>Ga0116147_1002124_pt1 | contig 20683 bp, 15 predicted proteins | sample AD_JPNHG3_MetaG_FD_89749 | JGI IMG/M metagenome (GOLD analysis project Ga0116147, IMG submission 89749) | Active sludge microbial communities of municipal wastewater-treating anaerobic digesters from Japan - AD_JPNHG3_MetaG | ecosystem: Engineered > Bioreactor > Anaerobic > Digestate | place...
AAGGAAACCTTCGACGCGCTCAACAGTTTTCTCCCGGCGGCTTGGAGTCACAACACCCCCGTGGACGTGCTGGGCGACGCCGGCGCCGACCGCTACGCCAAGGCCGTCGAAGTGGCCGCCAAGGACCCCAACAGCGACGGCATGCTCGTCATCCTCACCCCCCAGGCCATGGCCGACCCCGAGAAAACGGCCGAGGCGCTCAAGCCCTACGCCAAAGTCCCCGGCAAGCCGCTGCTTGCCTGCTGGATGGGCGCCGGTCAGGTCGAAGCCGGCGAGGACATCCTCAACAAGGCCGGCATCCCGACCTACAAGTTCCCCGACACCGCCGCCCGCGCGTTCGTTTACATGTGGCGCTACACCTATAACCTGCGCTCCCTGTACGAAACCCCCGCGCTCATTGACTTTAACAACCAAAACGTCTCCTCCAGCCGCTCCCAGGCCGATTCCATCATCCAGTCCGTCCGCTCCAGCGGCCGCACCATCCTCACCGAATTCGAGTCCAAACAACTGCTCAGTGCCTACGGCATCCCCACCGTGGATACGCGCATCGCCACCACCGAGGCGCAAGCGGTGAAACTCGCCGCCGAAATCGGCTACCCGGTGGTGCTCAAGCTCTACTCGGAAACCATCACCCACAAAACGGATGTGGGCGGCGTCCAGCTCAACCTCAAGAACGCGGCCGCGGTCGAGCGCGCCTGGCGCGCCATCGAGTCCTCCGTCACCAAACGCGCCGGCAAAGAACATTTCCAAGGCGTCACCGTCCAGCCCATGATCAAGCTCGACGGCTATGAAATCATCATCGGCAGCAGCGTGGACTCGCAGTTCGGCCCGGTGCTGCTCTTCGGCTCGGGCGGCCAGTTGGTCGAGGTTTACAAGGACCGCGCCCTGGCCTTGCCGCCGCTGAACGCCACCCTCGCCCGACGGATGATGGAGCAGACCAAAATCTACACCGCCCTGAAAGGCGTGCGCGGCCGCCCGCCGGTGAACCTGGCCGCCCTCGAGGAGTTGCTCGTCCGCTTCAGCTACCTCGTCGTCGAGCAGCCCTGGATCTCCGAAATTGATATTAATCCGCTCCTGGCCTCGCCCGAACGCCTCATCGCCCTCGACGCCCGCGTCGTCGTTTACGGCAAGGACGTCAAAGCGGACAAACTGCCCAAGCCCGCCATCCGGCCCTATCCCGTTCAATATGTTTACCCCTGGAAACTCAAGAACGGCACCCCGGTCACCATCCGTCCCATCCGGCCGGAAGACGAGCCGCTCATGGTCAAGTTCCATCAGACGCTCTCCGAGCAAAGCGTCTATTACCGCTACTTCAGCCAGCTCAAGCTGGACCAGCGCATCGCCCACGAGCGCCTCATCCGCATGTGCTTCAACGATTACGACCGCGAAATCGCCCTGGTGGCCGAGCATAAGGACCCCAAGACTGGCGCGCACGAGATTCTGGGCGTGGGCCGCCTCAGCAAGGCCCGCGGCATGAACGAGGCGGAATTTGCCCTGATCATCAGCGACCAATACCAGCGCAACGGCCTGGGCACCGAATTGCTCAAGCGCCTGGTCCAGATCGGCCGGGACGAGAAGCTCAACCGCATCACCGCCACCATTCTCGCCGATAACCACGGCATGCATCTGGTCAGCAAAAAAGTCGGCTTCAAACTCCATCGCGACGCCAACAACCAGGACTTCAAAGCCGAAATCATTCTCTGAGCCGGCGCCCGGCGCGCGCCCCCCCGCGCTCGCGCCGGGCCCGCCTCGTTCCCCCGGCGCGGAGACTTACCCCTCCGCGGCAGAGGACGACCCTCAGCTCTCGCGCCGGAGCGCTTTTCCGGCCTTGGCGCCGGTGTGTTCTCCGTTTCGAATGACCACCATGCCGTTGACGATCACCCACGGGATGCCCGCCGGGTACTGGTGCGGGGCTTCGTAAGTGGCGCGGTCCTGGACTTTCTCGGGGTCGAATAGCGTCAGGTCCGCCCAGCAGCCTTCGCGAATCAGACCGCGGTCTTTCAGCCGGAAGGTGGTCGCCGGCAGGCTGGTCATCTTCCGCACCGCATCCTCCAGCCGCAACACTTTCAATTCCCGCACGTAACGCGCCAGCACACGGGCGTTGTTGCCATACCCTCGCGGATGCGGCACTCCGACGCCGAATTTGCGCAGCCCGCTGTCGGAGGCCGCCATGGTGTTCGGGTGCCGCAAAAAGACCTGCAAGTCCGCCTCGCTCATCCCGTGAAACACCCCGCTGGCCCCGCCCGCAGCTTGAAGGTCCAGGATCGTCTCGATTTGATCCGCCAGGGTGTCGCCGCCCCGCAGTTTTTGGGCGGCCTGGACGAGGTTCAAGCCGTTGAGGGCGGGATGGCTGCGACAGGACGCGATCACGGCATACGCGAAGTTTGTCCGCCCCCGGCTGAACAGATGCTTCTCCATTTCCGCGGCTATTTTCGCGCGCTGCGCGGGGTCCCGGGCCCGCTCGACAAACTTCGCCTGGCCGCCATCGCGGGCGGTTTCAGGAATCAGTTGGCTGATGCCTGTGCTTGACGCCGTGTAGGTGTATTGATCCTGGGTGATGTCCAGTCCCTCCGCCCTGGCCCGCTCGAGGTATTCGAGCACCTTGTCCGCCTGCCCCCAGGCCGCCGGACCCGACAACTTGATATGCGACACTTCCGCCCGCACCCCGGCCTCGCGCGCCACTCGAAACACTTCGTCCAAAGCCTTGAAAATCTCCGCGTCCTCATGCCGCATGTGGCTGGCGTAAATCCCGCCATACGGCGCGATCACCTTGGCCAGTTCCACAATCTCGTCGGTTTGAGCGAACACCCCCGGCAGATAAATCAGGCCGGTGGACAACCCGGCCGCCCCCTCCTCCATCGCCGTCTTCAGCAACTCTTTCATCCGCTGCATTTCCTCCGGCGTTGGCGCCCGGTTGAAGTCGCCGCCCATGGCCCGGGAACGCACACTATTGTGGCCGACCAGGCAGGCGATATTGATTGCCACATTCGTCGCCTCGATCTCGCGGAAAAACCGTTTGAAATCCAACGTCGAGCTCCCGCAGTTGCCCGCCACCACCGTCGTGACTCCCATCCGCACAAAATTCTCCGCCCGCGGCATCTCCGCCAGCTCGTCCGCGTGCGTATGCACGTCAATGAAACCCGGCGCCACCATCAAGCCCCTCGCCTCGATTTCCTCCTTCGCCTCCCCGTTCACCTGGCCCACCCGCACGATGCGCCCCGCGCGAACTGCAATGTCGGCAAACCAGGCCGGATTGCCCGTCCCATCCACCACCCGCCCGTTCCGAATCACCAGGTCGTACGATTCAGCCCGCGCCGGTAACACCGCCAAAACGAGCCAGCCGGCCAGGAAACCCGCAGCATGTCGCATCATCCCCGACTCTATACACTTGCCCCGGCCATACTTCCAGTCCTGATGTCAAACCACCAGCTCGGCAAGCTCCAGCGCCCGGCAAGTCCAGTCCGCTCCCGGCCTTCAGGTGGGACCATGGCCCGCCCCCGCATCAAACTCTTGAAACAAAGCTTTTTGAAATAAGCCTTTGACAAAGCCGCGCGGTTTCATACATTTATTTTCGCTCTGGTTGGGGTCGTAGCTCAGTTGGTAGAGCGCCTGAATGGCATTCAGGAGGTCAGGGGTTCGAACCCCCTCGGCTCCACCATCTTTTTTTTTCGCGAATTCGCAACTCTGCCGCGCGCTCTAAACTTCCTGGCGTGGGGAAAATCCCGCCAACGAGTTTGTCCGAGTTCCTGACAAAGAACCCTATTGTCGCTTTCCTTGCCTCTCTGCTTGCAAGCCCGGCGGCACCGCGCGCGGGCAGTGGTTCCATGCCGAACTCCGCCGCTTGACCCGCTCGGCGAATCCGCCGGATATTCTCATTATGGACATTCCAGAAATCACGGCGGGCGACTTGCAGTCGCCCCGGCTGGAACAGGAACTGTACCCGGACCTGAAGCGAAGCCTCTATTACAGCCCGCTCTGGGAGCCGGAGTGGTATGTCGCCCTGGCGCGGGCCGGCTTCATCAGCATCGCTTGGGAGTCCGACGGCTTGGAACTTTTGCTGCCCGAGCTGCAAACGGCTTATGCGGTGCTCGAATGGAACCGGCGGCGCTGTTCGCGGGCGGTCCGGCGCCTGTTGCGGCGGGGCGAACTCGCCGCCGGTGGTTATACCTTGTTGATCTCCGGTCAGCCGGGACCGGTTGCAACCGTCGCGGACGGCATCCGGCAAGCCTATGGCCCCGCCTGCTGGCTGTGCCGGAATTATCGCAGCCTGTTGCTGGACCTGGCCAACCGGGCGGCCGCGGGCAAACTCACGGACCCCGAATTCCATCTGGTGGCGACGGAGTTGAAGCATGGCGATGGCACGCTGTTGGGGGGAGAACTCGGCTACACCATCGGCGCAATTTACACCAGCTTGACCGGCTTCCTGGACCGCCGGGACCCGCGCCATCCCAACCTGGGCAAAGTCCAGCTCGCGGCCCTCGGCGTGGTGTTGGAACAACGAGGCTATGCCTTCTGGAATCTCGGCCACCCCTACATGGGCTATAAGCTCGAAATGGGAGCTGAAATCCTCTCGCGCGCCGCCTTTCTGGCGCGCTGGAGGCGGGGCATCGCGAGAAAACCGGCCGTGCCGCTCACCGCCGAACCCGCCCGCCACCCGGTGGCGGAGTTGTTTGCAGCGCGAGGTTAGGGCGGGAATGCGCCCTGGCAAAATGAGAAGCGAGGCTGTCCGCCCCCACACCGGGCCCGTCCCCGCCCTTATCGCGCCTCATAGACGCGCACATAATCCACCTCAAAATAGTCCGGCAGCGCGGCTTCCTCGATTTTGCCCGCCCACGTGCCAATCTCCTCGGTTAGCTTGAGAAACAGCGGCGCCCGGCACACCCCGCCCGCCGAGCTTCGCCACACCTCCCTGCCATCCACGTAAAACACATATTCGGCTTCCGTCCACAACAGGCCAAAGGAATGCCATCCCTCCATCACCTCGGGAATTTGAAACTTGTGCCCCGCCGATTTGTGATCCTTGCCGTATCCGTCCCAGTGCAGATTTACCGTCAGCCGCCCGTCCCGCCACGGCACCTCGATAATGTCAATCTCCGTCCCGTCCCGCCCTTCGTCGCCCACCTTTCCCACCCCGTCCCCCATCAGCCAGAAGGCCGGCCAATGCCCCGGTTGCCGCGGCAGTTTGCAGCGCGCCACGTAATAGCCAAACGCCCGCTCGAATTTCCCCTTCGTATTCACCGCCCCGCACGTGTACCGTTCCCCATCCTTCCGCGTTCGCAACACCAGTTGCCCCTTCCCGTTCAGGTAGGCATCCTCCTTCACCCAGTACCCGTCCCGCCGCTTCCAATCGCCCAGCCGATTCCATTTCTCCTCATTCAGCACGTTCCCCTCAAACTCGTCCTGCCACACCACCACCCATTCCTTCCCGGCCGGAGCCGGCGGTAACACCTCCGATTCCGCCCCCGCAACCGCCGCCGGCCACGCCATCAGCGTCCAGGCCAGAAAACCAAGATACACGCCAGCGCGAAACCCGTCTTTGTTTGTCCGCTGGTTCGATTTGCCAAACGTTGGTGGTTTGATCATGCCCCCAAGCATCCCCGCGGCCCCTCCCAAAAGTCAATTCCTTTGCCCTTCACCTCTGGATTCGCCCGCCACCCTCCCGGGAGACAACAAATCCCCTGGCCCCGGACGCAAGGCGCAGCGCCGATTCCGTCCCTCGGAGCCCAGATTCAACGATACCGGTCCCGAACGTCCTCCTGGCAATTGGGCCTCGTCCCAAAACAGGACACCTCTGTCCCATTCCCTGTGTCAAGTGCCCGTCTCATCCGGCGGCAAATAATGGGTCTCGGGGACGACCCTGCACGTCGGACGGGTGGCCAGGTCGTTGATGTTGTAGGTGTCACCAAATGTGACCCCACTTCCTCCGGAAGGACACGTCACATCACTCTTCAGATAATCGCGTATCTGGTCATACCTCGGTGTCTCCGACAAGGCCTGCTTGGTCTCGATGGCCCATTGCTGCTTGGCCCCGTCTATTTGCCTGAGGTTGTTGATGCACGCATTGACCTGCGACGTGCTGCGCGCATGCACCCAGTTCGGCACCGCAATCGAAGCCAGCAGCCCAATCAGGGCGACCACAATCATGATTTCCACCAGGGTAAAACCACCTCGCGCCCCCGTCCCCGCCATCCGGCCCGCTCCGCTCGCTCCGCTCTCTCGTTTGCTCAAATTCATAACTCGGCTCTCGTTCACTGTCTCCCACAGCAATCCCAATGCCATCCCCCGAACGAGCATCGGCCGCGAAGCCCCCCCGAATCTGCCGAGTCTCCGCTTCCAAAATCAACCCGCCCACACCGCGGTTGCCTTCCCACCCGGGTATCGGCGTTTTGTTCCCTCGTGCCCGGAATCCGGCGCGATTACTACCCTGATTACAAGGCGCTTTGAGGTTCCAGGACTTTAGTTCGCCGGAGGCGCCGCCGCCGGCTCGTAACGAATCACCGTCTCGCCCGGCCGGGCATAGCCCAACTGCTCGCGCGCCTGCCGTTCGATCGCTTTGGGATCGTTCCGCAACGAATCAATCGCAGTCTTCAACTGCCGCGCCACTTGACTCTCCTTTTGAATTTGCGCATCCAGCCGCAAAATCTGCTGCCGCATCCGCTCGTTCTTCTTGATCAAGGGCAGATACCACACCGCCACGATGAGCAGTCCCGCTATGAAAAGCAGAAACAGCACCAGCCGCGTCAGTTTGTCCCAAATGCCCGCCATTCCGTTCACCGGCCGCAGTTAAGCACCGCCCACTGCCGCTGTAAACCACAAACACGAGTTTTTCCCACGCGACCGCGCGACTCAACCTCTCGTTTTTGGCCCAAACGGTTGCTGCACTGCAGCGAGCTCGCGCGTCGCCACAAACCCGGGCAGGGAAATGCCCGCGCCGTGTCTTCAATGAGTCCTGAAGCTCTGGCCGCCCCTGACGGCCCGTGGCCGCCCGGCGGTTGACTTCGCTTACAATGCCCATTAGTTTTTCCCGTGATGAACTTGCTGCAGGATTCCTTGCTCGAACTCATTCGCCGCACCTCCGCCGAAATCCCGGAGGACGTGCACCGCGCAATCCTGGCCGCGCTGGAACGCGAGCGCAAAGGCACCATCGCCGAAAGCGCCATGAAGATCATTGACCAGAATATCGCGCTCGCCAAAAACAAGTCGCAGCCGATCTGCCAGGATACCGGCAGCATCATCTTCTACATCGCCGGACCGGTCGGACTGGATCAAATCGCCTTCGAGGCCGCGGCAAAGGAGGCGGTAAAAGTGGCCACAAAGAAGGGTTACCTCCGCCAGAACTCGGTGGATTCCCTGACGGGCAAGAATGACGGGACCAATGTCGGCCCGGGCTCTCCCACGCTTCATTTTCATCAACACCGCTCGCCCGAGGTCGTTGTGCGGCTGATTCTCAAGGGCGGCGGCTGCGAAAATGTGGGGGCGCAATACTCCCTGCCAAATGAAAAGTTGAAGGCCAACCGGGACCTGGACGGCTGCCGCAAGGCGATTCTGGACGCCGTTCTGCAGGCCCAAGGCAAGGGTTGCGGCCCCGGCATCCTCGGCGTGTGCATCGGCGGCGACCGCGCAACCGGTTACGAACATTCCAAGCAACAGTTGCTGCGGCGCCTCGACGACACCAACCCGAATCCGGACCTGGACCGGTTGGAAAAGGACATCGTCGAGATCGCCAACAAGCTGGGCATCGGCCCGATGGGCTTTGGCGGCCAAACCACCCTCCTCGGCGCCAAAATCGGAGTGCTCAACCGCCTGCCGGCTTCGTATTTCGTCAGCGTCAGTTACATGTGCTGGGCCTACCGGCGCCAGGGCGTCTCCCTCGCTCCCGACGGCGGCATTGCCGCCTGGCTTTACTGAGGGTTGTGCAAAAAGGATTCGTATGATTGAACTTCAGACCCCTATTTCCGAGGACCAAATTCGCGCGCTCAAGGTCGGCGACGAGGTGGCCATCACCGGAACCCTGTTCACTGGCCGCGACGCGGTGCACAAATACCTCCACGAGGGGGGCAAGCTGCCGCCCGGAGTGAGCTTCCAGGGCGGCATCCTGTATCACTGCGGCCCGGTCATCATCAAGGACGAGGCCGGCAACTGGAAATGCGTCGCCGCCGGCCCCACCACCTCCATCCGCGAGGAACCCTATCAGTGGCAGGTCATCCGCGATTTCGGCCTCCGCGGCGTGATCGGCAAGGGCGGCATGGGCGACAAAACCCTGCAAGCCTGCAAAGAATACGGCTGCGTTTACCTCCATGCCATCGGCGGCGCGGCCCAAGTGCTGGCGGAGTGCGTCAAACGCGTGCCCAACGTTCATTTCATGGAGCAATTCGGCGCCCCCGAAGCCATCTGGGAGTTCGAGGTGGTCCGATTCCCCGCCGTCGTGACGATGGACGCCCACGGCAACTCCCTGCACAAGGAAGTGCTCGCCGCCAGTCAGGCCGAGCTGGCCAAGTACCTTTAGTTCCCCGGCGCCCCGGCCGCCCGGCCGGCCTGAGCATCAAAACTCCCCTCGCCTGCAAAACAGGCCGAAGGACATCCCGATTCGGAATCGGGACCACTGGCGGCCCGGTTTCCTTCGTTCCCATCAACTGTCCCCCTCCAGCCTGCAGCCTAAAGACTCCAGCCTGTCCCCTGCCCTGCCCGGAGAAAACCAAATCAAATCAACGAACCCACCCGACGCGTCTCATGACAGGAAATTGCTTCTTGGGCGCCCGCCTTGTGTGAGCGCCCCGCGGGTGAGAGCAAAGCAAATTCCCGCGGCGGTGGCGAGCAGACCGGTTGGTTTGAAGCGGGGCGGCAAGGCTTTCGTGCTGCCTTTGACTCACCAAATGGTCTGACCGCATCCCGCCTCGCGCTCAATCAAATCCGGGTCTGAACCCAGTAATGGGCGCGAATCAACACGAATTCGTTTCAATGCAATCTGGCGGGCTGAAATGTACTGAAGGCCGGAGACGCCGAGGCGCAAGTTCGACTCGCCAACACTCCGGCATTTGTGCATAGTCCTAGCATCGCATGGCGAACCGACGCTCATTCAAAAGGGACGAAAGCTTCCTCGAAAAGCTCGCCATTGGAGCGATTGGCGCGCGCGCCGTCTTTGAGAGCCTGAAGCGCCAGGGTCATCGCCCCATCGAGCTGGAACGCGGGGCGATGAGCTACAAGATTTGGAAGCAAATCAAGATCAAGCGGCTTCGCGTTCCAGACATCCTTTGCCTGCACTGCGGCACACGCGTTGAGGCTCGCGCGAAAACGCAATTGGAAATCAGCATGTCGCACTCGCTCTCCGACCCCGAGCGCGGCTGGGACAAGGGACTTGCTGAGAGGGACATGGTTGCACTTGCCTTGTGCGCGAAGTCCGGAGAACGGCCGATTGATTGGCAGGCGAGCGAACTGGTTCAATTCGTGCCCGCTGCCGAGTTGCGTAGAGCCTACGCTGAGAAGCGTGTTGTTCTCACGAAACCGAAGGGCGCTCAGGAGGGGTTTGAGTTGCGCGTCACCTGGCCTGCGGCCGTGGCGAGTAGCGATGGCGTTGTTTCCGCAGTTTCCGAGTCTCGCCTTCAGTTCCGACGCAGCTCGGATGCACGCATCATCAGCCTTGGCCTGAAGCGAGGCGAGATTTCGCTGTCGCCGCTCGTTCAAGCGGGCGATCAAGTTCGTGCTGGCCAAATCATCGCTTCTGTGGTTCCGGTTTCCTCCGCAATTCCATGCGCCGGAACGTCTGCCGAGAATCTGTTCTTCCAATTGCTTGGCTCGTCAGCGGTCGCGGACCGTTACACCGCCGCGAAAGCCCTGTCGCACATTCAGTCGGCAGGCGCTTCTCAAGCTCTGCTTGCCCGTGTCAATGACGACCGCGAGCACATTTACGTGCGGCTTGAGGCCGCCGCGGGTCTCGCGCGATCCGGCCATGTTGTCGGCATGGAATTCATACGCCGCACACTCGCCGACCAGTATCTCGAACATCGCCTTGAGGCGGTCATCATCCTTGGCGAAATAAGCTCAGCCGAGTCGGCACAAGCGCTGACGGCGGTTCTGCTCGACACCGATCAACACGCCGATATTCGGGCGGGCGCAGCATGGGCGCTTGGCGAACTTCAGCAGCCGGCGGGCGTTGACGCGCTGATTCAAGTCTTTCTTGAATTGGCAGAACCCATCCGCATCGAGGCCGCCCGCGCGCTCCACAGAATCGCGGCCGCAACCGGCGCAAACATTTCATCCAAATTCCCAACCGCCCAAGACGACCAACGCGCCGGCATCGCTTGGGCGCTGAGCCGCTCCGGTCGCGTCAACGTCCCCGAACTGCTGCCGTTGATGGTGGACGACGATGCCCGCCGCTGGGTCGCCTACATCCTCGGCACACAGGACAGGAACGCCTTCCTGGCTCAAATCGAAGAACTCCGCCGCCGCGACCCGGAAGTTTATTTCGCCGTCACCGTGCTTTGGAAGATTCTCGCGAGCTGGGTTTGCGACTTGGAGGAATTCTAACATGCGCCACTCGTTGCCCACACCGCTTTACACCACACAATGGGGCGAGGCCCACGTCGGCGATTCGCTCGAGTTGCTGCCGCTGCTTCCCCCGGAGTCCATTGACCTTGTTGTCACCTCGCCGCCGTTCGCGCTCCAGCGCAAGAAGGAATACGGAAACGAAAACGAGGACGCACACGTCGAGTGGCTGCTGCGATTTGCCGAACCCATCCGCCGCGTGCTCAAGCCCACCGGCAGTTTCGTCCTCGACCTCGGCGGCGCTTACCAGAGCGGACGTCCCGTCCGCTCGCTCTATAACTTCCGCGTCATGCTCCGCCTGTGCGACGAGCACGGTTTCCATCTCGCCGAGGAATTCTTCTGGCACAATCCCGCCAAGCTCCCGTCGCCCATCGAATGGGTGAACAAGCGCAAGATTCGGGCGAAAGATTCTGTGAATACCGTCTGGTGGTTCTCGAAAACCGAGCATCCGAAAGCCGACGTGCGCCGCGTCCTCGTGCCCTACTCCGAACGGATGCAAAAGCTCCTGCAAGATGCCGCCAGCTTTTATCGCCCGAAGAAACGGCCGTCCGGCCACGACATCAGCGCGAACTTCGCCAACGACAACGGCGGCGCGATTCCTTCGAACCTCCTGCAAATCCCGAACACGGAGAGCAACTCCTCCTACCTGCGCCATTGTGCGGCCGGCGGCGTAAAGCCGCACCCCGCGCGCTTCCCGGAAAAGCTGCCCTCCTTCTTCATCGAATTCCTCACCGACCCCGGCGACACCGTGCTGGACATCTTTGCCGGCTCGAATACAACGGGCAGCGCCGCCGAGAAACTGGGCCGCCGCTGGCTGGCGTTCGAGAAAGACCGCGCTTACTTGGCCGCGTCCGCCTTTCGTTTCATTGACGAACTGCCGGCGGACGATCTCCAGACCCTGTGGAGTCGTCTGCGCTCCGACGCATTGCCCATTGCGGTGGATCGGCAACAGCGCGAAATGGTGCTTGCGGAAACTGCGCCGCGCTACGCCGCGAAGCGGAAGCCTTGAACTCGTTCGACCCGGCTTGGCGGCTGAGTGTCGCCGATGAGATCTGATGCGTTTCGACGCAAAGACCCCGAAGGCACGACGAATTTCGACAGACTTGAGGAACGACGGCGAGAAAAGGCATACTCACGACGATGGCATTCGCAGCTGGCCATACAGTGTTTGAGCTGAACAACCCGGGAAGGGGCGCTGGTCGTTTGACGGGTCGCCAGCAGACACGAGCAGGCGTCGTGTATTGGGAAGTGACATTTGGACCAAATGAACGACGTTTTATTGCGGAGGCCTTTCTTCAGCCGTTCGGCGACCAAGACTGCAGCGCTGAAGAACTTGTCCGGCGCGGAATCTTCGGAAAAGCGGACGATCTAAGGCGGCTGTTGACCTTCGAGAAGCTCAAGGGAACGCTCCACGACTTCATCTATTCGATGGAAGCGGCGCGGATTGATTTCCTCGAATACCAGTTTAAGCCTGTCCTTGCGTTCATCAATTCGCCGACAGAGCGGTTGCTCATCGCGGATGAAGTTGGCTTGGGCAAGACGATTGAGGCCGCGCTCATCTGGCTGGAACTTCAGGCGCGGCGCGATGCCCGCCGGCTTTTGGTGGTTTGCCCGAAGATGCTCGCCCCCAAGTGGCGCATGGAGCTTCGTCAGAAGTTTGGGATTCAGGCGGAAATCGGCAACGTGGACCGCATGCAGCAGGCGCTTGCCGATGTCCGGCAGGAGGGAGAAGCGTGCTCCTTTTCCTGGATCTGCACTTACTCCGGGCTGCGTCCAGTCAGGCGTGACCTGATCCTTCTCGACGACCCGGAAGTAGAGGATTTGTCTGAACGTGGTCGGCTTTGCAGCGTGTTTCAGAATTGGGAGTCCAACTGTCCGCTTTTCGATTTGGCGATCTTCGATGAAGCGCACCATATGCGCAATCCGGCAGCAACTACTTTCCGGCTCGGCTCTGCAATCGCCAATGCAGCGAATGCACTCTTGCTCGTGTCGGCGACGCCAGTGAACAATACCAGCACCGATCTGTTCACGCTGCTTCGACTCCTCGATCCAGATTTCTTCTCGAACGAAACTGTGTTCAATGAATTGCTCGACAAAAACCGACCGGCGTTGCAGGCGTCCTTGGCACTCGGCCAGTCCAATTTCGTCCAGGCGGCAGAGGCTTTGTCCCGGTTGCGGCAAAGTCCTTTCGTCGGCAATTCGGAATTGCTTCGACAGGCAATCGAGCAGGTTCAGGCTCTCAAGCCGGGCGATCATGCCGGAGTGCTCACCGTCATGGAGACAATCGAAAAGCTCAACATCGTTGGTCGTTACATTTCCAGAACACGCCGTGTTCAGGTCAAGGAGCGACGGCCAGTTCGTAAGCCCCTGATTCTTCGTGTTGAGTTTAACGAGCAAGAGATGCGGTTCTATCGCACGGTTACGTGGCTGGTCCGACGCCGGGTGGAAGCGGCTGGCGGTGGATTTCCCGCGTTCCATCTGATCTTACCGCAGCAAAGGACCGCGAGTTGCATTCCGGCGATGGTGCAGGCGGTTCGAAATGGTGATTTGGGTGATCCGGCTGAGCTGCTTCACGAAGCGTTCGACTTGGAATTGGATGCTGATGAGGAAATGCCGGCGGAATCATTCGATGACGACATCGTCAGTTGGCTCCGCGAATACGATTTCGAGGCGAATGATTCAAAGTTTTATGCTCTCAGAAAGTTGCTGGTTGAACAACTGGCAGATGAGAAGATCATCATTTTCGCCTACTTCAAGGCTACGCTGCGATACCTCCAGAGGCGACTTCTCGCGGAAGGAATTGGCTGCGCTTTGATTCACGGCGATCTCAATGATGACGAACGTGCGGCGGAGATGGAGTCGTTCCGCGAGAAGGCTGAAGTTCGCGTCCTTCTCTCGTCGGAGGTCGGCAGCGAGGGTATTGACCTTCAGTTTTGCCGGGTCGTCGTGAACTACGACCTGCCGTGGAATCCAATGCGTGTCGAGCAGCGCATTGGCCGTATTGACCGCGTCGGCCAGAAAGCGGAGCGGCTAACGATTGTCCACTTCAAAGTGAAGGACACGGTCGAGGAACGGCTCTACGATAAACTGCACAGCAAACTCCGCGTGTTTGAAGAAAGCATCGGCGAACTCGAGCCGGTTTTGGGAGAGGAAATTCAGCACTTGACGATAGAGTTGCTCAGTCGCGACCTGTCGCCGGAAGAAGAGGAGAGGGTGATCGAGCGCACACGAATGGCGATTGAGAACAAGCGTCGCCTGGTAAAAGACTTGGAGTCACAAGGAGAAAACCTCCTCGCGCACGCCGACTACATCGCCTCGCAAGTCAACCGCAACCGCAGCTTGGGCCGTTACATCACAGCGCATGAACTCAAGAGCTACATCGCGGACTTTTTTAATCGCAACTACAAAGGGTGCGTTCTCCAGTGGGATTGGCCACAGCCCGACTGCTTCACGCTCGAACTCACACACAATGCTCACGACCGCCTGAAAGATTTTGTCGACAATCAGCGACTGAAAGCGCCACCGGAATTGCACTCGCGGAAGATCGTGGCAACGCTCAACACTGAAGTTGCGCAAACGACGCGCCTTTCGCAAACCGGCCAATCAATTCTGCTCGTCACGCATCAGTCGCCGCTGGTGAAGTGGATCACCGACGAAAACCTCCGCGCTGAGAACGTGTTCTTCGGTTTGTCGGCGACGCGGCTGCGAAGTAGCGAATGGGCGCAAGGCGTTTATGTTTATCGTGTCGAGCGATGGAAATCCACCGGCTTGCGAAACCGGGAACACCTGGCCTACGGCGTCTCAATGCTGGCAGAGGGTTCACTTCTTGACCCTGACGCAGCGGAACGATTCTTCCAGAGTGTAACAAGGGATGCGGAGACATGGCATGAGCCGAGGATCGAAGCCGAAGCTGTGCTCGCCCAATTCCAGCTAATTGACGAAGACCTTCGTCAGCGTTTTGAACAAATTCACAAGCAGTATGTCGCAGAGAACGCTGACACGTTGGCGATCCATAAGGCGCAAGTGAAAAGCCATTTCCAACGCCGATTGGCAGCGAACCAGCAGCGTATCCAGACCTTGCGAATGCGCGGACGCGCAGGGCACATGATTGCGCTCGTGGAGGCGAACATTAAAAAAGACGGGCTTCGCCTCGAAGAAAAGCTCCACAGCTTGAACGCGAAGGCAAGAACCGGCAGCGACTTCAGCCAGGTGGCCAGCGGCATTGTGGAGGTCCAACGATGAGCGCACGATTCCTCAAAGCTCTACGGGACGCCGTCCGGCGCGGGATTGCGACATTCAGGTCGCTGTTTGCGCCGCAAGGACAAGAGCCAAAATCCGGGACAAAGGCGGGCGCAGTCCCGGCGGAAGAACCGCCAACTCCTGGAGGGCCGACTCCGCCACCTGCCAAAGAACATCTTCCGGCCATTCTCGCTCCTCGACGGGCCGTGCGTTTATGGAACATCGGGCTGGACTTTGGGACGGCTTTCACGAAAAGCATCGTGCGAAATCTTGCCACGGATGAAGCATTCATCGTCCCGCTTGGCTCACCACCATATTTCTTTCCTTCTGAAGTGCTCTGCGGCAATGGCAGCTTTTGCATTTGCGGCGATTCCATGTCTGGAGCTCAAGCCCGAACTATCAGACATCTCAAAATGGTTTTGGGGGATACAGCTCGCGAACAGCCGAATCGCGCGTGGCTTGCAGAGTTTGCCCGCGAAACTGACTCCGTGAACGATGGCGAACTGAAAGAACGAGCAGAACATTTTACCGCCTACTTTCTCGCCCGCGTCATCCAAGAGGCGAAGGCCTTCATTCTCCGACAAACGCCCGATTTTGACGAAGCGGCGGGAGACCGCTGGATGGTGAACATGGCTGTTCCTGTGGCGCACGCCCAAGATAATACGGTTGCCCACGCCTTCGAGCGCTGCCTGCGCCGCGCGTGGTTGCTTTCGCGTGAGCCGAACCTGGTCCGCATGACCTCACAGGAGATCGAAACGGCGCTTCGCAATCGCGAAGACGATGGAACGGACATGGGCTGCTACATTTACCCGGAAGTAAGCGCGAACGTGCAATCCTACATCAAATCGCGAGCAGGCGCAGACGGACTCTACCTCTTCACAGATGTTGGCGCTGGCACGGTGGACTTGAGCGTCTTCATCTACTACGTCCATCAGACCAACGACCGTCCGATCTCTTACGTTTCGGCCGGCGTCGTGCCGCTCGGTTCGTCACAAATCGAGATACGGACGGCAGAGAGACTGATTCGCGATCAGCCGGGAAGTGGTCTCGTTGAGCTTCGAGAGCAAATCCGGTTGGTGAAAGAAGGCCAACGCAACGGAGAGCCGAATTTGCTCGCTGCCATGCGTGCTGCAGAACAGGCAATCGAGGACCAGTTATTCGAGCACGCAGCGCCTGTACTGCAAAACGCCCGTTCCAGAATCCGCGGATCACAGTGGCGCACGCTCAAGGTCCTTTTCGGTGGAGGCGGAGCGGACGCGCTGCTTTACCGTCGCGCTGTAAAGCGTTGGTTTGAGCAATTCAGCTTCTTCACGCCAGAGCAGACGCCGATACCGCTGCCGCCAGATTTGCGGTGGCCGCCGAGCATTCCTGAAGCGAACCGAGCGCAACTCTTTCGCCGATTCTCAGTCGCGTATGGCCTTTCATTCGACAGGGCCAATCTTGAAGATCACCGCTTTCCTTCAGATGTTGGCCCTCTGCCCCGACCAGCTGAGCCACCACCCGAGCGCCCGCAAGCGCCAACGATGGACGAATGCTGAGAGGATCTCGATTCCTCACCCCGGCCCTTGTTCAGCGTAAGCGCTGGCGCACAGCCAGCATCGCACAAAGCACTTTAAACGATTCCTTCACAGTCCTGTTCTCTCGGCAACCTCGCCAGTGCCCAGGTTCCCGCCGCCATGGCTAAGGCGGCGGAACCGTAACCGGCGACCGGCGACACCGCCGTCCATACCAAGCCACCAGGCCGCTGGAGATGAACTTGGTTCGTTCCCGAAGGTCACGGCGATCTCCTGCGCGAATTACCGAGTTTGCCCTCCCGCCGGGCCATCCTTCTCGGCTGGGGCGCACCAGCTCCGGTTCTCGTCGAGCTGAAGGAATTGCCTGACGAGCACCGACCACACTCACCCGACCCCAAGTTTTGGGATATTTGGACTGGCGCGCAGCCCTGCGGCCTGGATTGGTCCGAGATCGCAAGTGCGTGGCAGGAGCCACAGAAGGATTCTGGACAGCAGGGAGGAGATCAAGACGGCCAACTCGAATGAATTCGCCCTCATCGCGGTAAATACCCTGTGGCGTTCGATCAAGTAGTCCTTCCCGAATTGCGGCTAGATGGCATCAATGCTGGCGGACGCGCAACGAAGTGGGTACGTCCGCCAGCAAATGAAGACATATCGAAACCGTTCCAACGCTCAAGCCTGCGGAGCGCAAGCCGCAAGTCAGGCCAATACCGCGTGTTCCTCCCAGGTCCAGTACGAGTGCCGAGCCTTCGCGAGCGCTGCATGTTCACGCCGCCAGCATCGTCGTGGTGCGCATGGTGGGCGGGGCTTCATTCCCTGGCGTCGCCGGGGTGGGGCTTGGTTGTCTGCTGGCCATTTTTTGTCTTCTCGTGCGCCTACCTTTCGTGGCGCCCGCGCTCGTGGTTGCACGGGGTCTGGGTGGCCTCGTGCATCCATGCGTTGCAGAATCTGCTGCCGGGCCTGGCAATCGCGGCTTACTTGGGCGCCTGAAATCAGGGCCGATCCCCTTCGACGATCTTTGTGCCACCGGTCCGGCTGCACCGGACACCACTCCGATGGCCGGCGCCGCGAAAAGGGCGGCCGGCATTTCCCCCAAGGTCCAAAACGGAGATGACCACCCTGGGTTGGATCAGGATTCCTCGTTCAGCACAGCGTGATAAAACGGCAGCACATCACCCCCCCCGCCCTGACGCTGCATCACCCATCACCCGGCAGAACTCGCCACCCCCTCCGGCGGTGTCGCCCTCGCCCAACCGTGGCAGATCCAATTCCCGGCTCGTGTAACCGGCCAGCCAAACCGGTCTCGCAACCGAAGTCGTGACTTCAAGCGGCAGCATGCGCGACCTTCTTGCGCCGTTTTGCCTTGGCCGCCGGTTTGGCGGGGGCCACCGGTTCGGGCTCGGGCGCCACAGGGGTCTCCTCCAGCCAGAGATACCGGCCGCAGGTGTCGCATAGTTGGATGTCTGTCCCCTGCATCAGCGTGTTGATGGTTCCAATCGGCAGCCGCATGTGGCAACCCGTGCAAACTTGATTCCGCACAATCGCTACTCCCCGCTTTCCCCGCGCCACCAACCGGTCGTAATGCCCAAGAATCGTCGGGGGAACCGAAGCCCGAATCTCCGCAATCTCCGCTGCGGTGATTTTCGGGGTTGGTTTGTCAAACTCCGCCGCCTGAAGCTTGAGCAGTTTCAGAAGAAGCTCTTTCATGCCATCATCATACGCGGGTTTGTCGTAAACCTCCCTCGAATCAACGTAAGTTGTTCTGGCACAACAAAAAACAACGCTAGCCGTGTTTTGAAAGAAACGGCTTGAAACACCCAAAGTGCATTTTTGCACCTCGTCGCGCACTGGCCGCGGACAACTCCCCGGCTCTCCAAAATCCGCTTCCACCGCAACCCTGCCACGCCGGCATGCGACCCCTCCCGATTGGCTCGCCAGGGGCCGACCCAACGTCCGGCCGCGCTGAACTTTCCCAAAATTCCCCGAAAAACGCCCTTGCGCCTCCGCTTGAATTCGCTTATGGTTCATTGCGGAATCAGCTAAACAGACTGCCGTTATGCATTTGGAACCGCGAGTTCGACGACGGGGGTTCACCCTGATCGAACTGCTGGCAGTGATTGCGACGATAGCGATCCTCGCCTCACTGTTGCTGCCGGTTCTCGGTCGCGCCAAAATCAAAGCCCAGCGAACTCACTGCGCCTCGAACCTGAGACAATTGGGTTATGCTTGGATGCTGTATGCCTCCGAAAATGACGGTTACCTGGTCGAGTCCTACCCCGGCAGTCCGGATGTGTGGGTCAAAGGCGACATGACCAAGCCTGCGGACGTGGGCAATGTCCAACTGATTCAGCAGGGAAAACTGTATCCTTTCAACCAAAATCCCGCCATTTATCGCTGCCCCGGCGACAAGGGCGTTCTCATCGAGGGCCGGCGGGTGCCAACCGTCCGCAGCTACTCCATGAGTGCCTTCATGGGCGCCCGGGACAAGAGCCTGGGCCCAATCCCGCAGAGCGCCACCCGGCATGTTCCCTTCTTCGCCCGCGAGTCTGACCTGCCGCGTCCGTCCGAACTCTGGGTGCTGGTGGACGAAGACGAACGGAGCATCAACGATGGCTTTTTCGTGACGGACCCCGACGCGCGGCTGTGGGTGGACTTTCCGTCCATCTCAGGCCATCGCCACGGATACAGTTACGCGCTGAATTTCGCCGACGGCCACTCCGAAACCTGGCGTTTGGGTGATCCCCGCACCTTCAAGGTCTCGGCCAACAAAACCGAGCAGTCGGGCAACGTGGACCTCATCAAACTGGCGCGGGCCACCACCGTCCTCAAGTAAGCGTCTCCGCCGGCCCAAACCCTTCGTCACCGTCCTTTCCCACCGCGCCCTTTTCTCGCTCGCTGCCCTCGGGCGGCGGGAACTTTGAATGGTTCCGCCCACCCGCTCAAACGAAGGCCGCCTGCGGATGCCAAAGGCCCGTCCGGGTTGCCGCCCCGGAGCCCTTCCACAACTTCCGCGCCGGCTCGTTCACCGCGCACTCCCAAAAACGCGCTTTTCTTTCCCCGGCCCGCCGCCTATTGTCGCGGTCACGAAAGATTGCCACATGAGCGCCCCGGAAACCCAACGCGAACGGCAACGGTTGAAGATTTTGTGGGAATACCAGGTTCTCGACACCGTTCCCGAGGAGATTTTCGATCAGTTGACCGAGCTGGCGGCTCGAATCTGCGAGGCGCCCATTGCGCTGATTTCCCTGGTGGACGAAGACCGCCAGTGGTTCAAATCGAGGGTGGGAATCTCCTTGCGGGAAACCTCTCGCGACGTCTCTTTCTGCGCCCACGCCATCCGCCAGTCCGGCCTGTTCCTGGTCTCGGACGCCACCAAGGACCCGCGTTTTTCCCAGAACCCGCTCGTGGTTTCGGACCCAAAAATCCGTTTTTATGCCGGCGCGCCGCTGGTCACACCGGACGGCCATGCCTTGGGCACGCTTTGCGTGATTGACACCGTGCCCCGCAAGCTTCGGCCCGATCAGCAGCAGGCGCTTCTGATTCTCGCCCGCCATGTGGTCTCGCAGTTGGAACTGCGCCGGCGTTCCCGCGAACTCACCCAGGCCCGCGCCGACCGGCAAAAAGAACTCGAGACGGTCCGGCGCCTTCGCACCGAGCTGGCTCGAACCCGCCGGGAACTGGCCCGGCTCAAGAAAGGAAATCCCTCCCGCCGTCCCCGCCAGGCCGCTTAAGACCGCTGAAACCTCGGATAAAATGCGGAGGGCTCAATGCCGGTTTGCGAAGCGGTTGAATGGAATGCATGCTTATCCCGACGATTTGGCCGCCTTAATCATGTCCGAGTAGAACGAACCGTTGCCCCACGAAGACCTTTCCATGAAACTCCTTGCCCCGCCTCTCGCCCGGCTCCCGCTCGTTGCCGCCGCCATCCTCTGTGCCGCCCACCTCCCCTGGACCAGCCGCGCCGCCACGATTGCTCCCGCCGCCCCGGCCCCGGTCTTTCTCGAGGCCGCCTGGGCCGGACCGGTGGACCTCCCGCCCACCATTGCCCGGCACCGCCCCGTGCAGGTCAACTTTTCGGCCCTCGCCGCAGCCCAGGCTGCGGGCGCGCTCCTGCAATTCAATTGCTTCACCGACGAGTCTTTCCTGGGAGTGGTGGAAACGGTCGAGTGGCAGTCCGCATCCAGCTTCACCCTCGCCGGCCGCCTCCTGGACCAGCCGTTTTCCAGCTTTGTTCTGGTCGTTCACTCCGGCGTGGCGGTCATGAACCTGCGGCCCGGCCTCGAGGGGCTGCTTCAGTTGCGCTACCTGGGCAACGGCGTTCACGACGTGCGAAAGATTGACGAGCGCCAGTTCCCCCCCTGCGCCACCGCCTCCGCCCAGGCCGTCCA
>Ga0116147_1002125_pt1 | contig 20683 bp, 22 predicted proteins | sample AD_JPNHG3_MetaG_FD_89749 | JGI IMG/M metagenome (GOLD analysis project Ga0116147, IMG submission 89749) | Active sludge microbial communities of municipal wastewater-treating anaerobic digesters from Japan - AD_JPNHG3_MetaG | ecosystem: Engineered > Bioreactor > Anaerobic > Digestate | place...
ATGTTTGCTTGAGTTTTGTTAGATTTCCACTACTTCGTCGTACAGTAACGGAAAAGCCGAAGGCCTTATTCGAAACTTCGTTCCATGGTTGTGGGTTGTTTTTGCGTCGAAGTCAACATAGATATGTCCTTCTTCGATTCCATTCAGGAATCCTTCTAAATCAAATTTCTTGAGCATCAAAATTTTGTTATAGGCAAAATGAAGCTTCCCTTTTTCTGTTTTCGCATCTGCGATTATGTAGAAGCAGTTATGAAGCTTGGTACCGGCTTTGTGAAACACATCGTCGAAACCCCAGTACGGTTTCGGGTCTAATTCTGCGAGAGTACCTGCACGTTTTAAGACAGATGCTTTCCAATCGTCGTGGTGACTAGCGATCGAATTGCTGTCGAATGATATAAGGATCTTTCTTTCGTTCCTGTCCACTACGACTTGGAAACCCCGGTCGCTTCTTGCTGTGCCGGTAATTGTCTGGCGAAAACTGTTTTCGTTTTCTGTTTCGTGCGGCCATCCATAAAGCTTGAGAAGGACCGAAGGAACCCATCTAAATGCCCTTGGTGATGGTTCCATGTGAAACAGCGTCAATAGCGATGTTGTGTCTGATCGCTGGCATTTCAATTCCCATTCTGCCGCATTAGGAATCGGAAGATTGTTCTCTTCGATTCCGAGAAGATCTTCGAGCGTATTTCCCACTCCGCCGGAATTGCCTGCCCTTCTGTTTTCGATCCAGCCCAATTCTCGTATTTCTCTTAATCGAGCGATCAAAGAATCTTTTGTGTACATTTCCACTATACCCCTCCTATCTTTTAAGGTTTCCAGAAATCGAGAAGATATTCGAACGTTACACCCATAGTGATGTAGTTAGAAGGCCAGCCGAAGATTCCTATTCTATTGACGACGTTGGTTCTGTCCCAGATGATTATGTTTCTCAGTTCATAACCTCTCTTTCGCAATTCTTCTACAACGTTGATATGTATTGTTATTCGCTCGTTCTCCCACCACATATCCGGTACGTTAATCACGCAATGACCTTTTGGTTTCAAGATAGTCAAAAGGTTTTCGAAGATATCTCCGATATGTTTTGTGTATTCTTCGATCGGCATTGTGCCTAGATCTCTGGAGTCTTGCGAATACTGTTCCACTTTTTCTAGTTGACCATTATCTCGTTCGCGTCGAGATTTATTCTTGCGCTTTCGATTAAGCAAATTCGCGTAAGGCGGAGACGTCCATATTAAGCTTACTGAATCCGGTCTGAAATATTTGGGAATGTTCCTGGCATCGTCTGCTATTGCGATCTGCTTTGCTGACGAGAATAGGGTAGTTGTTTGTACCCGTTGATTAGATAACTGAACGTACTTCTCCTGGAGATCGAATCCTACGGCATTTCTGTCCAAGTCCTGTGCCGCAACGAGCGTTGTGCCGCTCCCTGCGAAAGGATCTACCACCAATTCGCCTCTGTGAGTGAACAACGAAATTACTTTTTTAGCCAATTGTATTGGAAACGTCGCAGGGTGAACTTCTTTGTCCCTTATATCCCGTCCTTCATATGAGACTTGCCATACTCCCAGCTGACATTTAAGCCATTCTTTAGCTTCCAAGCAATTTATATTCGTCGGTTTACATTCGCAGGTTCTTTCATAACCAATGTCTATGAAGCTCTCGTGATCGATAATTGACATTTTTTCCTCCACAATATCCCTCCAAGTATGTAGAAATCCGTAAGATGAGTATTAAATCTGTAAGAATTGAATCGGCAAAACCAATAAGAGAATACCATAAATTTCGTAGATGGACTTTGCCGATTATGTATTGAAATCGCCTACTTGCTATCGAGAATCAGTTTTATGGTTTGCGCTTGCCGGAAAAAGCAGAACTCCCTCTCGGGAGTCCTATATGTTTATCGGCATGATGAGGCTTGTGAAACGGTTTTCGGATATCAATATCGGTTCGCTCTTCGCTTCGAATTCTATATCGACGGTTATAGCGTGGCTTCCCTTCAATGCGTCTATTATGTAGGAAGGGTTTACGCATACCTTTATCGGATCTTTGAACCTGACGATACCGTAATCGCAAGGTTCTTCCTCCATTTCTCCGAGGCTGTCCGCGCAGATCAATTTCACGATATCGCTGTTTATTTCGAAGATCACCTTCTGGTAAGTTTCCTTAGTCATGGCCTTCGCGCGCTCGAGGCCTTCGAGCAACGAGCTTCTGTCGAAAGTTACTAGAGTGTTCATATGCTTGGGCATAACCTTTCGCCAGTCTGGAAAGATTTCGTTGCGCTTAAGAGTAGAGATGAAGATGTTCGGCGTTTGAAAAGCGATGCGTTTTTCGCTTTCGTATATGGTTATCTGCGTTTCGCCGAAATGCTCTCGCGCTTTCATGAGGATCTCGACTGCTTCTTTGCTTATACGGCAGTCTATAGAGCCTTCGCAACCGGCCTTGGCGATCGCGAGCCTGCTGCTGTCGGTACCTACTATCTGAAGCGTGTCTCCGTCGTTTTCCAGAGAGACGTTGTGCATACCGTACCGGTCTAGAGGTTCGACGTATGGCAAGACCCTTTTCAACCCGTCGAAGAATTCATCGCTGGAGACCGTGAGTGTTCGATTGAGCGGCTCGTAGTTCAGGTTCGGGAATTCATCGCGCGGTATGTTGCTCAGCCTGAAGAGTTTTTTATCGTCGATCTTGACAGTAACTACCTGAAAGTCGCAAGTTACGTTTATGTATTTCGGTAGTCCTTTGTAGAGCGAGAGTATTCTCTTCAATTCCTGCGTGTTTACGAGTATCGACGAATTTTCCTGCAGATCGAATTCGTCTGTCAATCTTATGCGCACAACGGTTTCGAGATCAGTTGCTTCGGCGAAGACTCCTTCGATGTTTGAGTAGATACGCAGGCATTCCAGGATCGGTCTTACTGCTTGTTTGGTGAGTAATACAAAGATAGGAAGCGTTTTTACAAACATCTTTGCCAGTATATTCATTTTTTCTCTCCCTTCAAATTGAATGGCGGCCTTTCGACCGCCCTCAGATTTTTCCCTCTATCACGAGGGGATATTCGAATTCTCTTCCTTGCGATCTGAAATAGCCGGTTATTTTCCGTCGAGTTACTAGCGGCAGAGTTGCGAACTCGATGTAAACTACCGTGGTGTCGGGCTCGTTCCCGTATTTCTCACGAACTTCTTGGCAACGTTGGCAGTTTTCCTTCCCCAGGATCGTTACTACTTTCAACTGCGGTCCTCCTCTCGTTTGGGTCAATCATGGGAACGTCCGGATTCAGGTCAACGACGACGTTGTAGAGTGGGACGTCATCGACGGTTTCGACTATCTTTCCCATGTTGTTCATCTGCTGGTAGGCACGGAAGACGTGTACTATCTGGAAGTCTTTCGTTTTGTCGCCTTGGAGGGTACGTATCCTATCGACCTGTGTTAGATATGAGTTTTCATTCGGGCGAATTATCGTCTTCACCGTCTCGCCTATCTTTTGGATATCGTTGCTGGAGAAGATCTCAATATCTCTCTCGTCGCGTTTCCTTCCGAAGAAGCGCGCGATAGCAAGCCTTTTCATTTCCACTGGCTTCACCCCTTTTCTGCGTTGACGTATATCGCCTGTCCTACTGTCGTTATGCCTGCTTTCCTCTTTTCGAGGGAAGGTCTGAACTCTTCCTCGAAAACTCTGGCATCTATAAGGTTCCCGAGTTCGATGGTGATGCTCAACGCCGCGTGATCGGCCGCGTCGTACTTCTTCAGTAACTTGTCGAATGTTTTTCTCGTTGCCAGTATTACCTCGTGGGGGCTATCGAGCCGTGTGGTGCGCGGCCCTTTCGAGTATTCGCAGTAGATCATAAGCACAGGTTCGTCCATGGCGGGCGGATCGAATTCGATTGGAACCGCAGGTGTCTGCAACACCGCAAAATCTATCGCGGTATCTTCGTCGGCGATGAAAGTTGCGTCGAAAACCTTCGTCATTTCAAATACCTCCCTTCGTTTTTTTGATTGTAAGTTTGCGTTTGGCTGTTAAAAAAAGGTTGTGGAAGATTCCGCAACCCTACTACCACCCGAAGCTTCTCACCAGTTCCATGAGCGTGTTCCTCTCGTTCATTTCCGGTTCGTCCTGTACCACTTCGAGCAGTTTGTTCAGTGTTTCTCCTATTGTTGTTCCATTCATTCCCAGCGCTTTCAGGTCGTGTCCGTTGACGGCCAGCTCCTTGAGCGAGCACGGCTGTTGGAGGGCTTGTTCTAGCATCTCTTCGATAATTGCTATCTGCGCGAGCTTTTCGGTTGCGAAGTTTTGCGCGAGCGCGTCAGATTTCTTCATGTCGATGAGCTTTTGCACGAAGTCGCTTCCGAATTTCGCCAGCATATTCTTCAATGTCCTGTTGCTAATCTGTCTGTCGTGATGAAGCACGAGGTTCACGACGGCGGTTCTCGTAGCGTTGTCGAATTTTAGCCTGGCCATTATCTCGTCGGCCATCTTTGCGCCGGCCTCGGCATGCCCGAAGAATCTGAACACGCCGCCAACGACGGTTGCCGATGAGGGCTTGGCTATATCGTGCAGGAAGGCCGCCATTTGAGAGACGGTGTTCCTTGGTGAATTCTTCATTACCGATGCTGTGTGAGAGAGGAGGTTCATGCTGTGGTGCGGGTTGTTCTGGTCGAATCCGACCATGGCGAGCGCTTCTGGAACTATGAACCTCATGAGACTCGTCTCGAACAGGTCAAGTATGGCCTCTGGCGCTGCGAGTAGCGTTTTGACCAGCTCGTCGCGTATTCTCTCGGCCGATATGAATTTAAGAAGGCCGGAGTTTTTGCTTATTGCCTCGAACGTATCGCTTGCTATTTCGAAGCCGAGCTGCGCCTTGAAGCGTATGGCCCGCATCATTCTGAGTGGGTCCTCGCAGAATCTTGCATCGGCGTTTCCGACACTCTTTATTACTCCGTTTCGAATGTCGTTTGCGCCGCCGAATGGATCGACGAAGCCCTCGTATGGCGAATAGGCTATAGCGTTCATTGTGAAGTCTCTTCTTGACAGATCGTCTTTTATGTCCGCCGAGAAAGTAACTTCGTTGGGCCTTCTGTGGTCGCTGTATGCTCCGTCTTGCCTGAATGTTGTAACTTCGAAGAGTGCTTCTGCGATAGCGACGGTTATGGTGCCGTGCTTTATTCCGGTCGGTATCGTCTTTGCGAAGAGTTTCTCCACTTGTTCGGGAGTAGCCGAAGTCGTTATGTCCCAATCCTTCGGCTCCCTTTCAAGGAGCATGTCTCTGACGCAGCCTCCAACGAGGAAGGCCTGAAATCCGTTCTTTTTCAATGTGTCTATTATCTTCAACGCTTCCCGATTCGGCTGTACCATTTCGAGCCTCCTTATTTCGTTATGAATTGGCCGCTTTTTACGGCCTCTATGAAGCCTTGTTCCTTTATGTTCCTTGCAAACGTGGCAAGAAACTTGAGAGTATTGTTTTTCTTGCTGGTATGCACGTAAAAATTACCGTGCTGGAGGAACATTATTTCGATATACCCGTAGGAATCCTGGTACGATATTGGATACCCTTCGGGGGTTATTACTACGTCGGGGTCCGGTATGAGATCTCCGTTCTGTTTGTAGTAATGGGCGACGGAGATTACTCGCCGGTTGAGTGCTGAGTTGTAGAACGCTTCTATCGTCAAGGGCATGTATGGGTCGTTGTACACTTTTAGATAGAATTGTTCGCTGGTGTCGAACTTATCTGTTAGGCCCGCAAGCTCGATGATTTCCTCTATGATTCTTGCGAAGCGCGTTTTAGTCGCAGGCATGCCATCGCTCCTTTATTTCGAGAAGTTCTTCCCTTGATAGGGAAGAGAGGTAACGGGCGTAGTCTAGTGGTACTTCGAAGGAATTCTTTCCTTTTGCGAATTCCACCACTTCGCCGATTCTTATATGCGTTTTAGGACCCTTCGAGAGAAGGAGCCATCTTTCACTGATCATTTCAATTTTTGGGCTATCGTCTTGTTTATAATCAGCGCGATGATTATGAGCGGCACTCCTATGAACGGTACCGCTACGCACAGCGCGAACAAGACTAGCCAGACTACGATCTGAATTGCCAGTCCGAAGAACACTATTCCTCCGTCTTTCACGTTTATTCCTCTCCTTTTTTGCGTTGTGAAAAAAGGATAACCGCCCGAAAGCGGTTATAATTTTGGTTTTTGAATCAGGCGCCTGGTATTACGAAGTCGTCTGTATCTATTGCGCTGTTTCCCTCGCTTTTGCCTCCTATGCGGCGTCTCGCCACTCCTGTTTTTCCTCGCATGTCTGCCGCTTCCTCTCTCTGAAAGAGTGCCTTACGAGGAAGAAGACGGCGATAGATATTGCAAATATAGAGAATGCAAGTGCCAACGACGGATAAAATCCTTCGACGTGCAAGGTAAAACACAGCACGACGAATACTATGGCGGCCGATATACTCGCCGCCGTCTCAACTATCGACCTTCTCATATAGCCTCCTTATGCAAAGGGCAATATCGCCGGCAACCTTCGCATCTCCTAAAATCGCCGGAAAGTAGCCTGCAATATATAAACCTATATACTTCGTATAGTCCCTAGTACCCGTAAGCTTTATCTTCGCTAAAGGTACGCTTCGGCTGCGTTCGAATATACCTGCCCCGCTAGCCTATACCACCTCACTTCCTTCGAATTCGTTTGATAACTCTCGAATTATAAAAGCTTTGAAGCTAACCCGCATGTATGGCGGATTACAGATACATTGTTCGTATAAAATAATACGAAAGAGAGCGACGAAAAAAATCGAATTGCGGAGAATTCGAAGAAAGATCGTCGCGAGTGAGTCGAAGTACAAGGCACCTCGACGTATAAGGTATAGGATTCTCTATATATAGGGGGAGAAAGGACACTTAAGAGGGAAGAAATCGGCGGGGATTTTGCGCTGGGATATAAACGATTCAGCTTCTCCCTATATATAGGGAATAGTATATCGTCGGAGTATATCCGGCGATAAAAAGAGACCGGGGAATCCCCGGCCTCTACTCATTAAGTTTGATGAAATTCGACGCATAGTTGTGAGCGTCGAAGAAGTTCTCGAAGTGTTTTACGTCGTCCTTGGTATTGGAATCGGAGACGCATTCCACTTCGAATTGGGAGCCGTCGTATTTTATGCCGGCCCAGGCGTCGTTCCCGTCGAGGACTTCGACGTAACCGTTTTCGTCCTCGGAGAGAACTATGATTGGTTTGCCGGAATAGCCGGCAAGGATATCGGCGAGGGTATCGGGGCCGGTTGCCCAGCCCTCGTACTCTCCTTCCATATTACGAAGGTAGAATTCCATTCTACTCTCCTTTCCATTTGTACTCTTCGGGGAGATCCACGAAGCAGTATGTTTTGGTTATAGCACGGTAGTATTCGTAGTCTATATAGTCGCAGACGAGAGTCTTTCGTATCTCATAGACTATGTCGTCATATGGCGACTTCCTTCTCTCTAAGGCTGTTTTCAGCCTTTCTAATCTGGCTTTGCTCGGATCGACGGCGATCACGGTGAAGTCTTTCATGTCGCCGACGCTCTCTGTCGAGACGAGGCAATAAGTGGTTTTCGGAAACATGTAATACCTCCTTAGAAGGAATAGTCGGGTTGCCCCGACCCTACTTTATCTCGGTGAAGCCTTTCTCGATCGAGAGTTTCGCAAGTATGGACACTACGTTTCTGTTTTTCACTTCGTGGACGAGTTTTTCGTCGTTGTAGAATTGCATTTCGTCTCCCTTCCCGTAGTAGCTCGGGGAGACTTTGAATGTTTTTGCGCCTACGAACCAGGCGGCGTCGTACTCGAGTTCGGCGGCTACGTTATATATTTCGGGATAGTCTTCCTTTATCCCTGCGTAGCCGTAGTTGCATATTGCGAGATCCCACGCGTGCGGAGTGAGTATAGATTTCAGTTCTAGCGATTTGCGTAGTTCCATTCGTATGCCTCCTTTAGAGTCGGATTCCACTATGGTTCTCGCTCAACCTGTTGCTACACCACTACCCCGACGTTTTTTGCCAACCTGCGGTTTGCGTTTATTCCAAAATTAAGAGCCGGGTTTCCCCGGCTCATTATTAGTCGCAGCCCACGAGGCGAGTCACCGCCTCAATCTGCCCTTTGTCGTTGCGGATCGCCGTCGCTCCTGTGTCAGGAGCGAACACGTCCTTTCTTTTTGTTCTCGACAGCACGAGTCCAGACACGATGTAGATTGTGTCTTCGGTTGGTTCGGGGAGTCCAGTTACCTCCCCGTACACGTTCTTGACGACAGGAATGCCGTCGATTTCGCCGACGACTTCCTGCTTTACCGATACCCTTGCTACGTCGCCGCTAGGCTCGACGGTGATTGTTTCGCCGCCGACTGATATATTTAGTGCATGTGGCACGAGTGCGATTTTCTTCATAACGCACCTCCTTGTATGGAATTGTATTATTCTAAAAAGTGTGGCGGCCGGGGGTTGGCCGCCGAATGTGGGTGAAGTGTGTGCTGATCTCATATTCAAGCCGACGATTTCTCGCCGACTTGATATGTTATCAACTCTTCGACGCTTTTACCTGTGCCGGCGGTGTCTCGACCGGCGTTTCCTTTACTTCTTTGACTATTTTCTGGAAGGTTTTAGTCGTACCTCGCACGATTGCCTTCCAGAATTTAGCTACGACGAAAGCTATTACTACGCCGGCCGCGATGCCTACGCCGACGCTTTTAACTTCGATATCCATGTCAATGCCTCCTCTTCTTTTTTTGTTACGACTCCACTACTCCGAGTTGTTTTGCGTTTGTAGCTGAAAAAACTTCCCGATCCTCGGTGTGATGAGAATCGGGAAGCTAGGACTAGAACTCGACCTCGACTACCTTGCCCGTAGCGGGCTTGGCAGCGGGTGTGGCAGCCGTTTCTTTCTTGTCTTCGCCGCCGAGGGCCTTGATTGCCGCGGAAGCAGCTTCGGCGGTGATTGCCTTGAGGGCTTTGACGGGAATGGTGACGCCCTCGATAGAGTATGTTTCCAGACCTGCCTTGGCGGCAAGGTCAACTATGTAACCAAGTTGCTTTCCGGAGGCACGCTTTATCTGCGCCTCCTGAACGCTTTCGACTTTCTGACCGAGAAGATCGACTTTCTCGGTTAGTGCTTTTATGAGGGCAAGAAGTTCCTGTTCCATGTTTCTACCTCCAACCAGCTCGCTTCGCGCGAGCGGAAATTTATACAACCCCACTACTCCATGCTCTAAGGAACAAGCAGAAGTGAGATTGTACAACTCCACTACCACGGCTCTAATCGAAGGGTACCTGCACGAATGGTTCTATTCGAAGAGTAAAAGTAAGAATGCACTCTCGGCGCGCTCCTGCAGCGTTACTTAGTCCTTTCATGGTTTCCGCGCTCGGGAGATGCGCTGAAGGTTAATCAAGCGCCGGCGGTTATGCCACTAGCACTTGATAGTCAGTATGTTTACGCCGCCGCGTTTACGGGCATACGACAGGGCGTTGTACGTGCCACCGTACTTATCCCCGTCGAACACGGCTACAAGCGTGGAAGCGCGGTCGATCATATACTCGTTGCGCTTGTTCATTTTCCACGCATCGTATCCGCCGCTGTGGACTACGACGACTTTGTCCGCGACCGATTTCAGGGCGGCATATCTTACCTTATGCTCGTCCTTCCACTTCGCGTCGTGGCCAGCGAAAGGCTCGGCGATCACGAGCCTGATAGACGGGTCGGCTTTCTTTAACTCGGCTATTAACTCGCCGGCCCACATATCGACTCCGATCGCGCCGCCAACGACGAAGACTTTCTTGCCGTGTGCTATACAGTAATCCACGGCCTTTCTAAGTCTCGCCTTGACGTCGCGGGCCTTCGGGTTGTTCTCGTCGTACCCGCCGATGCGGTCGGGGCGATGGCCCGTGAAGGCAACGACCTTGTCTCTGTCGCCTTTCACCTTCTCAGGCTTGCTCTCGTCCTCGACTACGTACACCTGTATGTTCACCAGAGAGGCGAACTTTTCGATGTACGGCTTCACGACAGACCAGTCGAGGCCACCTAGCCCGCAGCCGACCTTCGGGAAGCAGACCGACCCGATGTTGAGAGCCTTGTAGTTGTCGAGCAACCAGCGAAAACTCTTCTTTATCAGGTCGATGTCGGACTTCTCCTTCCAGTTCTTCTTCGTCGGGAAGTTCACTATCGTCTTCCCGTCTTCGGCTTTATAGGCGTAGGCTTCCGTCAGCCTTCCTGCGAGGTATCTGCCCCGATAATCGTCGTACATATCGGGATACTTCGCGCGGAACTTGGCGGCAAGCCCTGCACCCATCACGCCCACGAGGTTGACAGGATTCACGAGAGCCTCTGCCTTGCTCTGGAATATATCCTTCTCGTAGATGATAGGCTTGTTCGGAGCCTCTACCTTCGGTTCTGCCTTCGGCGCCTCCGCTTTCGGAGCTTCAACCTTCGGCTCGACCTTCGCCGCCGTGGTCGCAGCGAGCTTGGCTCTCAAGAGTTCGTTATCTCTCCTGAGCTCCTCAATCTCGCCAGCCATTCTCTTAATCTCGGCGAAGATCTTCTCGAGGACGTTGTTCGCAGAAGGGACCGACGCCGTCGCTGGCTTCTCCTGTTCCGTCGCGGACGTCTCGACCGCTTTTTCTTTCACTGGTTGTTCCGGTGTTGCCTTCACAGGCGTAACCGGTTTTGCTGGTTCAGGAGCAACGGCAGCCTTCGGTGTTTCGGCTGCCTGCTCCTCTTCTTCGGGTTCCTCGACCATCGTCGGAGGGACTGGCTCGCTTGCTTGAGCATTGCCCTCGAACGCTTCGATCTGACCGCCAAACTTGACGTCGATCGTTGCGTCGGCGATGTGTTCGGTCCCCGATATTTCCTCGACGGTCTTCTTATGAACAGGCGGTTTCCCACCGTTCATGTAATGCTCGACCGCGAGGGGGATGACGTAGATTATATCCCCGTCGTCGTCGCCACCGAGCTGTGTCGCTATCTTCTCGTTGACGTAGATGACGTCCTCGGCCGTGAGGCCGGAGATTACCACTTTCGACTCGAGGCCGGGGATATATCCAAGAAGCGGGTGCCTGACGAGCACGACGCTGTCCTTGCCGTGTTTCTTAAGGTACGCAAGGATCTTGTCGGCCGCGACCCGCTTGCTTTTGTTGTTCTTGACGAAGAAGTTGATGGACTTGATGTCGTCTTCGTCAAGGTTCATCTGCTTCCTTATGGACTCTTTGCGGAGCCCTTTCAGGAACGCATTGTATGGCAGGACGCAGCCGTCGGCTCTTGTGGTTGCGAAGCGTCCCGCCCAGCCGTCGAATCTGGGAGCGTTCGCGGCTATTCCGGCAGCCCTGGTGTATCTGTACAACGCCCTGGCAGCCTCGAGCTGCAACGCCGCGGCCCTCTTGAAACGGTAGATCTTGGAGAAACCGACGTGCGTATCGTCGGTGATCCAACCGTACTCGAAGGAGGCAAGTGATTCGACCAGCCTCTTGAGGTCCTTCACTTCGCGTGAATAGACCCACACTTTCTTATCTTCGTGTGTTTCCACGCGACCCCAGGAATTCAGCATGAGCGTTATGCTCTTTCTCGAATACCCCGGGATCGCTAGTACGATCGGCTGCGTCGCGAGTTTTTTCACCGCCGCAAAACCCTTTGGAGAAGCTATGCTCAGACCGTTAGCGGTCATGAGGGCTTCCTCTCCGAGGTTGGCGAAGACTCTCGCGAGATCTACCATTCCTTTTGACAGGCAGTAGCGAACTGCCACGGGGAACTTCATAATGTCCATTGTCTCGCCGGTCTTCTTGTTGACGACCGAGCATTGCTTTACGACGCCGATCATTTCGCGTTCGTCCAGCTCGATGCTACCAGCGAATGCCAGCTTCTCTTTCCTCTCTTTGATGTACTTGTCCGACCGCTTTACTTTAAGCACGTCGTCCATTGCGTACTTTATTGCGAGGAAGAGCCTTAACAACTCTCTTACGTTGTGAGCTGCCCTGTTGCCGGCTTCGACGTATTCGGCCTTCCTCGGGAAGAGCGTTTCCGAAAGGAAGAAGAAGGCCTTGAATATCCAAGCTAACTGGTTGGCCTGGTAGTAATTCGTTGACACTCTATCTACTCTCGGGCTATAATCCTGAGAGAGGTCAACAAAGAACTTCTGCAGGCCAAGCAGGGCCTGACCGATCTCTTCACGGCTTCCGTCGTCGTTGAATAGGAACAACTTGGCCGTGAGACAATCCACGTTGGCGTCATAGAACCGCTTCGCCGTGCCGCGGTTTCGGGGATCTATGACGTGGGAAGTGCCGTTGATCGACGAATCGAGTCTCATCATGGCTCCGCCGATTACGGCACTTTTGTTCTTTCGCTTACCCTGCGTGTTCTCGATCGCCTCTACGACGAACTCGCGACCGTCGGGTAGAACCGCAAGGATTTTTCCGAAGTAGCCAACGACGACTCCCTTGTCTTTGGCTATACTCTGGAGCTTTGCTCCCTTCGGAATGGATCTCCACTCGCCGCCGAACATATACTTCATGCCGGCTTTGAGCGCCTTCGCTATCAAGAATCCGTCCCCGACGAGTGAAGCATGCGGGTGGATTCTCGACATATCGCAGTCTTTATCCACGAAGGCTGTAACTGCGGTAAGCATACCCTCGTGGATCTCGTCGGCTTCGACTCCATCTATCACTATCCTCAACGGCTTAACAACGATGTTGTTGAGAGCCGTGAAGGCGAGTATGACTGACTTTCTTAATGCCGTCCCGATTACCCTCTTCGCCTGTGTATCATAGACGAATGGGTTGAGGAGCATCGAGACCTTGTGGAATTGGTAGCCCTCGTGCTTGAAGACATAAGTCTTCAGAGGGCTGTTGGTTGACGACAGGTTAAGCCCTTCAAGGGCGTCGAAGCTGAATATCCGAATTACTTTCGGATCGCCTTCACCCTTTTGTGTGTAGAGCTTGGCCTGCCTTTCTCTGCACTTCCCGAGGATCTTTTCGGTGGAAATGTTAAGATCCTCTGGTTCTATGGCGGTTAGTAGCTCGTCCTTCACCAGATCGGCGAAACGACCTGCCTTGTCCGCCAGTTTAGCCTCCATAGCCTTCGGATCGAATGCGAGTTTTCTGGCTATGTCGGCGGGGATTATTGCCGCCACGATTTTCTTTCTTCCGTTGGTTTCCGTCGTGATGGGCAACACCGCATACTTGTAGTTAAAGGTACTGTATGCGGACGGCTGGTCCAGCACTTCATCGTCCACCGCGCCAAATTCCTGGGCTTCGGTAGGATCGACTATTTCGTTAATGTCGAACCCGATTTCACCCTTCGACAGGTCTGGTTTGTCGAACGCCGGGCCGAACCCTTTAACGGCGAAGTTGTTAACGATGTTTCTTACGGCGTTGTTGACCTCTCCGACCGACTGATCATTGGACGCAGCGGACTTTTTGTCAGCCGCCCAGGACTTGACAGCGTCGGAGGATTGGCGCGTGTCACTCTCGGGCAGTAGATCAGCGCCGCTCCTTAGCCTCTGCACAACCGAGAGTATGTGCGCAATAGAGCGCAACCTTCCACCCTTATGCTGGTCGTCTGCTAGTTCCGCCGAGCATCCGAACGACCGCATCTGTTTCAGCGCCGCAGCAACTTCTTCGATGGTCTTGAGTTCGTCTTCGGTAAAGCGACCATCATCGTTGAAGTCTCGGATTGACGCGAGATGCTTCGCCCATGAATCTGCACCGTTCAGGTTTCTTCCTAGCGGGTCCTTGGGCTTGATTATCTCCGCCAGCCCCTGAACTATTTCTATGAGCGTCTGAGCGTTTGACGATTTGTCAAGCGCCTCGTTGCCGTCCTTATCTCTAAGAAGGCAGAAACGGCGTATGAGATCTCGACCCGCAGGCCCGCCCTTTTCCGACAGTTCTATCAGCATGCCGACGATGTTGTTGTACATGCCGACCGTCAACGGAGCCCTGTTCTTTACCCCTCGGCAGGCGTTCACTTGCTCCTCGTAATCCAGTACAGGGTCAGTCTCCGACTCCGCCTGCATGCTCTCGGCTATCTTCTTTTTGTTGAAGAAGAGAACGGCGACGGATACTCCGCCGATGGCCAGCATACCTATGGCGTATGAGGCGGCGAGGATTGCGGACAATACTACTGCGAACTTGACGGCACGCTTTAACGCATACCTCCGCAGTACCTTTCGGTACGCTTTGTACGCCGCCATGCGGACCTTGCGGCGATGGACTCTGATACGATGCCACACACCACGTGCAGGCGTGCGTGGATCGCAGAACTTCGGCGCGAACCCCTCGTAGGACAGGGGACAGAACAACCCAACGAGGAGCAGAAGAATCGTAGCTACCATGCTTACACCCCCTTCAAGCTGAGCGTGCTTGTGCACGACGGACAGTTTGCGTGCAACCACGACGAAGTTGAACGCGAAGCACACGACGAAGACAAAAAGGATCAGAAGATCGAGCATACACATGCCTCCTTTCTATGTGTCCCGGGAACCGGTGGGGCTAAAATCTCACTACCCATTTGTACCGGGCCAACTTATACACCCCCCTATACCTTTTCTGCACAGATGTCTTTTCTGCACAGATGCCTTTTCTGCATAGATTCGAAACCGCCGAAAAAACGCCGGCAAGTTATTCCTGTATTAGGAGGGAATATGCTGTTTGTTTACGTATGTAGAACGTGCGGGTTGGAATACCCGTTTCTGGAGAAAACGCCGGAACAGAAACTTCGAAAATGTCCAATTTGCGGCGGTTATTTAATTCGCCAGGGGCCGGAACACGTTCCCGGCGATTCTTCTGGTAACATACATGGACACTTGTGATAGATATTCGAGGCAGTTGGCAAACCAAACTCACTTCCCTCGTCAGTTATCGTTCGCTGCGTTTTTGATTTCAACTAAGTGTCCGGAGTTGATATAATTTTGGCGGTGGGGGTTCACAAATAGGACTGGTGTCCATGTATAAGGGAGTGAATGGAATGATAAAGATTGCAAGGCCGGGTTATGGGTTCGTTCAGATTCCGAACACCGTTCTCGATTTTCTGACAGAGGTGCGTCCACCGTCGATCACGAGGGTATATCTGGTTATGTACAGGGACTCGATAGCCTTCGGGAAGAAGACGACTGGCCATCTTTCCTTTCGCGGAATGGCGGAAGTTACGAAACTGCGAAAATCGACGGTCGAGAAGAACGTGCGTGCTCTTGTAGATTGGGGCTTCTTGGCGCCGATAGAATCGAACAACTACGGTACGCGCTACGTCGTCAGGTTGCCCAAGCGTGACAGGGAGAGTCGAAAATGGTTCCCGGTCGATCTCAAGAACGCCAAGTACATGACCGAGCGCGAGGTGCCGCTCGCCACCGTCAAGTCGCTCGACAGGTTTTCGGAATACTCCAGGCAGATAATAAAGATGCAGGCTTCACAGACCGGCCTTTTCGAGGGCGAAGATGGAGAATCAGATACAGAAAATAGTTAGTCTTCCGCTAGACGTCAACGAAGTTCTAAAATTCGTACCGGACAAGTTCAATCAGGACGAGAAGGCCGCCATACAGAACGCGGTACTCAACATGTCGGCCGGCGTCCTCTTCACTTTCCTCCTCGAATGCAAGGCAGAAAAGTGCATATACGGAGCGTCCTGCCCCTTCTATTCGACCAAGAAATTTCCGAAAGGCGAAAAATGCCCGATGGAGAGAGCCTTGGCCGAGAAGTGGACCAGGGAGTACATGGAGCAGTTCGACGTTTCCTTCAAGGAGAGAACCGATGTTACCATGATACAGACGCTCGTGGAGACAGACGTCGAGATAATGCGTGCCAAGGCCGAGCTGGCAAGCGAAGGGTTCCGCGAAGTCGTTGTAACGGAAACGGAAACGTCGAAAACTTTCTCGAAGAAGTTGAACGATCTCGTTATGGCCGTCGAGAAATGGCACGAAAAGAGAATGAGAATATTGAAGGCCTTGAACGCCACCAGAGAATCGGGAGCCAAGAAGGTCTCCGACCCGTCTGTGCTGGCGGCCAAGATGAAACAGAAACTCGAGAAAAAGATGAGAGGTGAGTTCGGTGCCTAAAGCCCTGGATATAATGGAAAAAGTTATAAAGAAAGTAGCCAGTTCAGTCAACGACTCCAACGAGAAGATCTCGAAGGCAGTAAGCGAAGTCTCCGGCATGAATTCGAACGTTGCAAGCATTAGAGGCCGGCACGCCATAAAGAAGGGCGAGAAGATACTGAGCAAGGTTATAAGCAAGGAGAAGGCCAACCTCGGCGGCCGGTTCGCCATAACCGACGAGGTAGCAAAAGGCACGCAGAAGATGCGCGTCGATCCTAAACTCGATTACGCCTATTCCTTCGCCAACAAATTGAAGAACGAAAACCTCGACTTCCTTCACGACATGACCGTCGTGGAGGGAAAGACTATTGGTAACAGACTTGGCGGCCAGTCCTGGGAAATGGCTGCAACGAAGGAATACGTCGAACATCTCGACAGGGCCGCAAAGTTCATGGTCGGGAACTACGACGACCTTACCGGATTGTCCACGAAGGGTCAAAAGCACGCGCTATACGGCGCCGCCAAGAAGGGCGATCCGCTCTTCAACAAGCAGCAGAATATCCTCAAGGAGTTTTCCGGAGTTACCGGCAAGAACCTCTCCTGGGACGAGTTCAGGGACAACTACGCCAACACGATAGGCACGAGGCTCACCGCTGCCGATAGCGGAGACAAGTTGTACAGATCGGCAAAGATGGTCGCCGAATCGAAACTGCAGGGCTACTCGGCCGCCCCGAGATTCGTCAACAAGGAATTGGGGTACGGCTTCACGGCCAAGCAGATAGCCAAGACTTCGCTCGGCCTCGGCGCTGCCGCTGGCGGCGTGTACGGCGCCTTGACCATTCCGATGAAGACCGTCGAGGCTATCTCAAACAGCACTTCCAAGATAAACGCCGGCGGGAACGTGGCGGTAATCTGATATGCCAAGCGACTTCTATTCGCTTAACAACGAACAGGTCTCACAATCCGGCGTCGGCGGCACCGCTATTGTCGGCGGCGTCGCAACGTTCATAGGCCGCGCAGCACTGGCTAACTTTTTGGAAAACATAGAGATGACCCCGTTCGGAGTCTCGACCGGCCTTTTGACTTCCAAGCTCTTTAAGAAGCGAATAGGAGGCGACGTTGTCAAGTGGATAGACGACATCGCTGCGGCCAAGGGCATAACCGGCGCAACGCTCCAGTCGTATGTGCCGTTGGCGCAAAAATCGAACATAGGACTCCTCGGCTGGCGAAACAGGGTCCAACGCGAAACGGCCGGCCGCTTCTGGCAGGTTATCAAGGAGACTGGACTTGAAGACGCGCTCTTCAAGAAGAAGTTCCAGTTGAAGCCGACATGGTCCATCTTCGCCGGAAGTATGAAGGAAGCGTGGAAGGCCGGTGCCGAGGGTACGGAATTGGGCTTTGGGAAGAAGCTGGGCGCCGTCTTCGGAAACTTCGGAAAGAAGTACGCGAACATAGTCAAAAACGATCTAATAGATCCATTCCTCCTCATATTCGGGAAGGGTGATCTCTCTGGCGTCAAGAATGCGCTGGCCGGAGTAGTGAAACCCGACGAACTAGAAAAGGCCGCCGTGAAACTGGCGAGGACCGTCGGAGTCGCAAAACTCGGAAGCGTGGTCGCCGACGTCTTGACAGTAACCAACGTGGCTTCTACGATAGGGCTGGTCTCCTCGCTAGCCAAAGGCTCTTTCGAATACTTCAGATATCTCGGCAAGGTGTACAACGATATACGGCCAGTCGTAACTTCCAATTCGGATTTTCGCGGAGAGTTCGTCGATTCGAAGGCCGCGGCCGCCGTGAGGCAGGCGGCGATCCAGAAGATGATGGCGGCCAAGGCGGAGAACGCCGGCGTCCCGAGACTGGATAACCCTTACATAATGTACAGATTCATGGGATAGGTGAGTTATGAAAAAGGTATCGGAAAGTGAAAAGAACAAGTTTGCGCAAGCGATTTTGAATATCGACTACGAGCTCGACCCGATGTGCGCTAACTGCGTATTCCGGCACGTTAGCGAGAAGGGCCTCGATTTCGACGTGCGTTGCCGCCCAATACCGAAAGGCGGAATAAGAGAACTGTACGGCATAGATGAAGGCGACGACGTCGCGATGATGTTGTTCGACCCTGTATATTTCGCATTTGACCTCGGCTTCGAATTGAGAAGGTTCCAGCGGGAGATCCTCACCTGTACATCCAAGAGGAAGACTCTGAGAATCTCGCGCCAGTGCGGAAAAACGATAGCCATGGGAATCTCGGCGCTTCACTATGCCTTCACCAACGAGAGGAAGCGTGTGCTCATAGCGACCCCGCAAGACAACCAGGTGAAGAACATCTTCGACAAGATGAATTCGATGATCCAGTCATCGGAACTCCTGCGTGCCTCAATAACGTCGAAGTCGTCTATAAAAGGGCGGTTTTACAGCTCGGACCCATACGAGATCTCTTTCTCGAACGGCTCGGTCATAAGCGGTTTCACGACCGGCTTCTCTTCCGGTAAGGGAATAAGAGGCCAGTCGGCCGACTTCATAGTCATAGACGAGATGGATTACATGGGCGTGCCGGACGTCGAAGCTGTGATAGCGATACTGTCTGGCAATCCCGACGCCGACCTGATAGCCTCCTCGACTCCGTCTGGTGACCATTCCTTCTTCTACATGTGGTGCAACTCGCCGCAGTTCAAGGAGTTACACGCACAGTACCAGTCGATGGAACATTACTCGGAAAGGCAGGACGCCGAGTTCAAGGCTATGTACACCAAGGAAGGCTACGAACGCGAAATCCTCGCGCTTTTCACGGCGCAGGAGAACGGCGTCTTCCCAAACCACTTCATAGACAGGGCCGTCAAGGATTATTCGTACAACGTGGATAATTTGCCGCAGGGCATATACACGCTCGGCGTTGACTGGAACGAGTCCTTCGCCGGAGTGCATCTTGCGCTGGTGAGATACGACACGGAACTGAACAGGTTTGTGACATACACCGATATAGTCGAACCTTCGCGTTTCACGCAGCCGGAAGCGGTGAGAAGGATAATCGAATTGCACAAGAAGTACCATTTCCAGAAGATAGTAGTCGATAAAGGCTTCGGCCAGATGCAGGTTCAATCTCTATACTCCATAGCCGACTCCAATCCGTCGCTAATAACAGAGGACCAGATAGTACCCGTCGGCTTCTCCGACACGATAGAGCTGTTGCATCCTATAAACGGGCAGAAGTTCGAGCAGATGATGAAGGTCTTCATCGTGCAGACCACTTCGAGATACTTCGAGAGGAACCTCATAACGCTATCTAGCTCCGACGATATAGGGAACAGGCTGGTAAAACAGTTGCGCTCCTACAAGGTCGAAGGAACTACCGACAGAGGGCCGCGATACAGCAAGGGTTACGTCCACACGCTCGAGGCTTTCATACTCGCCCTCTACGGAATGTACCTGATAAACGCAGAATCGAACAGGACGCTCACGCATGCAGTTGCCGTCGAGGCGAAACGCGAGGAGGAGGCCGGCCGTTTCGTCGTTCCCGGCCGAGCCGGTTTATCCGACCGATCGTGGGCTACAATGAACAGAAGAACTAGGAGAGGCTTCGCACCGAGGAGATGAACGGCGTGATAAAGAAGATCGGAGATCTGCGCAAGACTTCAACCAATAGCGAGATCAGCAACGCCAGATTTGAGGAGCAGAGCAGGGAAAACCTGCCGCCGGAGTTCGTCGCGTATATAAATGCTGCGCAGAAACGCTTCAAGACGCTGAGGAAGGCGTACATACTCGGAGTCGCGAACGCTCGCGAAGGTTTCAGGCGACTGAAAAACTACGGTATAAAGATACCTTCTAACAGGCCAGACGTTAAGGAGGCCGTGAAGTACCTTCGTCTTATAGGTGGCGCTATGGAAGGCCCGTTCCGCAAGGCGCTCGACCTTTTCGACAGGGAGGCCGGAAACAATTACTATGTCGATTACGGAGACGGCTCTTACATGCCCATAACAGGCCCGGGTACCGGCGGAACCACCAGGCCCGGCGAAACGCCCACGACGCTGCCTGGAACAGGCTCCGCGACAGACCCGATCACCGGATTGCCAATAACACAGCCCGGCACTACTGTGCCGGAGATAGATCCGGTCACCGGCCTGCCGATCGAGCAGCAACCGTCAAGACCACCGTCTGGAGAGTACGATCCGTCTAAACCGAGGCCCGGCACCGGAACGGTTGACGACGGTAAGGGGATCGAGAAGATAAAGCTGAAAGATTACATAGAGGCTTTCGAGATAGGCGGCGGCCACGGATACAGGGACAATTTGCCGGAAGACGAGGTCACGTACGAGGATTACTTGTACGCCAACGACATGATACGGCTCACCAAACCGCCGCAGGAAGCGTTGCTGTACAGCCCCGACATAAACCCCGTCTTCACTACGACCTTCACTCAGTGGGGCGAGAACACATACGTCTTCCCCGACGGCAACGTCTTCGTCTTCAGCGACGAGGAGGACAAACCGATCGCCGATTGTACACCGACGCAAGATTACCTTCTGTACGTGCTTTTGAGCCTCGTAATTTCCGAAACCACGAACCTCGACATGATGCAGATCTTCGTCTTCGTCTTCGGCTGGCTCGAATACCTGCACAACAGGGCCGTCGATGCGATAAAGTCGATAAAGATAGGACCCTTCGCG
>Ga0116147_1002165_pt1 | contig 20450 bp, 14 predicted proteins | sample AD_JPNHG3_MetaG_FD_89749 | JGI IMG/M metagenome (GOLD analysis project Ga0116147, IMG submission 89749) | Active sludge microbial communities of municipal wastewater-treating anaerobic digesters from Japan - AD_JPNHG3_MetaG | ecosystem: Engineered > Bioreactor > Anaerobic > Digestate | place...
AAGCATTCACTCAAGTGCATCTTCGCGCTCTTGAAAATCGAAGACGATTTGTCCCCTTTCATCGACTCGATCGATCAGGCTCTATGCCCCCATCTCAGGATTAAGGGGTGCGAAACTTGAGTAGTTAAATAACCTTATCGATGAATTCGAAGCTTTATGATAAGTAATGAGAATATGGATATTCTGTTTCATAATCGATTTATCAATCGAATGCTAAATTTGGTTTATTCGATAAATATGTGAGATTCAAAATGAGAAATCCCAAAAACTTGCAAGATATCATTCCAGAATATTATAAGAATATTGTTGACTTATATATCCGGTATTCAGATGATATTTATAGAATACTTCAAGAATACCAATCAATTATAAAGTATCAACATATCTCGGGCGTTCCCGATATTACAGAATGGCTTAAAATGTATAACCGTAAGAACCCAATCGTTTCAGGGATAAAAAATCTCTTTATTGAATTAATTAGAAGGGATTCAAGGGTCATTAATGCATTTTTTTCTCTGTCAAAAAAAATACAAGATTTTGATATATTTGCCTGTTTGTTTGGGTACTTACTAATAATATCCGCATTTGTATCAGAGAATCCATATAGTGCTTTTTTCAATAAGTCACAAAAAAAAATTATAAAAGCAAAATACGATGAGATTAATCCTAGTGAGTATGATCGAATGCCTAAAGGAAGCCTAAGCGAAACGGATATCAATTATATTCTTAACTCAACTGTTATCATATTTTTGATAAAAGTATGGCTTCCATGCATATTATTTTACTTCACTGATTTTAAGAAGCTTTACTCCGAAGCTATTGAAGGTAATATCAACTCTCTTTGTAAGCTTATGCTTGTTGACAAGGCCATCACCTATGACAAAAAGATCTCCAAAGTTATCGATAATGCACAACAATCCTCAGATTTTAGTGATTATAACAGGATTATGGATGCATTCAAAAATGAGGTCTATTTGCCATCGAATCGAAAATATAAGGTTATGTTTGCAACGTTAGTTAAGAAACTTGCCAAATATAATGGATATTCAATAACGTATGAAGATTTATTGAGTTATTTTCAGCAAAAGGGTGGGCTATTGGGTAGGGATGCGCGTGATAAGGATTTGGATCATTATGAGGATTCTGAATCCTTTGCTAAAGAGGTAAGGCGAACCTTTGATAAGTATGTGAAATCGAGAAAAACCGGACATAAGGGGAGGGTGCTCACTGTCCGGGAAATTAGGAATTTAATGGGCTATGACCTAGCCCATGAAGATAATAGCAAGATCAACCCAAAAGATAGCCAAGACTGAAATTCAGGTACACCAGGGCATCGAGTGTAAGGATGAGCTTTCCTATTGGTTATACAAAGAATGCATTGAATCCTCGATAATCACGAAAGATATCACGATTTCCGTGGTTTCTGACGAAGCCGGGGAAACGGGGAAGGGGGGCAAATGACTATCAGCCCCCCTTCAAAGGTGAAAAGCCCACCCGGCAGCTCTGTCAGGGTCTTGGCTTCAGGAGTTGATTCCCTGGTGCTTTCGATTGATGTCTATTGGCATCAAAAGGGCTTCTTGAATTACCTCAAAAGAAGAAAGGCGGAAGCCCAACTAAAGGGGAAAGAAATTCAAGGAGCCATAAAAGACAAGGACAATGAAATCATCTGGCCTTTTACGGTCAAGCCTCACGGCTCAAGGGGCTATGAATGGATCTTGAGCAGCAAGGAATACACGCTCCTGGTAGGCAACTGGCATTCTCCCAAAACAAAGCCAAGCATCTTAGCAGAGATACGCTCTGAAACCCTGTGGCTTCATGGCATGGAACAGGCAGTCAAGCATCTGTTCCATATCGTGAAGAGCACAGGGGCATCATTTCGGTTCATGAAGATAAGCAGGGTAGATCTCTGCATGGATCTCCTTTTGCCTGAGAAGATCTGGAATCAAAATATCATGAAATACAAAGTCACCAGGGCAACCAGGGCAAGCCAGTATTACACGCATAAGGCATTGGAAGGCATCAGCATCGGGAAGGGCAGCATCCAAGCAAGGATTTATGACAAAGAGCTGGAGATAAAACAGCAGTCAAAGAAGTTCTGGTTATACAATATCTGGGGGATGAGCAAAGCCCCAAGAGATTATAAGATCATAAGGGTAGAATTCCAGCTCAGAAGGGAAGTCATCAAGGAATTGGGCTTGGATACATCAGATGACCTATTCGAGAAGATGGGAGATCTCTGGGCTTACTGTACGGAGAAGTGGCTGAAGTTCCAGACAAGGCCGGGAAAGCACCATACCCAGAGAAAAACTCTTGCCTGGTGGGAGACCGTTCAACAGAGCTTTAAGGGAGACCAGCAATCAAATCCCTTGATCCGCACAAAGTCCATACGGATTGATATGGATCAGCACATCAGTCAGATCATGGGAAACCTTGTCTCACTCCAAGCCTTAAGGCGTGAAGGATCAAAAGATGCCAGGGAAGAGAACATCAGCATCTATACCATGATCAATGGCTTCATCGATGAAGCTCAAAGAAGAGGAATGGATTCTTGGGATCTCGATGAAGCGGTAATTACCAGAAGGGCCAAGTTCCATCACCACATAGCACAAAAGAAGATCAAATCAGGGGAGAAGGGCAGATGCAGAGATTAGAGGAATCCCTTGGTAAACGCATGAGCGTCAAAGAGGTTGCCACATATCTTGAACTTGACAAGGAAACCGTGCGCCGTCATCATGAGGATCTTGGCGGAATAAGACTGGGCAACCGAATTTTGTTCTTTGAAAACCTAATAGTGGAATCACTACGGAGGAAGTGTAATGCCATACAGACGCAAGAGAAAGAACAAAATCGAATGGATAGCCGAGGTAATGCGCCAAGGGAAGAGGTTTTACAAGGTCTGTGCGACCAAGAAAGAGGCATTGGATTGGGAATCAGAAACAAGATCAAAGCCTCTGGAGGATCTCGAGACCCCTTTGGTCTGCTTGAGCCTGCTTGAATGGGCAACTCAATATCTGGAGTTCTCCAATACCCGCTATGCGGATAGGGTGTTTCGAGAGAAGAAAGCGGCCTTTAAGGTGTTCTTCCAGAGCGTTGATTCATCCCTTACAGTGAACCAGTTGAAGCCGGGAATGGTGCTCAAGCATCTTCAGGTTCAAGCAAAGAAACGCTCAGGCTATGCAGCGAATAAAGAGCGCAAGAACCTTATGGCGGCATGGAACTGGGGCATGAAGTATCTAGGCCTTCCATCTCCTAATCCATGCATGGTTGAGAGATTTCCAGAAGAAAGGCATGCTCGTTACATCCCACCTGAAGAAGACTTCTGGAAGGTCTACGAGACAACAGAAGGGCAGGATCAAGTCATGCTCCTTGCCTGTTTGCATCTGGCGGCGAGAAGGTCTGAATTGTTCCGTCTGAAATGGGACGATATCGACTTTGCAAACCAGAAGGTGAGGATAGGGACCAGGAAGCGGCAAGGCGGAAGCCTTGAATATGATTATCTGCCCATGACAGAAGATCTCTATAACGCTCTGCTTGAGCACAAGGCGCTTGCCCATGATGAATGGGTGTTTGTCGATACGCTTACAAGTAAGCCCTTCTCGGCAAGAAGGCGATTCATGAGGGGCTTATGTGAGAGGGCAGAAGTAAGGCCATTTGGCTTCCATGCAATCAGGCATCTGACCGCAAGCATCTTAGCTCAGGCAGATGTTCCCATGATCACCATCCAGAGAATCTTGAGACACAAGAACCTTATGACCACTGAGCGATACGTCAGAGGGCTTGAACCCGTAAGGCCAGCACTGGAGATACTCTCAGGAAGGCATTTACGACCACAGTCCCGACCAGTGGCAATCGGACACTAGGCAAAAGAAAAGGAGCGGCTTAACCGCTCCTTTTCATTGGTAAAATTTGGTAGTCCCAAGGGGAGTCGAACCCCTGTCTCCGGCGTGAGAGGCCGGTGTCCTGGGCCACTAGACGATGGGACCTCATCTTTTACAAACAGTGTTGGCTGGGGGACTAGGATTCGAACCTAGATCGACGGAGTCAGAGTCCGCTGTCCTACCGTTGAACGATCCCCCAGCAGCCGACTATGCCCTTCTAACTATTGGGTATGTGGTTGTCAAGTGTTTTCAAAGTGGGGGCTGAAACCTCTCTTGTACGCACTTGCGGCAGATGATATGGATGGGACATGACCACAAAGGACGAGAAACTCTACATCGTTATGGTCGGTCTGCCCTCCCAGGGCAAGTCCACCATCGCCTACCGCCTCAAGGACATTTTCACCAAGAACGACATTCCCACCCGGATATTCAACAACGGGCAGATCCGCAGGCAGTACGCCAGGCTCAAGAACACCTGGGAGGCCGAGTTTTTCAATCCGGGCAACAATGCGGCAGTGGAGCTCAGGAAGCGATTCGCCATGATCAACATCAACTGGGCGAAAAAGTATGTGAACACCAAAGGCGAGGTGGCAATCCTGGACGCCACAAACGTGAGCTCCGACCGGCGCAGGCTCCTCATCGACCGTCTGAACGACCACCCCATCCTCTTTATCGAATGCATCAACAATGATGAAGAGATCGTGGACATGAGCATCGCCATGAAGGTGAAGGCCCCGGAGTTCGCGGACGTCACGGAAGAGGAGGCGGTCAGGGAGTTCAAGAAGAGGATCGAGTACTACCGGATGATCTACGCCCCGCTCTCGGATGAGAGAAACTTCATCCGCATGGATTCTCTGCACAACCGGATCATCGATGAGAAGCTCACCGACCAGCTCCCTCTGTATTCCCGGATCCGCGACTGTCTGGTCACCGATGTGGTCAAGAGCCTCTTTCTCATCCGCCACACCGAGACGTTCTTCAACGTCGAAGACCGCATCGGCGGAGATTCGGACCTCACGCCCAAGGGGATCGAACAGGCCCACGCCCTTGCGAGGTTCTTCCGCAACAAGAAGATCTCCTACATCTTCACCAGCGAGAAAAAGAGGACGATCCAGACGGCCGAGCCTATCCGCGCCCTCCAGCAGGACTGCACCATCGTGCCGCTGAAGGAGTTCAACGAGATCTACAGCGGTATCTGCGAAGGCATGAGCTATGACGAGATCCAGCGGTTCATGCCCGATGTCTACTCAGCCCGCAAGGCCGACAAGTACAACTACATCTATCCCGATGGCGAAGGCTACATAACCATGAAGGAGCGCACCAGGATCGGGATCAAAAAGGCCTTTTACCTGAACCGCAAGCCTGACAACATCATGATCATCGGGCACCGCGCCGTCAACCGGATGATTCTCTCCCACTTCCTCTACCGCCGCCAGGAAGACGTACCCTACATCTATGTGCCCCAGGACAAGTTCTACCATATCGTTGCGACCCAAGACAGGAAGGTCTTTGAGCTGAGGAGATACCAGCAGGGCAGAATCAGGTAACCGACTTCTCCGCCGACTCGATGGCATCGATCATGCCCTTTGCCGTGGCGAAGTTCGGGTTGATTTTCAGGGCCTTGATAAAGCACTTCTTCGCCATGTGAGGATTGTCGAGCTCGAGATAGGCCCTGCCCATATTGAAATGGATGTTTTCGTCAGTGGGGTTTATCTTGATGGCCTTCTCGTAGAGCTTGATGGAGTCCTCGAGCCGATTCTGTCTTCGATAGAGGATGCCGAGGCTGTTATACACATTGATGGTGTCCGGGTTGAGCTTGAGGATCTCGTTGAAAATGCTCTCCGCGCTCTCGTGCATCTCCCGCTCCAGGAAGATCTCGCCCGCCATCTGCAGATATTTCTCCGCCATGTCCTTCCTGCCCATGCGCAGGTAGACCTCGGCCATGGCCTTGTACGCCTTGGCAAACATCTGGTTGATCTGGGTCGCCTTCCTGAACGCGGCCAGGGCCTCGTCGTATTCGCCCTTTGCGGTCTTGATGTAGCCGATGTTGTAGTAGACCTCCGCCGATTCGAGGATTTCGAGCACTTTCTCGTACTCCCTCAGAGCGGACTCGAACCGCTCCTCCTTGAGATAGAGGTCTCCCTTGGCCATCAGCGCCTTGGCCTCTCTGGTGCCGGGGCTCATCTCGAATTCCATGATGATGCGCATCTTGGATTCGAGATTGTCGATCTCGACAGGCTCGATGAGGATGGCGTTCACTCCTGCCTCCCCGGCCTTGACCACGTCTGGTTTCGTGATCTCATCGGTGCAGAGGATCACCGGAGTGTCACAGATCGCATCATCCGCACGGATGAGTTTGAGCAGGGCCATGCCGGTGATTTCCGGCATATTCCACTGAGAGATCACAATGTCGGGTCTGATTCTCTTGATAGCTTCCCATGCATAGGCGCCGTCTTTCGTTTGATCCACATCCTCGAAGCCGAGGCTGTGCAGCATATGGCGAAGCGTCTTCTGATACACGAAGTTGGGTCCGACCAGAAGTATCTTTATTTCAAGAGGATTTGCAGCCATGCTCTATCGGTCCTTCATCTTTTGCCAGCGTTGTCCTTCAAGTCGATATCGTCAAGGAGGGCCTTTTTCTTGATGATTTCGAAAAGCCCTACACTGTGCTTGTTCCCCTGTCCGAGGATGGCGAAAGGATCCGATGAGAAGAAAAATCTCCCGTCTCTCATATAGATGGATCCCTGGAGGTGATCTTCGGGCACGAGCATATCCGCCCCGTGCAGAATTGCCTCGACGCACCCGCGGAGGATTTTCCCTGCGTTGTGCTTTATTCCCGGCTCTCGGGGGACGAAGATGCGGCTTGCAGGGCCGGCGAGCCCAGCCAGCGCCGCCCAGACGAGCACCACCCAGGCGTGGGCGTGCCCGAATTCACGCGCCTCCTCCACATACCAGAGACCGCGGTCGCGGCCCAGGCTCAGCCTGTCTAAGGTGTAGCGCTCAAGAGGAGGCCATGAGCACACCGGGATCTCGTCCTTTTCTATGGGAACCATCCATTTCCTCAGCCGCAATGCATCGGTGAAGTCGAGCTCGGTGAATGCGGTGTAAGGGGAGCCCATCTTCCATTTCTTGCCGAGGTCCAACATAATATCCGCTGTCGGAGGAAAAGGCGAGAAGAGAGCCAGAAGGCTCCCGCGCATCTTTTCGATGCTTTCCCTGTCGGTACGCTCTTCATAGTGATGCAGGATGTGCAGGTAAGGGATGATGAACGGGCTGGCCGAAGGAATCGTGATCACGCACGGGTAGTTCTTTTCATTGACGAACTCGGCCACCTGAGTGTTCAGATAATGACCGAACGGGTCCCATTCCCGGATGCGGCCGTGATAATGCGATTCGGTGATGATCCCGGGGAGGTCTCCGATATAGATGCACGATTCGGAAGCGGCATCGGGGTGCGTGACCGGGTGCTTGCCTCCCAGCACGATGCCGACGCGCATGATCTCGTAGACGAGGAGCTGCTCCAGAGCCCCGGAGCACACGGTGCCCTCCAGCGGAACTCCGTTTCGGGCAAACACCCCGGCTATTGCATCGATTTTTGCCGCGATCTCATCCTCGGGGGCTCCGCTCCGTGCCAGGCACACCAGGGTTATGGAGGTGAAATGCCGCCCGGCAAAGCTCGGCCTGGGAATCGCAATGAGGCTTTCGATCGATATCCTGTCGGGAAGTCTGCCGATGACGGCGTCGGGCTTTCTACCCAGATACCTCCCGAGGAGCCCGTATTCGGTGCGGCTGCATCCGGTCCTGCCGTAGACCCCTACGGACGGGCTGCCTTCGGAAAAGAGTGCGGGGATGAGGGTGATGAGATCCCTCAAGGCCGGATCGAAAAAGGGCAGCGAGTGCCTCGCCCGGTGGATATTTCTCTGTATGAGGGCCTGCACGGAGAGCATATGGGGAATCTATCGTCAAAACAGGAGACGGTCTAAAGGATGCGGGTTCAGAACCTGCAGCCGAGGCCGACGCCCATATGGAAGGTATCCTGCTCGATCTCAACATCGATGCCGGCCAGCGCCCGGCCGGTGTCGTCCAGGCCGGGGGTCGCCGGGTCGTTGCCGTACCAGTACTGAACCTGGTTCCCGCTCGTTTTGATGCGCAGCTTTGAACAGGTGGTGGCGGCGTACCATATGTCGGTGAAATAATATTGCAAAGAGAGCGAGAGCATGCCGCCGGTGCCGGTCGCCTCGCTGAGCGACAGCCGCATTCTCCTGATATGGTTGTCCTCGTCTTCGGCCCTGGCATAGGGAATATAGGAAGCGTCGAGAGTGAGAACGAGCATTCTCTCGACATGGGCCCTGAAGGAGGCGCCGATATGGAAGAACCGGTACTCGACCGTGTAGTCGGTGGTGGGGCCCGATACGTTGCCGGTGTAGCTGCGCCACGAACCGTACCCGATCTGCTGCGTGTCGAATGACCTGAAATCCACCTCCTGATAGTGGTATCCACCCAGGAGCCCCAGAGACAGAGGTGGCAGAGAAAACAGAAAAGTTCTTATGTCCGCGCTGAGCAGAAAGGCCTTCGTGTCGATCGTGCTTCTCGAGAAGACGTCGAGCTCGTCGTAGGCGGTCCAGCCGGGATCCTGTGTTTCGTTGATCCAGTCGCGGTCTTCCATAGGCCTGTTGCTCTCGATCCAAGGAGATGCGTGAAAGGAGAGCTGAGCCTCGATCAGATCGCTGAAGCCCGCGGTATAAACGGCGCCGAGAAGGCGCATATCCATTGGCCAGCTCAGATGGCTTATGCCGTCGTCCGGAGTGATCTCATATGTGGTTTCCCCCCACAGTGAATACAGCTGGAAGTGCGCACGATGGCTGAAATCGGCCGCAGACAAAACGGAGATATGGACCAGAAACACAGCGAGCGCCACGATGGCGATTCGAAATGTCTTCATTGCAACCCTTCACGTGTGAATGCTTTATTCTCTTCGATGCCCCGATCGAACCCGATTGCGCCGTGCACCGTGACCAAGCGGCCGGTGGCGCGGTACAAGAGCGTGAAGAGTAATAATGCTTCCTCATTAGCACGTAAACAGCGGGAAAAGCAAGAAATTGCTTGTTCGTCTGTTTCGAGAAAGCGTGCCTGCCTCCTTGTGTCCGGGGGAGGAGATCCAGGGTTTTTCTGTGCACGGCCATCGCAACCGGTGCTGCAAAATGACCTCGAACGCCTCGAAAAGTTTTCATGATCGTTCTCCCCTGGAAGAGATTGTTTTTTAAGGCTGTTATGTTCTCTGTGCATTTTTCCGACAAGCACAGGTGTGCGGGAGGCGGGACCGGTGATCAGCCTGCTCTGCCAAGATCCGCACGGATGAGTACGAAGAGGCTATGCAGACGAAGAAGGAAAAGACAACCATCCGGAGAATTCCCTGTGTTCACAAACCCTTGCTCGCCGCTGCTGCTGCGGTGGTCCAATGTCTGGACGATCCCTGCTTTGCGGTCGATTCCCGGGGGGTGGTTGCGGCCTGGAATCAGGCGATGGAGTCCCTGACGGGTGTCTCCGCCGAGGCGATGCTCGGCAGAGCGGATAGGGAGTATGCGCTGCCCTTTTACGGAAGAAAGACCCCGCTTCTGGTCGATTATGCCATGACGCCCGGGCTGCTGGAAAACGAGCATGCTCCCGATGTGCGGCGGGAGGCGGATGTACTGGTGAGAGAGGAACTGTTCCCGGCGCTCCAGGGCAAAAGGGTCCTTCGAACCAGGGCCGCGGTCCTGCGCGACCCGCAGGGCGTTGTCGTGGGGGCTGTCCAGTCGTTCAGGGATATTCCGGATCCGGATCTCGCCCGGCAGGCCAGAGCTGCGGACGAGGAGAAATATCGGGTATTCTTCGAGAATTCCAACGATTTCTTCTACATCCACGATTTCGACGGCCATCTGATCGAGACCAATATGGCGTCCAAGATGTACACCGGCTATACGGCCGAAGAAATCATACGCATGAACATCAAGGACCTCGTGCCCGGTCAGTACCGGCCGATGTTCGACAAATACCTTGAAGAGATCCTGATAAAAGGCGGAAGCGAGGGGCTCATCAGCGTCCTGACCAAGGACGGCCGTGAGCGGGTAATCGAATATCGCAATACGCTGGTCAGGGATGCGGTGGGGAATCCCTTGTATGTGCAGGGCACAGGCAGGGACATCACCGACAAGATAAAGGGCCAGCGCGCGCTCAAAATCAGCGAGGACAGGTACCGGACTATTCTGGAAAGCATCGAGGAGCCGTATTTCGAGGTAGACCTCTCAGGCAATTTCACCTTTTTCAACCAGGCGCTCGCAAAGAATCTCAAGGTTGCCCCGGATGAGATCAAGGGGTTGAACTACCGGCAATATATGGATGAGGAGAATGCGAGGAAAGTATTCGAGACGTTCCACCGGGTGTACATCACGGGGAAGGCCGCTAAGACCCTTGATTGGGAGGTCAGGGACAAATACGGAGGCAGGCGCTACGCCGAGGCGTCCGTCTCCCTTATCCGGGACGCCAAAGGAAATCCCACCGGATTCAGAGGCATTGTGCGCGATATCACCCAGCGCAAGGAGGCGGAGAGGGAACGCGACCGGTACGAGCTCCGGCTGTCTCAGGCGCAGAGGATGGAGGCCATCGGAACACTGGCCTCGGGGATCGCGCATGACTTCAACAACATGCTCTCGGCGATCATGGGCTATACCGAGCTGGCCAGAAGACAGCTGCAGAATGAGGAGTCGCAGGCCGTCCGGAACCTCGAGCAGGTGCTGAAGGCCGGAATGAGGGCGCGGGACCTCGTCGCCCAGCTTCTTTCCATAGGCAGGAATTACAAGGCCGAGCGGGAGACCGTGAAGGTTATCGCCGTTGTCAGAGAGGCGCTCAACCTCCTGCGGGCCACCCTTCCCACGACCATCGAGATACGTACGGCCCTGCATCCAGAAGCAGGCACGGTTTACGCAGACCCCACGGAGATCCACCAGCTCATCATGAACCTGTGCACCAACGCCTATCAGGCTATGGAGGAAAAGGGAGGACTGCTCCTGATCACCCTGGAGCCCGTCATCATGAATGGAAACGAGAATGCCGCGAACATTCAGCCGCCCATTTCCGAAGGCGCGTATGTGAAGCTGGTGGTATCCGATACAGGGTGCGGCATGGACGAGGATGTCATCAGGCATATCTTCGATCCGTTCTTCACCACCAAGGAGCGTGGCAAGGGAACGGGCCTGGGCCTTGCGACCGTGAGCCGGATCGTCGCCGATCTCAAGGGAGGCGTTGCCGTGAAGAGCAATCCCGGGGAGGGGGCTGAGTTCACGCTTTACCTGCCCCGCTACGATTTCAAGGCAAAAAATCCGAAAAAGCGCTGATCGCCGGAAGACTGCCCGGACATAACCGAAGTATTCTGATTCGCCCTTCTTTTTTGATCCCCCGAGTTCCGGCGGGAGCGAGAACAAAGAACGCGGCTCCCGGCACGAAAACTCCGGCCGGCGATTGTCTTCCGTCTGAAAGAGCTGCGAGCCCGGGACGGCCCCGGACCCGCAGTTGGAGATATCCTCGGACAACGCCGGGCTTGCACGCCCGGCTTCACTCCTCTTCTCACCCGACTGCGCCTGAGCGTCGGTCAGTTTCGGGCCGCCGTTCCGCCGTCAAGGGTGAGAGAACGTGTCACGCGGTCTTCTCGTGAACCCACTGCTCATACTTGGGCATGAGATTCCGCCTGAGCTCCCGGGGCGAGGAGACCTTCCATTTTTTCAGGAAGTCAGCCGGGCTGACGCCCGCGTTCTTCATGAGATGCTGGAGCTTGTCCCATTCGCCGGCGGTGATGGGCGGCGCCCCCTGGCCGGATTTGGGTTTGGCCTTTTTTTTGCCCTCTGCTTTGGAAGGCTCGTCCTCGGATTGCCCTTTGGCCTGCGGCAGCGCCCAGTCTGGAAGCGCCGGAGGGTTCCACCGGAAGTATACGGGGTTTTTCCTTGCCTTGCGATCGCTGTCGCTCGCATATGCGACGCCCCGGTACATCCCGTTCTCGTCGATCTGCGCAAACGTCGCCTCCAGGTTGTACAGGTACCTGCCGATACCCCACTGGACGGCGGCGCGCTTCATGGCGTCAGAGAGCCCGCCTTTGACCGACTCGATGTCGGTGTTGTCGGCGCCGTCCCATTTCGTAATCCACTCGCCGCCTACGCGGATGGAAATGCCGCAGAGCACCCCGCCGTTCGGGCCGGGTATGAACTGGTTCTTCCAGTTCTCGAGCCCGCACACGGCATCGAGCCTGTTCTGAATGGCCCGGTTCGTGACATATGCCAGAACCATGGCCCATGGCCTCCCATGCCTGTCGACTCCATTCCTCTGCTCTCGCCACTCGATGTCCTCGGGCGGGAACGGCTCTTTCAGCAGACACAGATTGATTTCCTTTGACATTCGATACTCCTTTTCTTGATATGCACTGAGGCGGACGGAATGTCCGCACAGGTTGCTGCTGATGATATGCACCTCGAATGCCCCGCAGTTCGGGATACATCCACGATCTCCGGGGCCGTGCGCCTTGAGATGACCTCGCTGTTACATGTTCGGTGATTCCCCTGATTCCTTTGCCATGCTGTCCTTCATCACCGCCGCCGGGCAATGCGTTCGCTCATCCTTCCGGATGAGGGCCGTCTGACCGGGTGGTTCCACATGTGCCGTGCAGATGAACCTATACTATATTTATTTCTGAATTCCAAGCGCAAATCGGGCTCAAAAGCAGGATGGATGCGGTTTTAGGGCATGCAAGATCGAGTCGTTTCAGTATGTTGCCCGGGTCTCCCGTCAGGCCCTGCAGCTCCCTCCATCGCCCCGTTCCCGGCGCCTTTTCCGCAGGCCGCCCTTCAAGTATCGAGATGGGCTTTACAGGCTCTTATACCCTGCCTGCACAGGAGGCGACAGGGCCTCCAGGTGTCACCGGCAGCGGATGCGATGTCCATCCGGGCGGGTTCGATGATCGTGACGATTTGCTTCGGCTCAGGCTCGGCCGCGACTCGGACTTCGCGGTGCTGTCGGAGCGGATCGCAGGCTGCCTGCAGCGTTTCCGGGACGATCGTCATCACGCGCACAAGGAACAGGATATCTTTCTTATTTCAGCCGTCCGTTCCTGATGAGATTACAGGCGCTTCGTCGGCCGGCCCGCGCCTGCTGCTCCTGCCGAAGATCTTTTCAACCAGCACATAGAACAGGGGCGAGAAGATCACCACCAGGACCGTGGCGCTTACCATCCCTCCCAGAACGCCTGTGCCGATGGCGTTCTGGGCCCCTGCGCCCGCGCCGGTCGTCAGGGCAAGAGGCAGGACTCCGAATCCGAATGCGAGCGAGGTCATGACGATCGGCCGGAAGCGGAGCTTCGCCCCTTGGAGCGTGGCTTCGAGCAGCCCCATGCCCTTTTCGAGCCCGCTCTTGGCGAACTGAACGATCAGAATGGCGTTCTTGGTGGTCAGACCCAGGGTGGTGAGCAGTCCGATCTGGAAATACACGTCGTTTGCCAGTCCGCGCATGCTCGATGCGATGATGCCGCCGATGACCCCCAGAGGCAGGACCAGAAGGACCGAGATGGGAATCGTCCAGCTCTCATAGAGCGCGGCAAGGCATAGGAAGATCACAAAGATGGAGAAGGCGTAGAGAAGAGGCGCCTGACTGCTGGACATCCGCTCCTGGTAGGAAAGCCCGGTCCAGTCGAACCCGATGCCCTTGGGCAGCTTCTCGACCGCCTCTTCCATGGCCTGCATGGCCTCTCCCGAGCTTTTCCCCGGGGCCGGCTCGCCCCAGATGTTGATGGAAGGGAAGCCGTTGAACCGTGTCAACCGCGGGGGGCCGGAGATCCAGCGGCCTGAAGCGAATGAGGAGAATGGGACCATGGTGCCTGATGCACTGCGGACATAGATTTTCTCCAGGTCCTTGGGCAGCATTCGGTAAGGGGCGTCGGCCTGCAGGTACACCCGCTTGACCCGCCCGCCCTGGATAAAGTCGTTGACATAGGCGCTCCCGAAACTGGCCGAGAGGGCATTGTGAATCGAGGCTATGGGAACGCCCAGGGCGCCGGCCTTCTCCCAGTCCACATCGATCCGGTACTCTGGTACGTCTTCCATGCTGTTGGGGCGGACCGATGTGAGCCTCGGGTCCCTGGCCGCGATATCCAGGAGCTGATACTGGGCTTCCATCAGGGCCTTGTGCCCCAGCCCTCCCCGGTCCAGCAGTTCGAAGTCGAACCCCTTCGACATGCCGAGTTCGGGGACCGCAGGCGGCTGGAAGGCGAACACCAGACCGCCGCGGATGCTCGAGAAGGACATTGTGGCTCGCTGCGCAACGGCTTTGGCTTTCAGCTCGTCACGATCGCGCAGGTCCCAGTCCTTCAGTTTGATGAACACCATGCCGCTGTTCTGCGCCCTTCCGGAAAAACCGATCCCGGTGAGAACCATGGTCGATTCCACCGCATCTTTCTCGTGCTTCAGGAAATAGCGCTCGACCTGCTGTGCAACTGTTTTGGTCTGCTCCAGCGTGGAACCTGTCGGCATGATCACCTGTGCGAGTAGAATCCCCTGGTCCTCATCCGGGAGATATGCGGTGGGCATGCGCATATACAAAAACCCCATGGCCCCCACGATCACCACGAAAACGGCTAGGTAGCGCAGGCTCTTGGAAAGAGAGTGCCCGACCATCCGGACATACCGGTCGCGGAGGCCGAAAAACATACGATCGAACCACAGGAAGAACGGCCGAAGAAAGAATATCGCGTTCTCCGCAGGCTCATGTCCCGCCCTCACCGGTTTGAGGATCGAGGCGCAGAGCACCGGGGTCAGGATCAATGCCACGGCGACCGAGAGCAGCATGGCGGCGATGATAGTTACGGAGAACTGGCGGTAGATGACGCCGGTGGAGCCGGGGAAGAACGCCATAGGGCCGAATACGGCCGAGAGCACGAGCCCGATGCCGATGAGCGCGCTCGTGATCTGATCCATGGACTTGGCCGTGGCCTCCCGGGGCGGCAGGCCTTCCTCGGCCATGATCCGCTCCACATTTTCGACCACCACGATGGCATCGTCCACGAGCAGTCCGATGGCAAGCACCATGGCGAACATGGTGAGCATGTTGATGGAAAACCCGAACAGCCCCAGCATGGCGAAGGTCCCGAGGATGACCACCGGTACGGCGATAGTGGGGATCAGGGTGGCCCGGATATTCCCCAGGAAGAGCCACATGACCAGAAACACCAGCAGGATCGCCTCGAAAAGGGTTATCACCACTTCGTCGATGGCCACCTTGATGAACGGGGTGGTGTCGTGGGGATAGACTACCTTGAGTCCTGCGGGGAAAAACCGGCCCATCTCTTCCATCTTGGCCCTGACCGCCCTGGCCGTGTCCAGGGCGTTGGCGCCGGCCGACTGGCGGATGGCGATTCCCGCTGCCGGCTTTCCGTTGAATTCGCCCTGGATGTCGTAGATCTCGGTGCCCAACTCGGTCCGGCCCACATCGCCGATCCGAACGGCAGACCCGTCAGGGTTGATGCGGATGGGGATGGCCGCGAACTCTTCGGGGGTGGAGAGCATGTTCTGGACCACGATGGATGCGTTCAGGCGCTGCCCTTCCACTGCAGGCGCCCCGCCGAACTGCCCGGCTGAGACCTCCACATTGTAGGTCCTGAGTGCGGTGAGTACGTCTTCCACCGTCAGGTGGTAGTTGGTGAGCTTGTCGGGATCGAGCCAGATGCGCATGGCATATCCGCCGCCGAAGATCTCGACCTCGCCCACGCCCGGCACCCTCGCCAGGACTCGTTCCAGATTGGATTTGGCAAAGTCCCTCAGATCGGTGCCGTCCATGCTTCCGTCTTCCGAGATCAGGCCTACGACCATCAGATAGTTCCGTGTCGACTTCACGACCTGGACCCCTTGATTCTCCACCACGTCGGGGAGACTCGGCAAGGCGGATTGGACCTTGTTCTGCACCTGAGACCAGGCGATATCAGGATCGGTTCCCGGCGCAAAGGTGAGCTCGAGGCGCGATCCGCCCGCAGAATCGCTCGAGGAAGACATATAGAGCAGGTTGTCGAACCCGGTCATCTTCTGCTCGATGACCTGGGTTACGCTGTTTTCCACGGTTTCCGCCGAGGCGCCCGGATAGGACGAGTAGATGGCGATGGTCGGCGGGGCCATCTCGGGATACTGGGATATGGGGAGATTGTAGATCGAGAGCAATCCCGCGGCCATGATGACGATGGCGATGACCCACGCGAAGACCGGACGTTTCAGGAAGAATTTCGACAGCATGAAGTGCCTCCGTCAGTTCGCCGACACGGTCGGAGTGCTCTGTTCTCCGGCTGAGGGTGTCTGTACGCCGGTCCCGTCGAACGGGACCGCCCTGGCCGGCAGGCCCGGCCGCACTCTCTGGCTGCCCTCGATGACGACCTGCTCGCCGGCCGCCAGGCCGGATATGACCAGCCACTGGTTGCCGACTGCCCGATCGATAGTGATTTGCCGCTGGGAGACAATTCCGTCGGATCCTACGACCAGTACGAACGGGTTGCCCTTGGGGTCGCGCGACACGGCCTGCTGAGGTATGAGGATGGCCTGTTTGTTGATTCCTTCCTGTGCCATGCCCCGGACGAACATGCCCGGCAGGAGAATATTGTCCGGGTTGGGGAATACGGCCCTCAAGGTGATGGTGCCGGTGGACGGGTCGACCGTGATGTCGCGGAACAGGAGTGTCCCTTCCAGTGGATACATTGTTCCGTCTTCCAGTACGAGCTTCACCTTTTTCTGTTCGGCGCCGTTGTGCTGCAGGCTGCCTCCGTCCATACTGCGTTTGAGGCGCAGCAGGTCCACGGTGGACTGGGGAACGTCTACGTAGATCGGGTCGAGCTGCTGGATCGTGGCCAGAGGAGCAGGCTGGTTGGCGGTGACCAGGGCGCCTTCGGTCACATTGGATTTGCCGATCCTGCCTGATATCGGGGCCGTCACCCGGGTGTATCCCAGGTTGATCCGGGCCGCCTCCACCGCGGCCTTCCAGTAGGCGATATCCGCCTCGGCCTGTCTGTAGGCCGAGTCTATGTCGTCATAATCCTGCTGGCTCACTGCACCGCTCGCGAGCAGTTCCCGGTACCGCTCGGCCCGCGATTTCAACGCCGGAAGGTTGGCCTGTGATCTGGCAAGAGAAGCAGCTGCGCTGTCGTACGCCGCCTGGAAGGGGGCGGAATCGATCTGGTAGAGAAGCTGGCCCGCCTTGACAGAGGAGCCCTCCTTGAAATGACGCTTCTGAATGATGCCGCTCACCTGGGGCCGGACCTCGGCGATCAGGTATGCAGAGGTCCGGCCCGGCAACTCGGCGGTCAGCACTACCTCCTGCTCCCTGACCTCGACGGTCGCCACTTCCGGAGGGGGCGGCGAAGACTGGGGCTGCTGCCGGTTGCACGCGCCAAGCAGAATGGCGAATGACGCGATGACCGCAAGAAACAGGTGAGTGAGCCGGATGGGTATGGAACAGGACTTCATTGCATTCCTCCAATATTCTCTATGGAATATATATTCGCGGAGCCGGGTTTGCGTTGCTGCATGCTCAGTCTACCAGACCCTTCAGAAAGATGTTCAGGATGAATTCGGGATCTTCCGGAAAAGGCCTGCTTTCAGGCAGTTCGAGCCATCGGAAAAGAAAGGCCGTGGTGGTACCGTCGAAGGCGACGGCGAGGGTGAGGGGATCGGCGATCCTTTTAAACCGGTTCTTACGCATGCCGTTTTCGAAAACACCAGCGAGAATCCTGAGAGATTCCTCGTGCCGCTCTCTGACCCGGTCATTGAGTTCGGCCATGAGATTGAAGCTCTCCCCGTACGTCTCGGAGAAGTAGAGCCGGATCATGGGAACGTGTGTGCGGAAGATCTCACTCTTTGTCCGTATGTAGTTCCGGAGCTGATCCACCTCGTCTTCGTGCTCTTCGAGAGCCGCCACGATGGCCTCGTGGAACTCCTTGGTTGTCTCCAGAATCAGGGCCTTGTACAGGTCCTCCTTATTTCTGAAAAACTTGTAGAGCGTGCCCACTGCGAACTCGGCCTTATCCGCGATCTCATGCATGGTGACGCTGTGATAGCCTTTCTCGGAAAACAGGCGCAGCGCGGTATCGAGTATGTCACGCCGCTGCCGCGCCCTCTCCCGTTCCCGCCGGGAAGGCCGGGCCGGATGCTTTATGTGGTGTCCGCTCTGCATTGGGTCTCCGGATGAAACACGCTCACCGGTAGTGAACGCGATGTCATTTGATAGAACAGTATGTCACGACAGTCAATATGAATCTTGCAAACACCGGTGAGCTTATCGAAGAGACATCAGGCGGTTATAAGCAAGGACAGGGGTCTTCCCGATGCCCAGATCAGGTCCGGGACAGGCTGTTGTCGGGCCGATCACCGGTTGGACGCGGGCTTGATGCACGTGCGGCTCTTGCGGAATGTAACCGCACGGAAGACTATGTCCAGTATGGATCAAATATCTTTACATATGATCTGGAAAATGAATAGCATTACGCCGATGGCAGATCTGAAGAACGAATCAGCCGGTTCTTGAAAATGAGAGGGTATGCGATTCTCATTGCCGCGATCGTCTTGTGTTTCCGCGCATCCGTGTGCGCCGGATACGAGAGTGCCCTGCAGGGTGGAACTTTCACCTTTTACCAGGAAAACGATATTTACACAGGCACTGACCGTGACTATACCAACGGAATCAAGATCTCCTGGATATCGCCGGATCTCAAAAACTATCGGGACTATCCCCGCCTGCCGTCGTGGAGCCATGCGGTGATCGACGCGATGCCGTTCGAGGCGGGAGACCACTTTCTCAAAACCGTATCTTTGTCCGTGGGACAGAACATCTATACACCTGAGGATATCCTGCGGAGGGACCACAATCCCGACGACCGGCCGTATGCCGGCATCTCGTACATCTCCATAGGGTTTCACAGCAGGAATACCCGAGTCATGAACACCTGGGAATATACCCTGGGCATCATCGGCCCCCATTCCTATGCGGAGGATATACAGAAAACGGTGCACAACTTGACGAACTCCGATTTTCCCAATGGCTGGGACCATCAGCTCAAGGATGAGCCCATCCTCAATGTGTCTTACGACCGGAAATGGAGATTCCCCGGAAAGGACGTGACATCGGGCCTGGGCTACGACCTGATCCCTCATGCAGGCTGTTCCGTGGGCAACGCCCTGACAGAGGTGAATATCGGGGGGCAGATCCGTCTGGGGTGGAATCTGCCGAACGATTTCGGCACCCTGCCCATCCGGCCCGGATCGGACACCAATGCCCCTCTGGACGGCCATGACCCGCGTTATCACGAGCGGCCGAATGGGTTCAGCATCCATGCCTTCGTATCCGCCGACGCATATGCGAAGCTCTGGGACATCACTCTCGACGGCAATTTCTTCCGCAGCAGCAGCGGGGTCGACAAAGAGCCGCTGGTCGCGGAATGGGCCGTGGGCCTCGGGATGATCACCGGCAGGTTCAAGATCACCTACGCTTACGTGAGCGGAACGCGGGAGTATGAGACCCAGCGGGAACGGCAGGCATACGGAGCGATCACGGTGTCGTATACGTTTCTTTGAGAAGGCGTAACCGGTTAGTACTACCGTGTTAACCAGTCATGGAGTCAGATTATAGGGTCACAGATTATAGGGTCAGGTCTCGACATGTGACACAAAAAGTGTCACATGTCGAGACCTGACCCCGATATCCTTTTACTAGAAACTGCTACATTGGCATACGAGATGACAGTACACAATTTTCATTCCATCCTCTATAGAAGGATTCTTATAAATATAATATGCAAAATTATGCATAATAAAATCGTCCTTGTGATAACAGCGAATCTATAGAGGAGGGAGAAATCATGGAAGAACCTCAAACGATTGATCTGGAAAAGAAGCTTGATGAATACCAGATGTTCATAGATGGTGCATTTGTTAAGGCTGAAAGCGGTGAAGCGAGGCCCACATTCAACCCGGCCACCGAAGAGCCCATAGCTCTGGTGCCCGCAGGAACCAGAGGTGACGCGAAAAAGGCGATACAGGCGGCACGCAGATCCTTTGACTCAGGGGTGTGGAGCAGGATGAAGGTGAAAGAGAGAGCCGCCAGGCTTATGAAAGTGGTAGAGATGCTGGCAGAGCGGCAAACCGAAATTGCCACCTTGGAGAGTATGGACTCAGGGGCCACGTTCCGCAAGACATCTCTGATGGATCTTCCATTCAGTATCGAGCACTTCCGTACCCTTGTAGAGCTTGGTGAAAGAGTTGCAACGTACGAACCGCTCCCCTGGATCGATTTGCCCTACATATCTTGGAACTTCGTCCATCGGGAACCCATAGGTGTATGTGCAGGCATCATTCCATGGAACTTCCCATTACTTATGGCGGTTTGGAAAGTGGCGCCTGCACTCATAATGGGCAACAGCATCGTGCTGAAGCCGGCCTCCGATACACCGCTGTCGGCGTTAGAGCTGGCAAAGATCTTCGCTGAATGTGATATCCCCCCCGGTGTCTTCAATCTGGTAACCGGTTC
>Ga0116147_1002177_pt1 | contig 20411 bp, 21 predicted proteins | sample AD_JPNHG3_MetaG_FD_89749 | JGI IMG/M metagenome (GOLD analysis project Ga0116147, IMG submission 89749) | Active sludge microbial communities of municipal wastewater-treating anaerobic digesters from Japan - AD_JPNHG3_MetaG | ecosystem: Engineered > Bioreactor > Anaerobic > Digestate | place...
ACGCTCAGGATTAGCGTCCGCCTGCCGCGATTATTCCCGAAGCAGATAGAGATACGAGACGACCCTGCTCTGCGCAAGGTGCTGGTGTGTGGGCGGCAGTTTGGCAAGACCATTCTGGCATCCTGTGCTGCTGTAGATGCAGCTTTGCAGGGTCGGCGGGTTCTCTATGCCGCGCCAACGGCGACGCAGACGAATCAGTTCTGGGACTATTGCAAGACCTGGCTCGACATGCCGATAGAGGCCAAGATTATTCACAAGAACGAGACCGACCGCGTGCTACAGTTTCCCCCCACGGCGGCGGCGCTGGCCGGGCGCATTCGCTGCCAAACCGCCTGGAACGCTGACACGCTGCGCGGCGGGCACGAGGACTTGCTCATCCTGGACGAGTTCGCTTTTATGGACGAAGAGGCCTGGGGCAAGGTAGGCGCGCCGATGCTCTTGCGCACCAACGGTGCGGCCTGGTTCATCTCGACGCCCAAGCGGCGCAATCACTTCTTTCGCTTCTACCAGCGCGCCATGCGCGACGGTGTGCGCTGGAAGGCGTGGCACTGCACCAGCCTCGAAAACCCGCATCTGAGCGCCGAGGCGCTGGAAGAGATTACGCGGGACATGACCAACGACGACTACCGGCAGGAGATTCTCGCCGAGTTCCTAGAAGACTCCGGTTCGGTGTTCCACAACATCGAAAACTGTCTGAAGGCCGCGCCGTCTACGCCGGAGGAACACCCTGGCCATACCATCGTAGCGGGCATTGACTGGGGACGCTCTAACGACTACACGGCCATCTCGGTGGTCTGCACCGACTGTATGCGCGAGGTGGATCGCGCCCGCTTCCGCTTGGTGGATGCCATAGAGCAGCTCAACCGCGTCAAGGAGATTGTTCGCCGCTGGGGGGTCAAGACGCTGGCCCCCGAGCAGAACAGTATCGGCCAACCCATGATAGATATGATGAACAACGACCCCGCTATGCGGGGCGTTTATATCATCCCCGTGATGCTTTCCGGTAAAAGCAAACCCGCGCTCATCCGCGCCCTGGCCCTCTGCTTTGAGCACGAGGATATGCAGTGGATACAGGAACGCGACGAGATGGGCGTAGACGTGTGGACAGAGGAGCTGCGCTCTTACGAGGAGACCGTGAGCGAGAAAACGGGAGTCTCATCCTATAGCGCGCCAGCGGGTGCGCACGACGACACCGTGATCGCCAGGGTCATGGCTTATCACGCGGCGCGTGTGGGCGGGCCCGCGCAGATTATGGATACGCCCTTCTGGAGATAGTCCAATGGCAACTTTCTTCGAACGAATGGCCGAGGCCGCTAGGGCGGCAATGGACGCCTGGCGCGGGTTGTCGCCTCTGCCACAGCTGGATTACTACGACGGGTTGCCCTACGCGGAACGAGAGCGCGTCGAAAGGTGCCAAAAGTTCTGGGATTATTACCACGGGCGGCATAAAACACAACTCAAACGCGCCGAGGGCCTAAGCGACGATAACCTCATCCTCAACTACTCCCGCCGTATCGTGGATAAGGGCGTGTCGTTTCTATTCGGCAAACCCGTAGAGTTTCAAATCGTAGGGGGGGAAGAGACGGATGCGGAACGGGCGCTAAAACGGATATGGGTCAACGAGGATTGGCGCGGCGCATTCCTAAACGAGGTGGGGCTAAACGGCGCGGTATGCGGCTCGTTCTTCATACAGATCGTGCCCACTGAGGACGGGCCGCCCAGACTGCTCAACCTCAACCCCATGTCCGTGTTCCCCGTCTATAGCCAGACGGATATCGAGGACGTGCTCGCCTATGAGCTTCGTTACCGGCTAGACAATGCCCTGCGCCGCCAGGTGTGGGCTATGTCGGAAGATCGCATGACTTGGCAGTTCTGGACGGAAGAACGCAAGCGTAATTCCTGGATTCCCGCGCCCATGCCCGTTATGAATGAGTTCGGGCAACGCGATGTTGTGACGGGCCGCCAAGTGTGGCCGTTCCCCTGGTGTCCTATCGTACACGGCAAAAACTTGCCCAACCCGAACAATTTCTACGGGCTGTCCGACCTTGAGGATGCCGATATCAACGACGCCATAAACTTTGTCGGCTCTAATACAAACCGCATCCTCAAACTCTATGCCCACCCCGTCATCTGGGGCAATAACCTGGGCAATAAGATTCTGGATTGGTCGCCAGGGAAGACGCTCGATTTGGGCATGACCGGCGAGATGCACGCGCTGGAAATGTCGCCGGATATGACTGCTAGCCAGAATCACCTGCGTGCCCTCGTCAAGGCGTTCCACGAGATCACCCGCGTTCCAGAGAACGACCCAGATTCGCTCAAGCTGGGTAGCATGTCCGGCTTCGCTTTGCGTATCCTCTATAGCGACCTGATCGAAAAGACGGAAACTAAACGCAGGCTCTATGGCCGCGCCCTGGCGCAAGTCTGCCAGTATGGCCTTGAGCTTATGGGGTTCCCGCCACAAAAGGTGACTCTCCATTGGCGCGACCCGCTGCCTATAGACGAGCGAGCGCAAATGGAACAGGATCGCTTCGACCTGGACTACGCCCTGGCCTCTAGGGAGACCGTGCGCTCCCGTCGTGGGTTAGACCAGGATATCGAAACACGGCGCATCGCCGCCGAGAGTGCCGAGACGGGTGGGGGCGCATTTCTAAGCGAGTTCCTGGAAATTGGACGCGCAGAACAAGAATCGTGAGGCCCTAGTTAGCCTAACCTATGCCTATCTGCGCCTGGCCAAACCGTGGAGAGAACAGGCAATAGACCTGCTCTCTCTGGCCCCGGAACGGGCGGAGAAACATCCTCTGTATAAACGGTTGACGCGCCAGATCGAAGAAGACCTGGGCGAGTTCGCCATTATCTGGCAAGTCGAGATGTTGCGGCACATCGAGGAAGCTGTGCGCAGGGGTGTGGCCCGCGGGGAGGCCGAGATAGAGAAGGACTTCCCCGATGTGGACGGACTCATCGAAGAGATGAATGCGCGCAACCCACTGCGGCGCGAGACGGTGCGCCCCTTCGCATCTAAACAAGCCAAGATCATTGCCCTGGCCCTGCTATTGCTCTTGCGCTCTAACCACCACGCACGCGGATTTGTGGCCGAAATCGAGAAACTGTTCAGCAAACCCTTGCAAGAGGCTCTGCGTACCCTGCTCAATGAGGCGCATCGCGCAGAACAGATCGGCTATCTGGCCGTGGGCAGGGCCTACCCAGAGATTGTCCGTGGCTGGGTCTGGGAAACCATGAAAGATGACCTCGTTTGCTCCATCTGCTGGATATTGGATGGGCAGTGGTTCCCTATCAGAGAGCCGTTCGTTGACCACCCACACGGTAGGTGCTATGCGCGCTATGCCAACGCGCCATCAGAGGGCGGGAGGGCCTTTCTGTCTCTGCCCGATGAGCAACAACGCGCCGTACTGGGGCCAAAACGCTATGACCTGTGGAAATCAGGGCGAGTGACCCTGCACGAGATGCTAAAGGTGAAATACGACCAGTGGGGTAAACACTATGTCCTAAAACGCCTTGACGAGTTGGAGGTGTAAAATGCCATTCACCGATGCGCCCTGGAGTAGTCCTGAGAGCGAATTGAGCGCCGAGGACTATTGTGCCGTCTGTCTAATTGACCTCAACGAGGGTGAAGAAAAGGTCAAGGGAAAGTGTAAGTTGCCCGTGCGCTCCACGCCAAATGGCCCTTACAACAAAAATGCCATCCGCAATGCCATCGCCCGCATCAATCAGGTGCAAGCGCCGCCAGAGGAACGCCGTAAGGCGGCGCGCAAATTGCGACGCCTGGCGGCGGAGGCGGGCATCCAAACGGGGGACACGCTGGAGCGCCTTGCGCGCTAGACATAAGGGGTGTGGTATAATACAGTTATGGTAGAGCTAGCATCGCTAGAGGATGTTCTCTCGCGTATCGTGACGTTACGAGAGCTGCGCCGCGCGCTGCTGCCCTATTGCCGCGGTTGGCCGTGGGCAGAGGATGCTATCGTGGACTTGTGGAAGATGGGCGCGCCAGTGCCCAACCCAGGGCCAGAAGAACAGCGTGTCTTGCTGATGTCGCAGTTCAAAAAGTGGTGGCATGACGTAACTGAAAGGACGGGGATTCAATATGTCGGATGACCTGGTCACTAACGGGACGCCGCCGGTAACGGGCGAAGAACAAGGCCAGTCAAACGCGCAGCAGGCAGCGGGCGCTCCAGTAACGCCCCCCGCAGGCGGAGAGCGCGAGCCAGAATGGCTTGCGCAGCGGTTGGAGCGCGAGCGCAAAAAGGTGGCCGAACGCTATAAAGACTACGAGCAACTAAAGGCCGCCGCTGCGGAGTTGCAGAAGATCAAGGATCAACAGAAGACTGAGCAGGAACGGTTGGCAGAACAGTTGGCCGCTTTGCAGAGCCAAAAGGCCGAAGCAGAGCGGATGGCGAATGAGGCGCGGCTGCGCGCAGCTCTGACCAACGCAGCAGTCGAAGCTGGCATGGCCCACCCAACCCGTGCCTATGACCTGGTAGACCTGTCCACTATTACTCTAACAGAGGATGGCGTGGAGGGCGCTGCCCAGGCCGTGGCGAAACTACTGGAACAGATGCCAGAGCTAAGACGCCGCCAAGCGCCGACCCCGCAGCCAATCAATCCTCCTCAGTCGCCCACTCCCAACGCCCGCACAGATCAGGACAGGATGCGCGAATATTTCGGAGGCCCCGGCACGAACATGTGGGGGCAAGGGAGACTTGTAAAGTTCGAGGAGTAATATGGCTGTTTCTAAGGTGTCCGATCTGAACGGCCTGTTTAACAGCATCTACGAGGACGCCATGTTCGTCGCCCGCGAGACAAACATCATGGCGAACCTGGTGACGCAACTTAATGCTAGGGGTTGGATGCCCCGCAAGGTGGGCATCTACCCGGAGATCACCGCTGTCGCTGTTGGCGAGGCGGAGGACTTTACTTCGCCCACCACATTCTCTAAGACCCTGCACGCCACGCTCACGCCTGGCGAGGTGATGGCGCAAGTGCTGCTCTCGGATCAGCGCATTGAAACCGATCCGGACGATGCGCGCCGCGACACTGCACAGGAGCTTGGTGCTGCCCTTGCCAAAAAGATTGACGTTGACCTGTTGGGCGATTTTGCGAGCTTTGGCACGGACAAGGGGCCTGGGGCTGGCGGGACGGCGACAATTGCCAAGTTCGCCGCTGCCGTGACCTATCTGCGCAATCAGAATGCGCCCAACCCACTGTACGTGGTTCTGCACCCGTATCAATGGCATCGCATCTGGCTTGAGCTGGGTCAACCCGCCGCGACCAAAGCCCTGCTGGGCGATGTCGCCAACCGCGCTCTGCTAGACTTCTTCGTGGGCGATTGGCTCCAGTGCCAGTGGTTCGTGTCATCCAATATCAGTGTTGACACGAATGATGACGCCGTGGCCGGAGTGTTCAACCGCCAGGCCCTGGCGTTGGACGTGCGCAAGCCGCCCACCTTTGAGGTCGAGCGAGATGCCTCCAAGCGCGTCTGGGAGATCAACGCCAGCGCGGGCTATGCTCATGGCGTCTGGCGAAGCGCCTTTGGCGTCAAGTACACCGCCGACGCTTCCGAGCCAAGCTAAAAGGAGGCAAACGAGATGTTTCAAAGTGAGATTCGGTTCCCCGTTGTCGTGTCGTTTGACTACGACCCGGCTGCGGATGATCAAATCCCTATCTGGCGTGCGCCGATGGCCGCGACTATCAAGTCGGCCTATGTCACGGTTGCCAACAATGTCAGTGCCCACACCGCTAACTACTTCAGTGTTCATCTCCGCAACGGCGGGCCAAACGGTTCGGCTGCTACGGTCATCTCTAGCACCGTGGGTGGCACGGTTGGTTGGACTGGCCTCGCGCCGCAAGCCTTTACCATCACCGCCGCCGACATTGCGGCTGGCGATGTACTCTGCCTGTACTACGATGAAGAGGGCACGGGGACTTTTGGTCAGCTTACAGTGCAGTTGGACGTAGTGTACAAGTAGCCTCAAGGGGGCGGGGAAGAACCCGCCCCCTTCAATCTACACTTTGGGGAGGAAAGTATGCGCATCTTGGCTAGTTCCAACAGTTTGCACGCGCCAACCGGCTACGGCACACAAATGCGCGGCCTCTTGCCGCGCCTACAGCGAGCAGGGCATGACATCGCCATGTTCGCGTGGTATGGGTTGGAAGGCGCGCCACTCCACGCCGGGCCTATCAAAATGTACCCCAAGGGCAAGCACCCCTTCGGCGCTGACCTTATCGGGCATCATGTCATGGATTTCAAGGCCGACATCGTGCTCACGCTACAGGACATTTGGACGCTGCCGGAGATGTTCGAGGCGCGCTGTGGCGTTCCTTGGGTGTGTTGGTTCCCCGTGGATCATTATCCCGCCCCGCCCCCTGTCGTAGCGCGGGCGCGAGAGTCCAGCTACCCCGTCACCTACAGTCTCTTTGGGCAAAGGGCTATGCAGGAAGCGGGCGTGAAGACTACCTATATCCCGCACGGCATAGACCTGGACGTATTCAAACCCGCCGACAAGAAAGAAGCCCGCAAGCGCCTGGGCCTTCCCGAAAACATCTTCCTGGCGGATATGGTCGCCGCCAACAAGGACGTTCCGTCGCGCAAGGCACTATGCGAGAATATCCTGGCCTTCAAGATGTTCCACGAGAAGCACCCGGATTCCATGCTCTATCTGCACACGGCCATGTTCTCGCAAACGGGCATCAACCTCCTCTCTTATTTGAAGACCATCAAATTGGAAGAGGATACGGTGCGCTGCGTAGACCAGTACAAATATGAAACTGGTCAACTCTCAGACAACTACATGGCCCTGATATACCAGGCATCGGACGTGCACCTTGGCGCGGCGATGGGCGAGGGATTCGGCCTCCCTATTCTGGAGGCGCAGGCCTGCGGTTGCCCCGTTATCACCACCAACTTTTCGAGTATGACCGAGCTTACCTGGTACGGCATCGCCACCGAACCGCTACAACCCTTCTACACGCCCCTTGATTCTTGGCAGGCGTGGGTGAGCGTCGAGAATGTCTACCAGGCGCTAGAGACGATCTACGGCTGGGATACCGAGACGCACGAGACCCTGCGCGCCAAGGCGCTAGCGATGGCGCAAGAATATGAGTGGGACTTTCTCATAGAGACGCAGTGGCTCCCCTTCTTGAAACAAGTGGAAAGCGAAATCGTCAGTGGGCTTGAAATGGTGACATTCCAGTGAGGGTGCAGCTGTTCAATCCGCCGGTGTACTACTACAGCAACGTGCACTATGCCCTAAATCCGCCGCTAGGACTCCCGATTCTAGCGGCGGTTCTTGAGAATGCGGGGCACACAGCGGAGGTGGCCGACCTAGAGATGCTATTGGTGTCGCCCATCAAGCTGGCGGAGCATTTCCGTCGGCAAGGCGACAGATGGCCCGATGTGGTGGGCTTCACTTGCCTATCACAGAATGTGCGCGGGGTGCGCGAGTCCATCGCCGCATTGCGTTCCGTGGGCTATCAGGGCTACATCATGGTGGGCGGGCCGCACATTACACTGTTCCCGGAGCAGGGACTGGAAATGGGGGCGGACGTGGCCGTGGTGGGCGAGTGTGAGGGCAATATCGTCTCAATCATCGAGACGCAACCCAAGCCCGCCATTGTGCATGGCGAGAGAATGCCGATTGAGAATATTCCCGCGCCCTTATGGGAGAAGCACCAGCCCGCACCCAATCGCTACGGCGGCAATCTTCCCCAGTTGGCAATGCCCGAAGGGATTACCATGTGGAGCCGTGGCTGCCCCGGCGCGTGCACGTTCTGCTCCAACCCGGTATTCCGGCGGCAGCGCATTCGCCGCCGCCCCAAGGAGGCCATCCGCGAAGAGCTGCTGGCGATGAAGCAATGGCGCGTTCACGGCCTATTCGTCTATGACGACGAGCTGGTTGCGCCCGGCAATGAAGAGTGGTTGACGGGCGTGTGCGGCTGCATTGCCGATCTCGGCTATGAGTGGAAATGCCAAGGGCGTGTTTCGCGCAAACACGTGACGCCGGAGCTGATGCGAGAGATGCACAGCGCGGGATGCCGCGCGATCATGTGGGGCGTCGAGTCCTTTTCGGACGATGCGCTGCGCAACATGAACAAGGGGACGGCGGAGGAGGACATCTGGCATTCGCTGCGCTGCGCCAGAGACGCGGGCATTGGCAACTGGCTTTTTCTCATGGTGGGCAACTACAAGGAAACGGTGCAAGACTTGGCCCACACCGAGCGGCAACTAAAGAAGGCGCGGGAAGAGGGGCTAGTGCAATGGCGGCAGGTGACGATCTGCACGCCAACGCCGGGTAGCGAATTGTATCGGTTGGCGGAAGAGGAGGGCTGGCTCCGAGAGCCACCGGAGACCGGCCCGCGCATGGCGCAGATATACGCGCCCACGCCCTGGCTGAGCAAACGCGAGATGGAATTATGGAAAAGGAGACTGGAAGTGGCATGACGGATTATGCGCGATATTGGAGGCCGCAGAGCGAGGCCGAGGCCATGTGGAGCATTGACACAGGCCATTTTGGCGAGGCGTTCTGGCAATGGGGCCGCGCCTACCACGAGGCGCTGGAGCAGGAACGCCCTGCCCTACCAGGAGTCCTGGATTATGGCTGCGGCGTGGGCCGCGTGCTGATGCACTTTGACGATGAACTGCGCATAGGCGTGGACGTTTCTGAAGAGATGCTGGCCCTGGCTGAGAAAAACGATCCGCGCTGCCTTTGGCTGAAAGGAGACGGGCGCTCCATTCCCCTTCCAGACGAATGCGTTGGGTTCGCCTACTCCTTGTTGGTATTGCAGCACATGGATGCGGCGGATGTAGCGGCGGTGGTGAGGGAGATTCACCGCGTGCTATTACCTGGCGGCAGGTGCTATCTGATGTTCTCCGCCTTTGGCAGGCGCTGGACGCCCACAGCCGTTGTGCCCAAGACGGGCCATACCTGGACGGGCAATCCGGCGACATCACATCACGCCGCGCACGACACGCTGGCCTACACACGCGATATTGTGAACGAGCTGGCAGAGGCGGCGGGGTTTGAGCAGATTGACGTTGCTCACATCGGGGGCGAGTGGGGCTATTATGTGCTGCGCGCCCAAAAGCCGGTCAACCGCGCCACGGGAATCGGAGCAGAGGGCTTGCACTGCACGCCCGCTCTCGCCAAGGAGCTGGGCGTTTTTCATCAGCCGCTCCCGTGCTGGGATGACGAGGGCGAGATCACGCAGTTTGTGCTCAAGGAGTAGCAAGATGCATCTGTGCGTCAACCTGACCTGGCTATGTCAGAACGAGTGCGACGTGTGCTGGCTGAACGACACCATCCGCGCGCGCGGCGACCAGAAGATGATGCGCACGCGACCATTGGCGGATTGGACGGCGGCACTGCACAGAGACAAGCCGCGCGTTGTGGACATCGCTGGCGGAGAGCCGCTGCTAGTCCCCTGGCTGACGGATTTGCTCGACCAGAATCCGTTCACCAAGTTCGCCATCAGCACCAATGCCCTCTCCTTGCAAGGAGTAAACCGCTTGTGCGAAGTGCGGCGGCGCAATGTTGTGTCCATCAATGCGAGCATACACCCGGACTGCACGCGGCCAGACTATCCGCGCTTCTTTCTCGCGCAGGTGATGAGGCTGGTGACCAAGGGTTATCCTGTGCACTGCAACCTGGTGGACTATGGCGACGACGTAGAGCGCGGGGCAGAGATACGCAAGGGCCTGGAGAAGCTGGGCGTCACTGTAGTTATCTCGCCATATGAACGAACAGACGACCTTGGAGAGCCAAACGATATCCCGCTCGTCTGCAAGGCGGGGCAAAACCATCTCGTCATCGCGCCAGACGGCACGGCCTGGCCGTGCCTGACGGCCTTGCGTAGCCCAGATTGGGAACGGTACATCTTGGGCAACTGGTTAGACGGTGAAATAGACTTGAACAAAGTCCCCAAGCCGTGCTGGCTGAAATGCACAGACTATCTTGTACTAAAGACACAGCACCAGGCCGGGGACATGTGGGGGGTGGAGCCGAAGCCATACGAATGAGAGTGCTACTCGTTCACTACAACCCAGCCGAGCCGGGCGTTGCTGGCGGAGCGGAGTCGGCCATCCGCGATCAGGCACAAGCGCTAAGGATGCTTGGGCATGATGTGACCACGTGCTTTGAGCACCCTTCCCGCGTGTTCGCTGATCACGACGTCATTCATTTCCATACCATTCACGTGCGACTGGGTCTAGACGCGCTGCGATGGGCGCAAAGAAGGGGCATCCCCCACTGCCTAAGTCTACACGACTATTGGCCATTTTGTTTGCCCAGGATGTTGCTTCGTGATTCAGATCAATCCTGCGCGGCAGTGAGAGGGGTTTGCGACCTTGGGTGCCAATACCCGCCCGTGAGCAAAGAGATGCGCGCTCTTGTCAACGGGTCGCCGACCGTAACTTTCAACCCCTACTCGGCGGCCATCTTTGAGCGCAATGGTGTGCATATACGCAAGGTTATCCCGCACGGAATAGACACGGACTTTTTCACGCCGGGCCAGAAGCAGCCGGGGAGCATCGTCACGGTAACAGCATGGCCGGGAGCGCCCACCAAGGGGATGCATATCCTCTCCCGCGCCCTGCGCGAGGCCCGCCTCACGGGACGCTGCATTCACGGCGTGACCAGGGCGAGAGTGCGCGATGAGTTGCAGCGGGCCGATATCTTTGTCTTCCCATCATGTTATGAAGAGACATTCGGGCTAGTCCTGGCCGAGGCGATGGCCTGCGGTTGCGCCGTTATCTCTTCAGACGTTGCGGGGGGAAAATACCAAGTCGAGAGTGCGAAGTGTGGTATACTATTCGAGAATAGAACAGTTGTTCAACTTGCGCAAGCGTTACAGGAGCTGACCCAAGATCACGCTAGATGCCGCGAAATGGGCGCGGCGGCTAGGGCTTATATGGAGACGCACGGAACCCTAGAGCGCATGGGGCGTGATTATGAGGCGTTCTACGGAGAGCTAACATGACCCGTGCTGGCATGACGAACCTAATCTCTCGCTTGCGTCGCATGGTGAACGACGCCAATGCGGAAGTGTGGACTGATGACCAGCTTCAGGACACCCTAGATGAGTGGCGCTTTGATATTTTGGGCGAGCGGTTGCAAGAGTACCCGCAAGTTGAAAAGATTGATTCTGCGACCGAAACGCATTACCACGAGTTCTACTCGCGTTGGGGAAACCTAGAAGAGGCCACAAGCGAGAGCGCGTACTGGCGCTTATACGACAGTTACGGCGAATCCATCGGTACGGCAAACTACATAGCAGACTACATCCGTGGCAGAATCCGTTTCCTTGCCGACCAAAAGGGGTCTCCTAGGTATCTTGATGCCCGCAGTTACGACCTTGCCAGGGCCGCCGCCATGCTCTGGCGCGAGAGGGCCGGTAACGTCGCCGAAAAGTACAACGTGGACTTGGACGGGCACCGACTAAGCCGGGCCCAGTGGTTTGACCACTGCATGAAGATGGCCGCCCGTTTCGAGGCGGAGTCGGGGCCATTGCAAGCGACACTGATGCGCTTTGACGTAGAGGTGACGGGTTGATGCTAAGCAGCACTGAAATCGCCTCTATTCGCGCCGACATAGAGAGTACCTTTGATGCCGTCTGCACCATTGAGCAGCTAACGCAGACGACACATGCAAGTGGGGCGGTGACGCAGACATACGCCGTTAGGGCTGCCGATGTGCCCTGCACCCTACGTCATGCTTCTGAAATGGGTTATCGCAACGTGCGGGGCGAACAGACGAGAGAACAGTTGACCTGGATGCTTTCTATAGCCCATTCGCAAGACATTGCCGTGACCGACCGCGTGATGGTTGATGGCAAGCGGTTTTACGTTCGTTCTGTAAATACTGGCGACACGCAGCGCGGATGCACTCGCTGCGTCTTGGATGAGGCGTGATGGCAACAGTAAGGGTCATTCTAGAGCAGAGAAAACTACAGGAGCTTATCGCTAGCGCTCGCGGGCAACATGCCAAGATTGTGCATGATGGCGTGCCTTACGGCGTGATTCAGGAGTTTGGTTCGGCGACGAAAGCCAAACCGCCCGTGCCCAAAGGCCCCGCCTATGAGATTTATCCCGTAAACAAGCAGGCCCTTTGGTGGCGCGGTCTAGCGCATCCCATACCGAAGGTGGGCCCGCCGGTTACTGCGCCACATCCTGGGGCTTCGCCGACCCCCTTCTTGACGCCTGCTGTAGAGAGAAACCGAGCCGCGTTCCTGGCGGCGCTGCGCTCCAAGGCGTTCCTGAGCGCGCCGGGGACAGTGATTGAGGGTATCGCCAAGCAAATCGCAAGAGCCGCAAAGGCGGCGGCTCCGCGAAGGAGCAGCGACCTGGTCAATAGTATCGAGGTGAGCGACCCTGGCGATATTCAGGGACTCTCGCCATACGCTGCTGGGATTGAGTTCTGATGCTAGAGATAGATGAGGCCCTGCGCTCCTATCTGTTGGGCGGGACGGCGCTAACGTCGTTACTATCTCACGGGTCTGCCATTTACAACACGAGAGCGCCACAGGGGGCCGAAACGCCCTACATTGTCTTTTTTGAGAGTGCTGGGATAGACGACAATAGTTCGCCGCGCCGAGCGAGGACGGTGACATATACGATCAAGGTCGTTTCAACCAACCAGCAAGAGGCGTTGCAGATCGAGAATGCGCTAGACGTACTCTTGGAGAGCGAGCCAGACCTTGGGCCAGCGACTTGGGGCAATTATCGCACCAAGCGACTCTCCGACATCTTCTATCCAGAGGATGGCGCTGGGGTGGTCTATTATCATGTGGGTGGGCAATGGCAGTTTCGCATTGCTAAATGATAGAGGTGAAAGATGGCGAACACGGGGCGTATTTCAGGGAAGGACGTATACGTATCCTTCCGAGGGGTAGTCATTAGTGGTGACCAGACCTCCGTATCGTGGACTGAGGAAGGCGACTTGGTAGATGTGACGGCTGCCGATGACGCCTTTCACTACTATGTGTACACGAGGAAGGATGGCACATTAGACCTTGAGTCTTTCTTCGACGTTGCGTCGTCTACCGCGTACAACGCTTGTGCCGTAGGCGCGGAGGGGACGCTCATTGTTGGCCCAGCGGGGACGGCCTCCGGCAGGCCCAAGTACACCTGGAGTCGGGCGGTGGTGGCCAGCCGCGGCATGGCCATTCCATTCGACGACGGCGTGACGTGGCCTTGCACCTTCCAGTTCTCTAGCGCGGTTAGCGAGGGAGTGTTCTAATGCAGATAACCATCAATGGCAAGCAGGTGACATTGCGTGATAGGATGAGCGGAGCGCGGGGGTGGCGCGCTATGCAGACGCTTATGCGCCTGAGCCAGGCCGGTGACGCCGCCTCTATCATGGAGGCGCTAGAATACGGCGCTGCCATTGATCTTTGCTGTGCCGCGGTCGAGTCATGGGAGTTCGAGGGCGACCCTAGCCAGGCAACCAGTTACGAGGCGCTAGACAGTGCTACCGAGCTCTTGCCACTAGTCACCGAAGCGATGCGCATCCTTGGCGAGCGCGTGGCGGACTCAAAAAACTCGTAAAAGCCACCTACCTGGCCTTGCACTGGGGCGAGGCTATGGATTGGCAGGTGGCGGAGTGGTATATTCAGGGGCGCACAGGCTGGACACTTGACTATATCCGCTCGCTAGACATCGAGGACATCATCAACGGCCTGGCCTACTGGCGCGGGGTGGCCAAAATCGAGGAGATTGAGCAGTCTAACCGCGCCACCTGGTCAGAGGGTAGGGCGAGGCCAAAGCGCCCAGGATAGAAGGAGTTCTGATGCTAGGCGCTGGCGCGCAACAAGTCGCTTCACTATTCGCCGTCATCGGCGCAGACCTTGGCCCGCTCAACACAGGTCTGCGCCGTGCGGCGGTGGCCCTTCAGCGCTATCAGAACCGCTTTCAGCGCGCAGGCCAAGAGATAGCGCAGATAGGTCGCACGCTCTCTCTGGGCGTCACCATCCCCATCGTCGGCATGGGCACGGCGATAGTCAATGCTGCCGCGCAGTGGGAGAGCGCTTTTACCGGTGTGCGCAAGACGGTCGAGGGCACTGAGGAACAGTTGCAGGCCCTAGACCGGGCCATCCGCGACATGTCCAAGGGCATCCCCGAAACGCCCAAGGACTTGGCCCGAATCGCCGAAATCGCCGGTCAGTTGGGCATCCCCATCTCGGACATTGAAGGCTTCACGCGCACCATCGCGGGGTTGGCCGTCTCTACCAACATGGCCGCAGAGGAAGGCGCAAAGATGATGGCGCAATTCCTCAACATCACCAAGACGGTAGCTCCCGCGCAGATGACCCTTGCCCAGCAAACCGAGCGCGTCGGCGCGGCTGTCGTTGAGCTAGGCAATAACTTTGCTACCACAGAAAACGACATCATGCAGATGGCGTTCCGCATCGCTGGCGCAGGTGCCGCTGTTGGCGCGACGCAAGCCGACATCTTGGGGTTGGCGACGGGCCTCAGCTCGCTAGGCATCCGCGCCGAGATGGGCGGTTCGGCCATCTCCCGCGTGATGTTGGACATCGAGAGCGCAGTGAGCAAGGGCGGGGCGAAACTGTCCGCCTTTGTGCGGATTGCCGGAATGGGCGTCGAGGAGTTCAAGGCGCTATGGGACTCTGACCCCACTGGCGTTATTACCAGAATCATCAAGGGGTTGGGGAACATTAATGCCACCGGTGGCAATGTTGTCTCCACCCTTGAAGCGCTGGGACTAAACAATATCCGCGTGAGAGACTCGCTACTGCGCGCAGCTACGGGCGTGGACAGGCTAGAAGAGGCCCTGCGCATGTCGCGTTCGGCTTATGCCGAAAACACGGCGCTGACTGAAGAGGCCGGGAAGCGATATGCCACGTTCGAGTCTCAATTACAGATAGTCAAAAACTATGTCAACGACCTGGCGATTACTCTTGGGCAAACCTTTCTACCGATACTGAAGGATTTGCTCAGGGGGTTACATCCCGTCATACAGGGGATGATTGACTGGGCGAAAAGCAATCCCGACCAGGTGAAGTTGGCCGCGTCTATTGCCCTCGTCGCCGCCGCGCTAGGCCCGCTTCTGCTCGTCATTAGCGCCCTCTTGACGCCTCTTGGCGCGGCCACGGCTGGCATGGCCCTATTGACCGGCGTAATGGTCAAGAACAAAGACAAGGTGAAGGCGTTTGCCCAGACTATCAAGTCCAGCCTTGGCGGGGCGATTCGCGCCCTTGGGCAAGGGCTAAGCAAGATGAACAAGCCGCTTGGCGACGCCATATTCGCCATAGGCGCTTACGTTTCTGGCTGGACAGATTTATCTTTTGCAAAAGATATTGTTGCCAATACCCTATTCTCTTTCCGAGATGCCCTGGGCGGCATAGAGTCGCCACTGGGCAAGGTGATTGGACTGCTGGGCATCCTGCTGCGCGGAACAGCAGACGCCAGCACAGTGTTCGCCGAGATTGGCAAAACCGTTCGAGAGACATTCGAGGATTTCGGCCTTGGCAAGTTCCTGAAGGCGCTAAGCATAGCTATCATCAACGCCCCGTCCTTGGGCGCAAAGATTGTGGACTTTTTCTTCATCAGCGCAGAGGCCCTCGGAACATGGGCCAAGACGCAAGTGGACAATCTGCGTGACACCCTTGCCAAGCAGCTGGGCGTAAGCGCGTCCTGGGAGCGGATTGGCAACGCGCTTATTGACCGTATCGCGTACACGACGGAGCGGCTTGGGCAATGGGCCAACGGGGTGATAGGCGGCATCCGTTCTCGCCTGGCTGAAAGGCTGGAAGTAGAACCTTCCTGGAGCGCGATTGCCTGGGCGCTCATTGAGAAGATACTCCCCGCGCTCCAATCGCTGATGGACTTTGGCGGGAAGATGATTGATCGGGTGCGGAAGGCGATTTCCTATAGCCTAACCCAAAGTCCAGATGCTAGTTGGGGCGACATCGCCCAGATGATGGTTGAGAAGATACTCAAGGGCGCTGTAAATGTTGTCAACTTTGTGGCCGATTTGACAGGCAAGATCAAAGAGGCGGTAAGTTCAGAGAGCGCGCAGAAACACCTGGAAGATGCCGGGCACAGTGTTGCCAAGGCGATACGCGACTTTATCGGCGGACTATTTGCCAGCCCAGAGACGGGGACAAGCCTGCTGGCCAAACTCGCCGAGGGGATAGGCCGCGCCACCGCCAACATAGGCGATACCGCCAAGGCCATTGCTAAACCGTTCATTCAGGGCTTCATTGAGGAAATTTCTGGCAAGGCCATGAGTGAGGGCGCTGCGCAGGCGCTCGATGCGTCGTTAGGACTACTCGCTGGCATGATGAACCCAGCCTATGCCGCGGCGAAACTCTTACCTAGCGCCAAGGAGTTTTCTGAGGCCTGGCAGGCTAACAATAATCTTCAGGACATGCCCTGGTACACCATCACCAACGACCTCTATTCGCACCTGGACACGACGCTACAAGAGATAAAAGAGAAAGCGATAGGGATAGGGACGGCGATTATCAATGGGATGAGCAGTGGCATTGAGAGTACAAAGACAAACTTCCTCAATGCCATAGTGAATTATGTCCGCGATATGGTACTCTCCGCCAGGAGGGAGCTCCAGATCAGGTCGCCGTCGCAGGTGTTCTTCGAGATTGGCGTGCAGACAATGGCCGGGTTGAAGGGTGGCATTCTATCCAAGGCCGGGGAAATTGCCGCTGCGGCTGCCAATGTGGTGAGGACAGCCATCGCAGCGGCTAGGGCCGCTGCGGGGATTGCCTCGCCGTCGAAGGTATTCTTGCGCATTGGCGAGCAGCTAGCCGAGGGCCTGGCCCTAGGCCTGAGCAACAAACAGAATGATGTATTAGACAATCTCAAGAAGCTGATGGACTGGACGGGCGCCATCAAGTCCATTGCCAGCGCCATGTCGTCTTACATCAAGAGCACGGCCATTGGCGGCCTGGAGCAGCAGCTCAAGGACATTGATGCTGAAATCGAGAGGCTCAGCAAGCGATTTGGCCGCACCTCTGCTGAGCAAAAGCGACTGAATAGTCTCTTGGAGAGGCGCGCCAAGATAGTCTCCTCCATCGAAAAAAGTGAGGGGGCCATCGCCGATATTCAGGCCAGGCAACAGACCCTTGATTTTCTACAAGCGCAGATAAACCTGCTGAACCTAATCGCCGAGAATAAACTAAGGGCAAAAGACATTCTTGGCGGGTTGGAGCTAGGTATCAATGCCAGTGCGCAAGGGGTTATGGAGGCCATGATTCGCGCCCTAGACATGCTCATTCAGAAGACTCAGGAGCAACTAGGCATTGCCTCGCCGTCCAAGACGTTTGCCTGGATGGGCGAACAGTTAATGCGCGGGCTAACGCGGGGCATCTATCGTGGCGCGTTAGACCCCGTCATGGCCGTGAGCCGCGTCACTGGGACAACCGAGGCGGCGGCGCAAACGACCATCAATCGCAAGGACACCATAATCATTCGAGACCGTGCGGCGGAGGTAGCCTTCGCGCAATCGCGGCGCGAGACGGCGCTGCGCCGCCTAGCGGTGGGGGCGATGTAACATGTCTCGCGTGCTTAAACTCGTTTGTGGCGACTTCACGCTAGACCTGCTCAACACAAGTGCGGAGGGCATCTCCCTAGCGGGCGGTGACGACAACTGGCAACCCAAAGAAGCCGAGTTCGTCGTCGAGGGCATTCCGCCAAACCTCGTCGAGGAATTGTCCCTGCTAGCAAGGGGCACGTCGCAGAACAGCCTCGCCAAGGTACTCAACCAATGGAACGACATGCGCCAGCTCGTCGCCCGATATGAGGCGCGGATGCCTGGCGATAAACCCGTATGGCTACACGCCAAGTTAGCGAACGAAACCAGCGAGCGGCGCGCACTGGTGCGCAGGATAGACTCGGCCATCACGTCTAGCGGCATATCAGACACCATCAACGCCAACTATGCGCGCATTGCGGCAGCCATAGAGCGGCATCCATACTGGGAGGGCACGGCGCGTACCGCCTTCCCGGAAAGCACCGCTAGTGGCCTAGCGGTAGAAGTTCCTTACGGCACCGTGGGCGGGAATGTGCCAGCGCGCATCGCCAACTTTCCGTTCTACATATGGTACGACAATAACGGGACGCCCACCACCACTGCCCTCGGCAAACTATGGGCTGGCGTGCGCACGTACGGCGAACCAGTAAGTCTGCTGGGGGAAAAGTTTTCCCCCACGATCGAGGCGGAACACTATTCCTATAGTCCCTACAGTAGTAGCCGCGCTGCGGATAGCAACGCCTCCGGCGGCACAAAGGTGTTGCTGCCAGCCACCATCATTGACCCTGGTTGGGTACCGAGGCTTTACTGGCAATGGGAACACCTGCAAGCAAACTATAGCTTTGACCCCCATCTACAAGCGGGCCGCTTTCTATGGCTCATGCGCGCCAAGGTCGCAAGCGGCAAATGGAATGCGAGGTTTCACTATCGGTATAGTTACGACTATTCAGAGGGGATTCGCGGGCCAACCGTTACCATCTCGTCATCCGCGTGGGACTACTATGAGATGGGTGTGCAGACCGTCCCGCTACGCGACGACCATGCTCATGCAGAGACGGCCCTTATGGAGGACGGTGCATTTCAGGTAGAGCTTTGGGCCTACGCTACGTCTGGCACGGCCTCATTGGAAGTAGACGGCATCGTCATGATCCCGATAGAACACGGCTTTATGAAGATAGAGTTAGCCCCGACCACTGGGACAGCTCACGAGATATGGGTCTCCTATTCTCCGGAAGACACGCCAGAAGCCGTGGTGGTTGCGCCGCCACCCTATTTTTCGGTGGCGAACAGACCAGTGCTCGAAGCCGACAACTTCTATCTACCCCCTGGCGAAGGGCGAATCATTGTGGCGTACAAGCGTGTCGTATCTGCTACTATCGGCGATTCTCTAACCGTTGGTAGTGCGCTTAGCGGATATTATCAGCGCTATCTCTCTTTGCGGGGTAGTGCATGAACGTCCTACTCTATGGTCGCCCAACTGAGGGCTATCCGTTTGTCGGGAATATCACCAACAATATTTCCGACTGGGAACGCACAACCCGCGCCATAGGCGGTTACTGGAGCGCGTCTTTCTCGCTACACAGGGCATCTCGCGCCGAGATGATAGACTTTTACAACCGCTACCTTGGTTATATGGTGCAGGAGCGCGACAGTGGTCTAATCACCTGGGAAGGGATCATTACAGAGATGCGGTTGGTGCTGGATGACGTAGAGTATGTACGCACGCTCGACCCAGAGTGGTTTCACAACAGGGTTGCCGTGATTTACTCTTCTGGCCCACTACGCAAGACAATCCCCTTTTCAGAAGATACCGAATCTTTACTCATGTACGGTAGTGTGGAATACATTGTCTCGCTAGCTGGGGCCACGGATGCCGCAGCAGCGGCCATGCGCGACAGGCATCTTAAAGAATTCGCCTGGCCGCGCAGTCGCATGGTGGGGCCGCTGCCGTTCGGTTATTGGACGCGCAAGACCAGTGGCCTGCATGTGATGTGCCTTGGCTTTTGGAGCACGCTCAACTGGAAGTATCACACCACCCTCAATGAAGACACTGCTTCTAACACCATTACTGCGTTGGTGAATGCAGCGGCCTATGTACGCATGGGCAACATCACATCAAACTCGCTTTCCGTGCGCACGGACGGCGACCCGAGGCCCATCCGTCTGGGCGACGCCATCGCCGATGTAATCGAGATGGGGGACGCCTCTGGCAACATTTGGCGGGGCGGCGTCTACGCCGAGAGACTATTCAACTACGAACCAGCGCCCACCGACGTGGAGTACGAGGTACGCAACGGGGTGCTTTACCATTATTCAGGAACCAGAATGCGTCTCGCGCAGGTGTTGCCGGGGAAGCTGGTGCACAATGCCAACGCCCCTATGGGTTGGCCAGCGCCTGGAACGAGCGACGTGTTTCACGATCCGAAGGTGAATTATATCGAAGCGGTTACGTTCCGCGCCCCGGATGAGCTCTCGCTACAATTGTACGGAAAGGAACCGACAACGGACACTTTGAGGCTACAGATTGCCAGGGGTGCTAGAGATGACCAGGATTAGACGATGGGGGCAGGCCGACCAGATGGTAGAGGCCAGCAGACTTTCTACGCTAATTCTGGGCGTCAGGGTGGCATCGGTGTACCGCAATACGGATCAAACCATCAACGCGAGCACCATGACAGCCATCTCTTTTAGCCATGAACACATAGACACTGCGGATATGTGGTCATCTGCCGCGCCCACACGACTGGTGGTGCCAGAGGACGGTGTATACATCGCCCTGGGCGGATGGAGCATGAAAGATTCGGCGACCGACAACAAGCGCATGATAATACTTTTTAGGATAGACGGCACAACCTATCGCGGTGGCGGCGAACAATCTCCGGCGGGCACGTC
>Ga0116147_1002191_pt1 | contig 20269 bp, 10 predicted proteins | sample AD_JPNHG3_MetaG_FD_89749 | JGI IMG/M metagenome (GOLD analysis project Ga0116147, IMG submission 89749) | Active sludge microbial communities of municipal wastewater-treating anaerobic digesters from Japan - AD_JPNHG3_MetaG | ecosystem: Engineered > Bioreactor > Anaerobic > Digestate | place...
CACCCCCGTCCCCCGGCACTGGAGGGCGAGTGTCCCCACGAGCCGCATCCGCACCCGCCGCCTCCGCCAGCCGCATCGTCACGCATCTTTTAAAATACCGTCCCCACTGCCGCACCGAAACCGCCGGGAACCCTCCCGGCGCACAAAACAGATGCACATGATCCGGCATGATCACATACCGCCCCACCAGCCACGCATCCGCATCGCCGCATGCGCCGCGAAACGCCGCATGAAACCTCTCCGACGCCAGAAATTTCCCGCGCGGCTGCACGGTCAGCGTCACGAACAGGATGACCGGACGGTTATCGCGCTCGACCGACGGCGGATGCGCCAGATGCTTGCGTTGCGGTAGATTTCGCTCGTCCATACTTTTCACCTTTCTGACTCAACGTTTCGGCTCGTGGGGACACTCGCCCTCCAGTGCCAACACACGCCCTGGCAACGCCCACACAATCCGCAACGGCTCGTGAGGACACTCGCCCTCCATTACTCATCTACGCCGTCCTCCGCACTGGAGGGCGAGCGTCCCCGCGAGCCGCAGAGCCATGCCCCGTACGGCGGGACGTCCCGAACCGCCGAAAACACGCGCCCTACCGTCATCTTTCGGGCGTCCGAGACGTCCGCCCGTACTTTACTCAGCCAACACCCTCCAACAACACACGCCAGACCAACGCCACTCGACACCAACCTCCGCGCACAGCGCGGATGCGGCTCGTGAGGACACTCGCCCTCCATTACTCATACACGCCGTCCCCCCGCACTGGAGGGCGAGTGTCCCCACGAGCCGCAGAGCCATGCCAGTACGGCGGGACGTCCCGAACCGCCGAAAACAACTGCTCCCAACTCACGTGCTAACGCTAACGAACTACTGTGGATCTCTCGCGAGGCGCAAGCCCAAGTTGCTGATGCGGTTGCCGGGGTCGCTCCTGCTGCGATTCGCCGAACGACAGTTCCTGGCGAAGTCGTACCAGCTACCACCCCGGCGAACAACGCGGAACGGATCCGAACCATGGCCAACAGGGTCGGTCACGCTCCCCGAAGGATAGGCCTCGCACCCGTCCTCACACCACTCCCACACGTTCCCGTGCATGTCGTACAACCCCCAGGCGTTCGGGCGGAACGAGCCGACTCGCACCGTCGTCCCGCGGTACTTTCCCTTGCGACCGTCCCCGTACGGGTATCTGCCATCGAAATTCGCCATCGTCGCGTCAAGATCGTCGCCGTAATGGGACGCCGTGGCCGTCCCCGCACGGCAGGCATACTCCCACTCCGCCTCCGTCGGTAGTCGGAACCCGCCGCCCGGGATCCTCTCGTTCAGCTTCCGCACGAACGTCTGGCAGTCGTTCCACGACACGCGCTCCACCGGCGCGTTCTTGTCGGCGTCCATGAAGAGCGAGGGGTTGTTGCCCATCACCGCCTCCCACTGCGCCTGCGTCACCTCGTACTTCCCCATCCAGAAACCCTTGGTCAACGTCACCCGGTGTTGCATCTCGTCACTGTTACGTCTCGCCTCGGAAAGCGGGCTACCCATCATGAACGTCCCCGGCGGGCACCAGACCAGCTCCAGCTTGACCCCGCCGCCCAAGTCCACCATCTGCACATCGCCTGCCGCCCGCTCTATCTCCGCCTTCTTCAAATCAAGAGGCTCATCCGTAATTTTCCGCTCTGGGTCACCGTGCGAAAACGATTCTTTCCCCTGCCGCTCTTTCTGCCGGACGCCCTCCAACCCCTTCTCCACTTTTTCCAGCAGCCGCAGTCCTTCTTTCGCGCTCTGCAATCGCTCGCCTGGCTCCTCTTCAAGCGCCTGCTCGACAAAATCGTCCCAAGCCGGGAACAACTCCGCATCAATCCGCGAAGGCAGTTTGAGGACGTTCGCCCGCCCGGTCAGAAGCCGGTAGCACATCAGCCCCACCGCATAGAGGTCGCTGCGGGCATCCGCCTCTTCGCCCCGCTTCTGCTCCGGGCTCATGTATTCGTAGGTGCCCAGCATCGAACGCGTCGAACTGCCCTCCGGATCGCTGCCGACACCGATGGTCCGCGCATCCCCCATGCTCATCGAACGCTGCACCGAGAGCTTGACCATCGACTGCATCCACTCTTCTCCGATCAGCTTGACGAGTCCGAAATCGCTGATCTTGGCGGTGCAGGTCTCAACCACAGCGGACACCGCACCTCTTTTTTCTCGTGTTCCCGCAGTCAATAAAATATTGCCTGGCTTCAAATCCCGGTGTACCGCCCCGCGCCCATGCGCATAATCGAGCGCCTGCAACACCTGCCTGAGAATCGGCAGTAGCGTCTCCTGCGGAATCCGCCCCCCGCACGCCTCTGCCAGATCGGCCAGCGTAACGATCCGGCCATCCTCACTCCCGCCGGTCTCCGCCCTCCGGCCTCCGACCTCTGAGGGGCTTAGCCCTTCGGCCAGTTCCATCCGCAGCCAGTAGCGTCCGTCCGCCTCGCCGAAATCGTCCACCCGGATGATGTTCGGGTGCTCCAGATTGGCCATCACCCGCGCCTCGCGCCGGAAACGGTCGAGCGCCTCCGGGCTGCGGTCGAAGTCGGCGGGCAGCAGTTTCAGCGCGTAACGGCGACCGAGCGTCGTATGCTCCGCCTCGTACACCTCGCCCATGCCGCCCCGTCCGAGCGGCCGCACGATGCGGTACTGACCGAGCGACTGCCCGACCGCAAGCGTGTACCCCTTGCGTTCAGACACCGTCTGCACGACCGTCTTCTCTATGTCCATCGGGTCTTCGTTGTCGTTAGCCATGAGTCTTCCTTACCAACGCAAGGTATCCCTTTCACAGGCACAGTTTCAAGCAAAACCGTCTTTTTTGAACGTTGAGCGTTGAGCGTTGGGCGTTTCAACGGCTCGTGGGGACACTCGCCCTCCACTACTCATCCACGCCGTCCTCCGCACTGGAGGGCGAGTGTCCCCACGAGCCGCACGAGCCGCACGAGCCATGCTCGTACGGGACAAAACGACAGAGGGTAAAAGTCCATAGTGAAATAAGCCCTCAGCGCGACAAAACAACACGAAAACCGAAGTTGAAGGCACGATTCGAAACAACAGTGGCGCCGCAAGACGCGCACTGCAAAAAGGAGGGATCGTAATCGACACACGACGCGCCGCGCCACGCCTCGAACGACGAGCCAGAGCCGTCCGAGGCACAGCACTCCCAGACGTTCCCGCCCATGCCGTAGAGCCCCCACTCGTTCCTGCCGCTCTGCTCCACCGGGCACGTGACGGCATGTCCGTCAATATAACCGTCGATGACCCTCCTGCCCATCCTGCCCGAGAAAGCGTTTTTTAAAGCGCTTTTTGCGGCGGAATCCGCATAGTTCCCGTACTTCGGCGGCATACTGCTACCCCACGGATACTCGCGCCCGTCCCCGCACTGTGCGCAGGCCAACCACTCCGACTCCGAGATCACCCGGTAGCGCGCGCCGCCCAGATGGCCTACATCCTCCTGCGTGAGCCACTGGGCGAATTCCTTCGCGTCGTCAAAGTTCATGTAAACAACCGGCTGACGGTCGCCGTTGAGGCTGTGCCCTTCGTACGCCTTGCTGTCATGCGAGGGCTTCATCTTCCGGTACTCGCCGTTGGTCACCTCGTACTTGCCCACCCAGATCTTCAGGGACGGTATCCAGACGAATGCCATGCCCGTCGCGGGCGAGACCCACGGTTAGCCCTCAGACAGCACGCTCACCTTCATCTTCTCATCCCAATACCCATGTTCCTTAATTTGAGACATAGGTATTTGCATCGATATTTTTTGTTCACCTCTCTCCATAAGAATGACAACATATTCGCTGTTCCTGCTCATCAAGTGTCCTTTAAATACTCTGTTATTATCTTTTATAATAACGTAATAATCTCGACTCGATAAATTTGACGAAGCACGATTTACAGGTATACGAGAAGACTTTAAATTGCCCTCTGTCTCGTGTTTCAGCACGGCGGCCTCGGTCACCGCCGTAACTTGTGAATCCCTAGCTAGACGCAAACCCAAGTCGTTGAAGCGAAAGCCGGAGGCATTCCTGTGGCGACCCGCCGAACGACAGTACCTGGCGTAGATGCACCAACTACCACCTCGGTAGACGCGGAACGAACCCGAATCGGAGCCAGAGGGGGCGTTCACGTTCCCCACGGGATAGGCCCCATACCTATCCTGACACCACTCCCACACGTTGCCGTGCATGTCGTAAAGCCCCCAAGCGTTCGGACGGTATACCCCGACTGGAGCCGTCTTGTCGTATCCATCCGTATGATCCATGTCTTTCCAGCCGAAACTTATCGTACATGACCTTTCGCAGTAATTGCCGTATTTGTGCAGGTCGCCGTCCAAATCCCCAAAGGAAAAACGCGCGGTCGTCCCCGCCCGGCAGGCGTACTCCCACTCCGCCTCCGTCGGCAAGCGGAAACCGCCGGACGGAATCCTCGAGTTCAGCTTCTGCACGAACGCCTTGCAGTCGTCCCACGACACGCTCTCCACCGGCGCGTTCGGGCCAGCGTTCTTGAAGTGCGAGGGGTTGCTCCCCATCACCGCCTCCCACTGCGCCTGCGTCACCTCGTACTTGCCCAGCCAGAAGCCCTTGGTCACGGTCACTCGGTGCTGTGCCTCATCGTCGTCTCGTCCCGCCTCGTCCTCGGGGCTGCCCATCAGGAAGTTCCCCGGCGGGCACCAGACCAACTCCAGCCTGACCCCGCCTCCCAAATCCACCGTCTGCACCTCTCCTAGCTGCGGTGCCTTCACCTCCTCCAGTTCCACCCGCTGTGTCTTCGGCCCCTTCCAGTCTGCCGTAATCTCCAGCGTCGCGGACTTGTAGCGCTTCGAACGAATCGATTGATTCGATTCCGTCGATTCTTTCGACACCACAAAACGGTAGCGCGTGTCCGGATCGAGCGTGAAGGTACACGGCGCGTCGTATTCGCGTTGGCCGTCGGCGATCCGCGCGCCGGACACGTTGCACTCCAGTGTCAGCTTAGGTTTCGCGGCGGCCTCGGCGCGGGTCTTGGCTGCGGCGTAGGCGTCGGCGGCCTCCTGCCACGCCTTGTCTGCCCCGTCGAAGCTGCCTTTCTCGAATAGCCCGGCGGCTCGCGAGGACGCTCGCCCCCCAGTGCTGAAAAGCTCATTGGCATCGGATTCGGAACCGGCCTGCTCGGCCGCTTGCTTTGCTTTCTCGCTCTCCTCTCGGCGCGTCTTCGCGGCTTTACGTGAGGCCTCTTCTTTTTCCAGCGCCTCGCACGCTGCCAGCACGGCGTCGTAGCCGCTCAGCGCCTGGCCCCAGCCCTGTCCCTGACGCGCCGCCTCGGCCTCGCGCCACGTCACCTCCAGCGTCTCCAGCTTTGCCCCGAACCCCTGCCCGCGCTCCAGCTTCAGCGCCTTCTCCCGCGCCAGCGAGGCGGCGGCGTAGCGCCGGTTCGTCTCGCGCTCGCCGGCCTTGGACTCGTAACGACGCTGCAGATCCTCGGCGGCTCGTGAGGACGCGGCTCGTGGGGACACTCGCCCTCCAGTGTTTTTAAGCTCTCCAGTGCTCTTTAGTTCTGCGATTTTGGCGCCGGCGGTCTCCAGGTCGCCCGCCGCCAGCGCCGCCTCGGCCGCGCGCCGCAGATCATCCAGCCGCGCCTGCTCCGCCGCGTCCTGTGCCGCCGCTTGCTCCGCCACCGTCCGCGCTTCAGCCTGACGCGCGCGGTATGACTGGATGGACCGGATTGACAGGACTGACACTGCGGCTAGCGCGGCCAGGACGGCCAGCGTAAGCGCCGCCTTTTTTACACTCGTCTTCGCGGCCTCTGTGTGGCCGCGAAAACCCGTTCCTCCAAGCGCCGCCACGAACTCCCCGCAGCTCGCGAAGCGATCCCCCGGCTCTTTCGCCAGCCCGCGCAGCAGGGCGGCGTTCTGCGCCTTGGAAAGCGCCGCCAGCGGCTCGGGGGGTTCTGTCTTCGCCGCATTGGCCATGATCACCGGATCGCCGGTGTCGAAGGCGCTGGCGAACGGCACCGCGCCGCTGACCAGCTCGTAGAACAGCACCGCCAGCGCGTATTGGTCGGTGCGCCCGTCCTGCCGTCGGCCGGCCCACTGCTCCGGCGCCATGTACGGACGCGTCCCGCTCGTATCGCCTTTCTCCTGGCTCACGCGGCTCATGCTGCTGCGGATCTCCGCCGCCAGCCCGAAGTCCAGCACCCGCACGCGCACCTGCGGCTCGTGAGGACGCGGCTCGTGGGGACACTCGCCCTCCAGTGTCGGTATTGGGCGAGCGTCCCCGCGAGCCGCCGTCAGGCTCTCGATCATCACATTCGACGGCTTCACATCCCGATGCACCACCTTCTCGCGGTGCGCGTAGTCCAGCGCTGCCGCGATCTGGCGGCACACCTCCAGCGCCTGCGGCACCGGCACCCGGCCATCGGGAAACTGCCTGCGCCACTTGTTCAGCGTCACCCCCGGCGCAAAGGTCATCACCAGCAGGGTGTCGCCCGGCAAAACCCGCAGCGCCTGGCGTACGCGCTCGTCGGCGTACGATACCGATCTGGCCGGGTGCAGCACCAGCGCCGCCGCGATATTGGGGTGGTGCAGCTTCGAGACCAGCGCGAAGTTCTCGCGGATGCGCTCCATCTCCTCGGCGTTGTTCTTGACCAGCGGCGGCAGTCCCTTGACCGCCACGTCGACACCCGCCACCGTGTCCCGCGCCAGATACACGACCCCGAACCCGCCGCCCCCGAGTTCGCGCACCAACTCGTACTGGTCGATGCGCCCCAGGGGCGCACCGTCGGGGCGCAGGGTGTCGGCACCGCCCAGACTGACATCCGCGCCACCCACAGTCTTCATGTTGCCTATCGACCTGTCCATCAGCCTTCTCCTGAATCCTGAATCCGCGCACAGCGCGGATGTGGCTCGCGGGGACGCTCGCCCTCCAGTGCCACACCCCTGCGGCTCGTGGGGACACTCGCCCTCCAAAAAACCTTCGTGCCCTTTGTGTGAGGAAAAACTCCTAAATCCTAGCTCCTAAATGCCAACTCTGCCCTCCGCGCACAGCGCGGAAGGCGGCTCGTGAGGACACTCGCCCTCCAGTGCCAGCAAACCTCAATCACAAATCTAAACTCTCAAATCTCAAATCCACCGCCCGTACTTCATTTGACCCACGTCCCCCCCAACACTAATGAACTCATGCACGGTCAGGGATCTCTCGCGAGGCGCAAGCCCACGACGACGCGGCTCCCGTCGCGGCGGCCGTTGGGGAAGTCCCCTCTACGGGTCGCCGAACGACAGTCCCCGGCGTCGTTGAGCCAGCAACCGCCCCGGTAGACACGGAAATCACCCGAACCAGAGCCAGAGGGGTCGGTCACGCTCCCCGAAGGGTAGGTCCCGTACCAGTCCTGACACCACTCCCCGACATTGCCGTGCATGTCGTGCAACCCCCAGGCGTTCGGCGAGAATTTACCAACCACCATCGTGCTATTCATCAGCAATCCCAGCCAACGAAAAGTAGCCACGTTCTTATCCTTGTTACTTTTCGCATGTTTTCTGTCCACGTGGTTTTCGACGTTACATCTCCCCAGATCAAATGTGTCTCCCCAAAAATACGTCGTTGTCGTCTCCGCCCGGCAAGCGTACTCCCACTCCGCCTCCGTCGGCAGGCGGAACCCGCCGCCGGGGATCCTCTCGTTGAGCTTCTGCACGAACACCCGGCACTCGTTCCACGTCACACTCTCCACCGGCGCGTCCTCGCCGACGTTCTTGAAGCGCGAAGGGTTTCGCACCATCACCGCCTGCCACTGCTTCTGCGTCACCTCGTATTTTCCCAGCCAGAACCCCTTCGTCAAGGTCACCCGGTGCTGCGTCTCGTCGTCGCGACGCCCGACCTCGGAAAACGGGCTACCCATCAGGAAGCGCCCCGGCGGGCACCAGACCAGATCCAGATCGACCCCGCCGCCCAGACTCACCGTCAGCACCTCACCGGGCTGCCGCTCTTTCTCCAACTCTACCCAGTACGTCTTCAACCCCTTCCAATCGGCCGTGATCTCCAGCGTCGCGGGCTTGTAGCGCTTCGTGGGATCGGACAGATTAAACCGGTGCTTGCTGCCCGGCGTCAGCGTGAAGGTGTGCGGCGCATCAATCTCGCGCTGGCCGTCGGAGATCCGCGCACGGGGCGCGTTACACGCCACCTCCAGCTTCGGCACGAGGTTCTCCTCGGCCTCGCGCTTCAGCGCGTCGGCCTCGGCGGCTCGTGAGGACACTCGCCCCCCAGTCATTTCTTCGGACGCGGCTCGTGGGGACGCTCGCCCCCCAGTGCGTTCGTCGGCGGTGGTTTGATCGGCTTGTCCTTCCGTTTCCAGCGCCAGCACCTCGTCCGCCTTGTCGTGACACCTCTGCCACTGCCCAGTGGCCTTGGCCGCGCGCGCGGCGGCAAGGGCGGCGGCAGCTTTAACCTGCCGCTCTTTCTCAGCAGCGGCCTGCTCCGCGGCGCACGCTTCGTCCAGTGCGCCGGGCAGTGCCGCCAGTGCCTCGCGGTACGCCTTTTCACCCGCTACTGGATCGTCGGCGGAGTCCTCACCCAGCTTCTGGAGCCGCCTGACCTCAGCCCATTTTTCCCCGCCGTGCGCGTCCAGTAGATCGGCTCGTGGGGACACTCGCCCTCCAGTGTTTTTAAGCCCTCCAGTGATTGGTTCGGATTTTGCGAACTCGGCCTCAAACGCGGCCTTGGCCGAGGCGTACGCTTGCACGGCGACCGCGCGGGTCTTGGCTGCGGCGTAGGCGTCGGCGGCCTCGCGCCACGCCTTGCCCGCTTCGTCGAAGCCGCCTTTCTCGAACAGCCCGGCGGCTCGCGAGGACGCTCGCCCTCCAGTGCTGAACAGCTCCTTGGCGTCGGAAGCGGAACCGGCTTGCTCGGCCGCTTGCTTGGCCTTCTCGCTTTCCTCCCTTTGCGTCTTCGCGGCTTCGCGTAAGGCCTCGTTTTTTTCCAGCGTCTCGCACGCCTTCAGCACCGCGTCGTAGCCGCTCAACGCCTGACGCCAGTTCCCGCCCTGCAGCCGCGCCTCCTCGGCCTTGCGCCATGTCTCATCCAGCACGTCCAGCCGCGCCCCGAACCCTTGCCCGCGCTCCAGAGTCCGCGCCTTCTGCCACGCATCTAACGCCTCCTTGTAGCGCTGATCCGTCTCGCACTCGCCTGCCTTGTCCTCGTAGCGCCGCTGCAACTCCTCCACGGCTCGTGGGGACACTCGCCCTCCAATGTGTTTTAGCCCTCCAATGTGTTTTAGCCCTCCAACGCGTTCCAGCTCTGCGATCTTGGTTTGGGCGCTCTCCAGATCGCCCGCGTCCAGTGCCGCCTCCGCCGTCTGCTGCAACTTCGCCGCCGCACGTTCCTGAGCCTGCCGGACGCGATACGACTGGATCGACAAGGCCGACACCGCGACCAGCGCGGCCACCATGAGCGCCATTCGCGTGATTCGCCGTTTACCTCCCGTCGCGGCTCGCTCAAGCGCCACCACGAACGTCCCGCAAGTCGAGAAGCGCTCTCCCGGCTCCTTCGCCAGCCCGCGCAACAAGGCGGCGTTCTGCGCCTTGGAAAGCACCGCCAGCGGCTCGGGCTGCTTGTTCTCGGCCGCATTGATCATAATCACCGGATCGCCGGTGTCGAAGGCGCTGGCGAACGGCACCGCGCCGCTAACCAGCTCGTAGAACAGCGCCGCCAGCGCGTATTGATCCGTGCGCCCGTCCTGCCGCCTGCCGGCCCACTGCTCCGGCGCCATGTACGGACGCGTCCCGCTCGTGGCCCCTTTCCCCTGACTCACCCGGCTCATGCTACTGCGGATCTCCGCCGCCAGCCCGAAGTCCAGCACCCGCACACGTACCGACCATCTCCCCCTCGTCTCGATCATCACATTAGACGGCTTGACGTCCCGGTGCACCACCCTCTCGCGGTGCGCGTAGTCCAGCGCCACCGCGATCTGGCGGCACACCTCCAGCGCCTGCGGCACCGGCACCTTGCCATCAGAAAACTGCTTGCGCCACTTCGAGAGCGTCACCCCCGGCGCGTAGGTCATCACCAGCAGGGTGTCGCCCGACAAGACCCGCAGCGCCTGGCGCACACGCTCGTCGGCGTACGATACTTCCTTGGCCGGATGCAGTACCAGTGCCGCCGCGATGTTGGGGTGGTGCAACTTCGCGACCAGTGCAAAGTTTTTGCGGATGCGCTCCATCTCCTCGGCGTTGTTCTTGACCAGCGGCGGCAGACCCTTGACCGCCACGTCGACGCCCGCCACCGTGTCCCGCGCCAGATACACGACCCCGAACCCGCCGCCCCCGAGTTCACGCACCAACTCGTACTGGTCGATACGCCCTAGGGGCGCACCGTCGGGACGCAACGTGTCGGCGCTGCCCAGACTGATGTCCATGCCATTATCAGGCGGGCGGTCACCCGCCCCGCCCATGGTCTTCATGCTGCCTATCGACCTTTCCATCAGTCAACTCCTAAATCCTAACTCCTCAATGCCAACTCTGCCTTCCGCGCACAGCGCGGAAGGCGGCTCGCCCTCCAGTGCCACTCGCCAGTAGTAACTTCCGTGCAACGCGGAAATCGGCCCGCTTATCAACTCCGTGGCGGCCAGTGTAGAAGCTTTCACACCGCTGCTCAAGTCATAAGTAGCAATGGGCGCAATTCTATGTTGTTCAACTTTGTTCCAGATCGTCTGGATGAATCTAAACTAACGAACTAAATCTGCCGCCTTAGCTTTTTCAGGGACCGGGGATCAATCATAATCGGTGGAACGCTCAACGCGCCAAGCGAACGAGATCGCCGGCATCGACCTCAAGTACGAGATGGAGTGTCTGCTGCGTGACGCTCTTTTCGATCAAACGCCCCGCGACCGGCTCGACCGCACGATAGGCAGGCGCACGGTCTATCTCGATGCTCACGGTCGTCAGCTTGCCGCTCCAATTCGATACCGCGAGCACGTCAGCCCCTGCGGATTCCAGCAGGTTGACCTCGATGTTGTACGGCGTGACGCGTATTCTGGGCCGCACGTCGAGCGTCCCCAAGAAGGCCGTCATCCAGTTGCGATGCGCCGCTTCGAAATCCAAGACCGAATACTCGGCTGCATCGGGTCGCTTTGATGTCGCGATATAACTGATGCCGGGGAAGAAGCCGGTCTGGACGACCCGGCCGCGGCCTGCCGCAACCGCATGTTCCAATGGCGCGTTCGTCCCGCACAGTAGCGGCATGCCGCGATATTCGCCGAGCGGTTTCAGGCGCGGCATTTCATACTCGGCGCGTCCCGGAAGATCGCGCAACACCAGCGGCTCGCGCGAGAAGCCCAGCGCTTTGTCCAAACCGAGCGGTGCGCCGAACTCGTCACTTGTCAACGCGCCTGCCCCCAACACAAGCACGCCGCCCTCACGCACCCATGCCGTCAGCGGCGCCAGTGCCGTGCGTTTCAGATGGGCGTCGTTCGCGAACAGGACGCGGTACGGGGCCAGTGATGCGGCGAGTTCATCTTCGTGCAGGATGTCGCAACTCACTCCGCAATGGCGCAGCAACAGATGGAGCCATGTACGCTCTTTACCGAACACGTTGTCGCGTGTCGCGTACCAGATGTCTCCGCTTACGCTGAGAAGCTGGGCGACATCGCCACGCGCCGGGCGACTGGCCAATACATCGCGTTCGACCGCGCCCATCGTGAAGGTCACCCGCTTGATCGCATCGTAGATTTCCGGACGATGGCTGTTCGCATCGCTGGTGATCGCGTAGTACGGCCCGTAGTTGAAAAAGTGCATCGACCTGACGCCGTGGCCGAACTCCAGAAAGGCGCGCGCCTGAATCTCCCACGGCGTCCGGGCGAGGATGTTGTAGATGCCGAACTCAATACCCGGCTTGCGGCATGCGGCGCGCATCACATCAACGTAGTAGCCGTTGATCTGCCGCGTACGCGCCCAGCCGCCCCAATCTTCGTGCCAGCCGTAGGTCAAGGCACCCGACCCAAAAATCTCGAACCAGTCGACGCAGCGTGACACCAAATTGCCCTCCAGCAACTCGCAGGCAAAGTTGGCGGTTGTGGGTACGCCGGGCATGTGCCGCTGCACGCTGGCATGACCCGCGCGCAGCATCTCCGTCATCAGATGGTTCATGTAGCGCCGGGTGTAGTAATACGAGACCTTCTGTTGTGCGTTCGTACCTTCCGGATTGTTGTTCAGCGTCAGGCCGGTCCGCATATCCTGCGGCACCCCCGCCTGTTCCAGAAAAGGCGCAAACCCTTGCTGGCAGGCGGCGCAGGCTTCGATGTGCTTGAAGTCAAACCCCGGCTCATCCATCAAGTTGATTGCGATCCAGCCGGAACGGTCCGGATGTTTGCGTGCAACGTCCATGAACAGCGCATCGATACGCGCACGATCAGGCTGACCGAGACAGCCCGGCGCGGCCGTATGGTGAAAGAAGAAGTGCGACGGCCGCCGTTTCGCATCGTTGACCCCGATCAGGCGGAGCGCTTCAAGCTCATTCGCCACCGCCTGCGCGGACGAGCGATCCTCGCGCAGCGCCATGCCGGTAAAAAAGGGAAAAGCCGACGGCGACTTGCCCGGCACCTGCGGCACGGCCCACGCCATGGCCAGCGAGGCCTCGCCCCCGACGCGCTCGGTCACGAGGCGGTAATCCGTCAGGTCGATCGCGAATATATAGCCGTCGCCTGTGCCGCGCCGCGTCTCGCGCTGCATAAGGCCATCCTCGGACGGCGTCTTTGAGAAAAACACCTCGAAAGCTGCCTCGGGTTCCGGCTTGCCATAAACGCGCATCGCGTACAGGCTGATCTGGTTGAGCCCACCGTAGGCGAGATACGAGGAGACATCCACCCACGGGCTCTCGTCACCGGCCGCCATGCGGATGCCGGGCTTGTCCTCAGACCCCGCGTAGATACTACGCACGATACCCTTGAGGTTGATGTTCGCGTGATCGGTGTACCACGGCGCGAACGGACGACGTCCCCAGAAATGAATAACGGCCGGCACCTTTTGCTCCGGCAACATGCGCACCTTCAGGTAGAGCGGCGTGAGGTCGGTCACGCGCGGCTCGTACATCAGGTTCGTCGTCACGATCATCACATCCAAGCTACGCGTATAGGCTGTGACCGGCACGGCATGCAGTTTCTCCACGGCGAGGCGCAGAGGGCCAGCGGCGGCGTCAAACTCGGCGACACGCCACATCCAACGCGAGTAACCGGAACCCCATTTTTTCTCGCCCTCAGGCGTGGTGCGCGGAGAGACCTCTTCCGCCCCCATCTCCGCGCGCGCCACCTGCCGGTCCTCCTGCTCGGCAATCAACGCGAATCCCGTCCGAGCGCGGTGCGTGATAATGTCCAGATAGCGAACCCACACGCGATAGCGGCCTCCTACGGGCAGGGTCACCGTCGCAGTGGCCGCCCCCGGCTCGCCGTTCCTGCCGCTCAGCATCTGTCCAAAAGGACGGCCCGCATACCACGCCTTGGGGTCATGCTCCAAGACGCTCCAGCCGCTGCTCAGCGTCATCGCTTCGGCTTGTACCACCTGCGCGTCCTGCGGCAACGCGACGCAAACAATCTGCGCCGTCATCAAACAAACAATCCCGCCGATCCAACCGCTATGCACCACGTTCATCATTGTGCTCCTTTCGCGTCAAGATTTCAGCGGGAACGGGCGGACGTGCGCGGGTTGCGCAAATAATAAAGAAAGCCGTCTTCCGCACCACCGATGAAGTCCGGCACGCCGTCGTCATTAAAGTCCACGACCGTCGGACTGACATCATGACCCTCAATGTTCTTGATGTGGAGATTTCCCATATTCGCAAAGAAGAAACGTCCGTCCTTGGCCTCGGTCTGCCGCCACCACTCGGCATTTCTGGAGTTAATCAGGATGTCCAGCCGTCCGTCACCGTCCCAGTCCGTGATACACAGCTTGCGGCGTCCGCTGCCTCCCGCGCGACCGCGGTTGAAGCGGAGCGGCTCGCCCTTCTCGTCGCAGAACACGCGGCGCGGATGCAGCAGGACGCGCTCTCCATCGCGCAGGGCCCGCTCAAAAAAGGCGAGGTAGCCCTCTTGATCCAACATCACGAGATCCACCAGTCCATCGCCGTTCCAATCCACCGTGACCGGCGTCGTACGCCACTGCGTGAGCAGAGCCTTGCCCTCGGGCCGCATCCATCCCCAATCCAAAGTCGGCTGGGCACCCTCCCACTCGACCTCGATCGGCTGCGCAGCAGCCAGAACCGGCTTCCGGCGCGTGCCGATGTTGCGGTACCAATGTACCTTGCCCAAGATCGAGTTCGCCACGATGTCCAGCCGTCCGTCGCCGTCCCAGTCGCACACGGTCTGCGTGGTGTAACCCCACTTCGCTTCACACGGCCCCTGGATACTGCCATTCGGGCCAGCCATGACCCGCAGCACCTTCCCGTCGGCCTCCAGCAATTTCGGCTCGGCCCAAACCGGCTGCTCCACGCCCTTCCCGCTCAGGTTTTCGATGAATGCGATATACCCGGCTGTGTTACCGCAAATCAAATCCCAGTCACCATCGCCGTCCCAGTCGCACCCAAACGGCGTCACCAGCGCGCCGAACTTCACATCCTGCGCCTCCTGACGGAAGTAACGCGGCTGCCGGAAGCGGGGCATGCGCTCCGCGCACAGCGAGCCGGTGTTCTCGATAAATGCCACGCGCCCGTCTTCATCGCCGCAGATCAGGTCCAAGTCGCCGTCGCCGTCCCAGTCGATGGCCGTGGGCGTGATCATCTGCAAATCCATCACCAGCGGACGGCCGTCGCTGCCCACCAGACGACGCCCCGCCGCATACTCCGGATGCGTGCGCGAGCCGATGTTCTCAAAATAGGTGAATCCGTCTAGAAACTCCCCACACAGCAGATCAAGGTCTCCATCCCCGTCCCAGTCTGCAAAGTTTGGCGAAGGCCAGCCAAACACCTCCAGCGGTTGCCCCGCCGCCAGCACCAACTCTGCCGGAGCGTAATCGGGTTGCTGTGTGGTACCGCGATTGCGCAGCCAATAGACCAGTCCGCGCAACGGCCCGTTGGTCCAGACGCCCTCGGCGTTGTAGGCGTTATCCCATCCATAGGATGTCCAGTCGCCGACGCCGACGATCAAGTCTTGCGCACCGTCGCCGTCGTAATCGACATAGCGCCACATGTTGGCGCGCACTCTGTTCGTGTGGATATTCGACTTGATGTTTTCGCCCTTGATCCCGACACCCCGAGCGGTCCCGACCTGTTTGAACTCAGGGTGCATCGTGGCCGGCGTCAGAACGTGCGGCACGCCATCGACAAAACTCACCTGCACGTTTGAAGGCGAACGGCTGAGTCTGCGCGCGGCCTTAAACACCGGCATGCGCGCCCCGCCATCCAACCCGAGCATCCATCCGCGCGGCGAGGTACGGCCGGTAGGATTCTCGAACACATAGATCCCGTTGTACGGCTGATCCGGACAGGACACCACCAGATCAAGATCGCCGTCGTCATCCGCGTCCATCGGCAGCGGCCACGCCCACAGGCCAACGCCTAGATAAACCGTCAAGCCCGGATTGTTGTAGGGCAGGCGTTCGAGCGAGCCTTCGACCTCAAGACCCAGCAACAACAAGCCGCCCGCCCAAGTGCCCTGCGGCAGCGACGCACGCTCGCCCGCCTTGAGTTTCCGTGCGTACACATGCAACCGCGTGCGGCCTGCGTCGGTATAGCGGAAGTTCACGCCCGCAACAGGCGACCAGCCATCGAACCGCGCGTCGGGATTCGTGACCGTACACGCCATGTGGACCGTCGTGTCCTTGCGTGCCTCGACCTCCACGACCGCAGGCTCGCCGCCCGCGATTTGCGTGTAGCGCCACGTTGCGGTGTCGCGCGGCAGGTCCATCCACACATACGTCCGATTGGAAAAAGCCTTCGCGCCGTTTGCCAGCGGTTGGAGCGTCCACCCCGTTCCGCTGATGATCAGCGTCTCCGTCTCTACCCGTTGCTGCGCAGCCTCCTCCGCGAACGCTGCAACACAAAGAACCGCGCACCCCAATGCGCACCACAACCGGCTTCCAACCCTTGACATGCTTTTCATTGTCATCCCTCGTTCTCCTCTCGTCGCTCACTACCAACGCGGGCAAAGCCCGCAACCCAAGTTAATTAGTTAATTAGTGCATTAGTGCATTAGTTTACCCCAAAAAAACCTCTGCGTCTCTGCGCCTCTGCGTTAAATAAACCGCCGAGCAGTGCTACCCCAAAAAACCTTGGTGCCCTTCGTGTCTTCGTGTGAGAAACAACTTGTTTTGCACGATTCTCACTTCACATCTTACCGCGCAAACGCCCGACTCTGACCGGTCGCAGCAAAGTCGAGCCAAGAAAGCCGGTCACAAAGATCACCGTCGTACCCAGCACGATCGACAAATTCTGATGGATCGCCACCGGTAGCGGCCACCGCTTCTGCCACACGCTGACCCACGCGATCGTCAACACACCCAGCACCACGCCAAGCGCCGCTTCGGGATTCCGCGCCTTCTGACAGAAATACCCCAACAGAAACAGACCGAGCATACCGCCGCTAAAGATGGATTGCATTGCCCACCAGGCATCAAGCGCGCTCCTGACATGCATCATCGCCAGCGCACACCCCACCCCCAGCACCGCCAGCGCCACCGTCGCCCCCTGCAAGACGCGCAACGCGCGCGAGTCTTGCACCTGCGGATCCACGAACCGTTTGTAGTAATCCTCAAGTATGATCGTCGCGCCACTGTTGAGACTGGTGGAGACCGTGCTCATACCTGCCGCGAAAATTGCGGCGATCAAGAGCCCTGTGATGCCGACCGGCAGCCCCTTGACAATGAAGAAGGGCAGGATCTGATCGGGACGCGCCGCGATTTCAGCCGGCAGCAGATCCGGGCGCGCATGGTAGTAAGCGAACAGCGCGGTGCCGATCAGGAAAAAGAGAAACGAGACCGGCACATAAAGCAGAGAGCCGAAGAGCGTTGAACGCACCGCATCGCGGTGGTCGCGCGCTGTGATATATCGCTGGATGTAGTTCTGGTCGATGCCGTAGTTCTGCATGTTGATGAAGATTCCGTAGATCAGGCAGACCCAGAAGGTTTCGCTGCCCCAGTCCGTCAACGACCAGCTTCCCAAGCTCATCTTGCCTTCCGACACCGCGAGCGTCCACGCCTGCCCGATACCCTGCGGCATCGTGATGAGCAGCACCGCCAGACAGAGCAGCGTCCCACCGATCAGGACAATGCCCTGCACGGCGTCGGTCCAGATGACGGCCTGAATGCCGCCCATCGCGCAATAGAGCAGCGTGCCCACCCCCGTCACAACGATCAGCATTGGCACCGACCACCCCAGTAGCGCATTCATCGGCAGCGCCAATAGATAGAGGATCGTGCCCATCCGCGCGATCTGCGTGACCAGATAACAGAGCGAGGCGTAGATGCGCGCCCAAGGCCCGAAGCGCGTCTCCAGATAGCTGTAGGCCGAAGCACTGTTCAGGCTGCGGTAAAGCGGCACGAAAAACCGCACCGCCATCCATGAGGCCACAGGAATCGACAGACTGAAAACGAAGGCGTTCCAGTTTCCGACATACGCCTTGGCTGGCAACCCCAAAAAGCTGATACTGCTGACGAATGTCGCGAAGATCGACATGCCCACCGCCCACGCCGGCAACCGTCCGCCGCCCGATGTAAAGGTGTCGGCCGCGTCGGCGGCACCACGCCTGAAATAGAACGAGCAGCCAAACGCGGTCACACCGCCCAAGTAGGCGACGAAAACTAAGAGATCAACAAGCGGTAAATTCATAAGGCACTAATACACCAGATCCCTGAATTTTTTGACCGTGTGGAACGTGATCAGATTCCCGTCATGCGCGCTCTTGGCGCGACTGTCGCCGCTGCGCGACAGCACGTGCAGGTCATCACCATCGATCACCATCGAAGCGTAGTGGCGGGCTTCGCGCGGCGTCTTTCCGGTTGCCACAAGTCCCGCGAAACACCAGTCCACCATGTTCTTGGAAAAATGGAGCTGCAAGCGGTGGCGCTCGTTATTCGGCAGATTGTAGCGGTCATCCGGCAGCATCTCCGCACGCGTCATGGAGTCGGTCGCCTGTGTGCTGAGCAACCAGAAGAGCCGCGTCGGCGCGTCATACAGCACATGAAAACGCATCTGGCCGCCGGGGCAGGGCAAAAAGAGCGCAGACTTGCCGGAGGGCACTTTCTCCAGTTGGGTCACCATACTGCCGTCGGCCCGCTCCACCACCTTGGCAACCGCCGCATAGCCGGTACCGCCGGTGTGCGCGCGCATCCAGAGGTGAAAGGTCTTGCCGGCGGGATCGTACCAATAGTGGCCGGGATCGGTGAATTGGATCACATTGGTTTCCAGCCAACCGATCGGCGCACTGTTGCGACGCGGTGCCGGCAGCGCACCGCGCGGGTAGGCCGAGTCATAGAACGGTACACCGAAGAAATCAATGCCGGGGTCTTTTTCGATGTTTGGAAGAGTATCGTGGAACGACAGTTCCGAAGCGAACGTCCAGTTCTCGCGCCGCGTGAGATCGGCATCCAGACGGCCGCGCATCAGCACCGGCGCGAGTTCGCCGACCGGCCACGACTTAATCGCCTGTGACACACGCCGCTCCATGACGAGATAGACGCACCCGTTGGCGGTCCAGACATTGCACGCCGACTGGTGCCAGTTCTGCTTATCGGTCAACTTGACCGCTTCCGACCAAGTTTCACCGTTGTCATCGGACCTCACCACCATCAAGTCTCCGGCATGCCCCAGCACATATAGCGTCTTGCCCGCCATGAAGGGTCGTGCATGAAGGAACGGGAATGACGCGCGCTGCGCCCAACTTTTGCCGCGGTCATCCGATACAAAAATCCGCCCGCGCGGTTCTTCTTTTTTCCAACCCGAACCGCCGAAATCCATGGTCGCCACCAGACGCCCCTGTCCGGCGACGGCCAGCCCCGGCGTGTAGCAATACACATTCGAAGGCGAAGGTGATTCGCATACCACCACATAGTCATCCGCCAGCGGCTTGACGCGCCATGATGTCTCCGCCATTACGCCGACCGCGCAAGCGACAACGCCGATCATAACCCATGTCCTTGCGTAAGTATTCATCTCATTTCTCCCTTTCTCTGGAGACTCTTGCAAAACCCTTTGGTTACAGGTGTGGCACGGGCATCTTGCCCGTGTTTCATGGGCGAGACGCCCATGTCACGGGGGTTTGCAAGAGCCTCTCTGTTCTACTTCAATTGTGACACGTCGATGACCACGTGTTTGACGTTCCGCCGCTTCCAGGTGTAGGTGACATGCACGCGCCCGTCCGCCGCCTGAATCACAGCGGGATACGAAAACTCCGCCGACGGCGCATTTTCAAGAACCAGCACTTCACGCCAGCGGAGTCCATCCTCGGAAAGCATCACGACCAGCGGCGTCCTGCCCTTCTCGACCGGGTTGCAGACCAGTAGATGCCGCCCGTCCTTGAGCGTCACCGCGTCCGTTCCTGCATTCGGGTTGGGCACTTCCAGCAAGGTCATTTCGCCCCACGTCCGTCCCATGTCCTTTGAAAAGATCGAGAAGACCCGCCGCTCTCTGGTACGCCCCACCATTTGCAACAGGTTGTTCGGATGCGTCAAAAAACTCGGCTGGATCGCGTTGATGTGCCGTCCGTGCAGATGGCCGGTCCGCGACCACGTGCCCGCACTGTCGAACGTTTCAACATGCACCAGCCACGGACCGAACTCCGTGCTGGCTCCGCACAGCACGCGTCCGTCGGGCAGAGCCAGCGGCTTGTTCTTGATCGGTCCGATCATGCCGTTCGGCAAGCGCTCCGGTTTAGACCACGTACGCCCATGATCGCGCGAGACCATCTTCTCGCCCCACCACCATGTGCAGTCCGGCCCGACCTTAAAAAAGAGGGTCAGCGAACCATCTTTTGCAGTATGCAACACCGGATTCCAGCAAGGGTGGCGCGTGCCGTCCGGCTGCACGCCGTTGGCCACCTCCCGCGCGGGCAACCACACTCCGTTCTCCTGTCGCGCGAGCCAGATCCCGACATCCTGATGCCGCTCATGCGTGCCGCCGAACCACGCGGCCACCATCCCCTCCGGCGTCTCCGCGATGGTCGATGCATGACATTGCGGCGTCGGCAACGGATCACAGATAAAACCTGACGAGACCAGCGCCTCCGCACACGCCAAACCGGCACACATCCCCACTGCCGCCCCCGCGCTCACGATCAAAAGTTTGCTACTCACACACTGGATCATCATGTCACTCC
>Ga0116147_1002192_pt1 | contig 20257 bp, 17 predicted proteins | sample AD_JPNHG3_MetaG_FD_89749 | JGI IMG/M metagenome (GOLD analysis project Ga0116147, IMG submission 89749) | Active sludge microbial communities of municipal wastewater-treating anaerobic digesters from Japan - AD_JPNHG3_MetaG | ecosystem: Engineered > Bioreactor > Anaerobic > Digestate | place...
ACGTGCTCAACCCGGAGGTGATCGTAATCGGGTCGCTGGCCGTCCGGCTTGGCGAAACGATATTGGGCGCAGCGCGCGAGGAAATGCGGCGTGAGGCGCTGCCACGCGCCGTGGAAGCATGCCGCCTGGTTCCCGCCGCATTGGGCGAGCGCTTGGGCGACGTGGCCTCACTCTGTGCGGCCATTCAGGCTTTCGGTGGCGCAGCGCCAAGCCCATGAATGACGTGGTAGTAGCGGAAAGAAGGCCGATATGAGGCGCCGCAACCTGCGAATCCTTATCACAGCCGGACCGACGCGCGAGTACATAGATCCGGTGCGCTACATTTCGAACGACTCGTCCGGGCGGATGGGTTTTGCCCTGGCGACCGCGGCGGCCGAGCGGGGGATGCGTGTGACGCTGATACACGGGCCGGTCAATCTGGAGAAGCCGGCAGGCGTGCGCGCCGTGCCAGTAGTCTCGGCGGCGCAGATGCTGGCTGAATGCCAGAGGCGCTGGCCGGAGCACGACGTGCTCATAATGGCGGCGGCGGTGGCCGACTACACTCCGAGCCGGCCGGCGGCGTTCAAACGCAAGAAGTCGCGCGCGGACCTTGTTCTGAAGCTGAAGGCGACCGTGGATATTCTTCGCGAGTTAGCGGCGCGGCGCGGGCCGAAACAGGTCGTCATTGGCTTCGCGCTGGAGGACCGTGCAGGGCGGCGCAACGCGGAGCGCAAGCTGCGTCAAAAACGCCTGGACGCGATCGTACTCAACCGGCCCGAGGCGATCGGGGCGCGCCGCGCGGCGGTTGACGTCCTGGTCGCAGGCCAAGGCTGGCGGGAACTGGGGCCGCAAGCGAAGAACCGCCACGCGCGCAAAATCCTGCGCATCGCGGAAGAGATTGCGTTGGCCCGGCAAAACGCGGGACCGTCATAACCCACCCGTCGGGACTTCCGAGCACTGTTCCCTGGGACTGTAAACTTTATCGTCGGGACTGTAAGAATTTGTCGATCGGCGTCACGGATAGCACTCGGCACGCAGGCCAATGGCCCGGACCCGCGCCGCGATTTGTTCCAGCTCATCGAGAGTGAGCGGCTCAGCGTACGTCTCGGCCGGACGCCGCGCTACCGTGTAAAGCTGAACCAGCGATATCCGCCCGCCGCCTTCGCCTATCCAGCGCAAACGGTCAACGTAGGCCGCTATCTCCTCCTCGGTTGGCGCCTCCCCGCGCAACCTCAGGAACAAAGACTGGATGACCATCGGCCGAATGCGCGCCGCCCCCAGGATGTTCTGCAGCAGGTGCTCCAGCGTCGCGCCGCGCGGGCGGTTCACGCGCCGAAACGCCTCCTCGGTCCCCGCGTCGAGCTTGGCCCAAATTTCGCCGTTGTGTTGATCGAGAAACGCCAGCGCCTCGGCCACTTTCGGCCGATTCAAAAAGCAGGCGTCCGTAATAACGACGATCTTGGCCTCGTTTAACTTGTAATCCGCGCGCACGGCCGCCGCCAGCCTGGCCGCCTCTGAAAACACGGGAGAGGCGGTCGGCTCACCGTCGCCGGAAAACGCGATGTCATTAAGCCGTCTGTATTCAGACGGCACGGACATAAATTCCCTGTCAGAAAACAGCTCGCCAAAGCTGCCGGCCAGCGTGCGCAACTCGCGTTCGAGGACCGCCAAATCTACCTTTCTCGCCTCGGGCCGAAGCACCGGTAGCTGCGAGCCGGGAGCGGAGACGTTTTCCGAGCGGTCCACTTGGCAGTACACGCAATCGAAATTACAGGCCTTGTCCGGATTGAGATTAATTCCGATGCTCAACCCGTGCGCCCGCCGCGAGATTACAGGGTAAACAAAATGAAAGCCGCGCCACTGGCGGGCATGCGAACCGAAGAAATTGGGCGTCGTACTATTCAAGAGAGTATGAGCTCCGAATTTTTCAAAAGTTTACAAAAAAGTTGGAGGCTTGGGAATACCCGGCCTTTGCACTGAGTTAAGTGGGTAGCACCACACGAACTTCTCCACAGCGTGTGGAGGAGAGTTGGCGAGATGCTGTTCGGCTCGCCCTTCTCGTCAGCTTGGAAACGGGCCCGTTCTCAGGTCGGAGAGAACGGGCCCCATTTTTTTGCGCCTGACAGGCAGCCGGGACCCTCGCTTCGACCGGGGGCGGTCGGTTCGAGCGCGGTCAATTAATAGCCCTATTCATAGATGTTAGCAGGGGCGCAGCAGGGTGGCGCCAACCCCTACGTGCCGTGCCTCGGTGTGACCGGCTGCGGCTGCTGGGCTGGACCGGCCGCTTCCGCGATCGTCCGCGTCATCTGCTCTAAGTCAATCGGCTTCACCAGGTGCGCGGTGAAGCCCGCCGCCCGCGTGCGTGCGATGTCCTCTTCCTGTCCGAAGCCGGTCATCGCAATGGCCGGGTAGTCGTGCCCGCTGGCGCGCAACTGGTTGAGCAGATCGATGCCGCTGCCGTCGGGCAAGCCCAGGTCGCTGATGAGCAGATCAAAGGTCTTGGCCTGAGCCTGAAGAACGGCGGTGGCGACGTCGCCCGCCGTTTGCACGGTGTGACCGCTGCTCTTAAGCAGCCGGGCCATGATGCGCGACGTGTCGCCGTGGTCCTCCACCAGCAAAATCCGCAGTCCGGCCGCTTCCAACGCAGGTGCGGCTTTGCCCGGCTGCGCCGGTTCCGTTTGAGGTTGCGCGGCGTGGACCGGGAGCTTGATGGTAAACGTCGCCCCGTGGCCCTTGCCCTTGCTGGAAGCCACGATCGTGCCGCCATGCATTTCGACAATAGCCTTGCTGATCGCCAGCCCCAGCCCCAGCCCGCCGAACCTGCGCGTCATGATCGGCTCAGCCTGTTCGAACGCATTGAAGATGCGCTGTAGCGCCTCCTGCTCAATACCGATGCCGCTATCCCGGATCTCAACGATGATCAAGCTGTCCTCACGCCAGCAGCGCGCGCCTATGCACCCTTCGTTCGGCGTGAACTTGATCGCGTTCTTGAGCACGTTCCAGAACACTTGTTGCAACCGTGCCGCGTCAACGTTGACGACGTGCGGGCCGCCTACGATTTCCGACCCGAAGTGCAGCCGCCGCGCGTCGATGTCCGGCTGGCACACCTCGATCGCGCGGCTCAAGATTGTGCAGACCCGTACCGGCTTACGATTCAGTTGCAGCTTGCCGCGCGCAATCCGCGTCACGTCGAGCAGATCATCTATCAGCCGCGCTTCCAATTCTGCGTTGCGCCGGATCACCTCGAGACCCTCGCGCATATCGGCGCTCACGCCGGGCCCCTGTCCCAGCAGTGTTGCCGCGGCCAGCACCGGCGTAAGCGGGTTCCGCAGCTCGTGCGAAAGCACCGCCAGGAAACGGTCCTTGGCCCGATTAGCCTGCTCCGCGGCGCTCGTGGCCGCATCGGCACTCGCCTTCGCCACGGTCAATTCGTCGGCCCGCTGCTCCAGTTCCGTAACCAGCCGCTTGCGTTCGAGTGCCATCGCGACCTGGTCGGACACGGTGCGCAACAAATCAAGTTCGTCGGGGTTGAAGTGAATCCGGCTCCGCGTGCCGAAGCCCAGCGTACCGACGAGCCGTCCGCGCGCCAGAAGCGGATGGCAGGCATAAGCGGTCAAGCCGAGCGATCGGATGAGGGCTGCCGCCGGATCGGTGGAGTTTTGCACGTCCTCGACCACGACGGCCCGGCGCTGCCGAGCCACAACTCCGCTGATCGACTCGGTGATGTCGGCCTGCTGCAGCCTCCGGACGGTGGCATCGTCGATGCCGCCCGAGGCTTGGAGGATGAGGCGCTCCTCATCTTCACTCACGAGGAACTTAAAGAACAACTCCATTCCCAGATGGGCGGACAGCTCCGGGAAAATGTCGCGCAGCGCTTCCTTGGGGCTGTCCTCCATTAACAGCCTGGTGGCCGTCTTCGACAGCAGTTGCAGGTTCTGCGCCCCGCGGTGTAACGCTTCCGCCGAGCGCTTCAAGTCGTTTATGTTGGTCGCCACGCCGAACCAGCGCACGATCTGCCCCGAGCTGTCGCGAATGGGGCGACCTTTGACGTTGAACCATTCGTACTGCCCGTCACGGCGGCGCACGCGGTATTCCACATCGTACGACCCCCGCTCCTCAACCGCCGCGCGCCAGGCGGCGTACGCCCCGGCCTGGTCGTCCGGGTGAAGCAGCTTGTTCCAGTTAGTGCCGACTTGTTGGCTCGTCGGAACCCCCGTGTAGTCCTCCCACTGCTGGCTGTGGTAGTCGCAATAGCCGTCCGGACGCGTCGTAAAGACCATGCCCGGAATGGACTCCAGCGTCTGGCGGTAAAATAACTCGCTTTCGCGCAGCTTCGCCTCGGCCTGCCGGCGTTCCGTAACATCGCGGGTGCTTTCGATCACCACGCCCGCTCGGCCGCTTTCGTCCGGCATCAGCACCATGCGCGACTCGACGATCACTTGACGTCCGTCGCGGGTCTGCTGCGTCAGCTCGCCCGACCACCGCCCGTCGCGCTCCAGCGCCGCAAAGCACGCCTCCAGGCCCCCGTCCACTTGCGTGCGCAGCAGTTCCTGCGGACTGCGGCCAATCGCCTCAGCCCGCGAAAAACCGTACAGCCGCGCCGCGCCGGAGTTCCAATACGTGATGGTTCCGTGCAGCGGCCAGGCCATGGCGGCATCGTAAGATTGCTCCAGCATCTGGGCCCGCTCGCGCACCGCGGCCTCCATTCTGCGGCGTTCATCTGCTTCCGCCGCCAGCCGCGCCACGCTCAACTTCTGACGCTCATTTGCCCGGTGGATGCCGCCGGCCAAGGCGCTGATCGCCACGCTACTGGCAACGAAAGCCGACCAGCGGAAAACCTCGGCGGCGTCGCTGCCCGCGAAGGATGAGTGCTCCGGAACGAACGCCCACCATCCGACCAAGCTGGTCAGGGCAGTCGTGAGCAACCCCGGGCCGACTCCGCCCCACCATGCCGCCGCCGCGACCGCCAGGCTGACGAGCATCCATGGCGCACCTTTGCCATCGAAAAGCGGACTGACAAGCCAGAGAGCGCCCAGAGCCAGCACGCCGAGGACCGCCGCTGCCGCATAGTGGGCCAGTTTCGAGCGAACGGCCCAGGAAGCTCCCTTCGCCTTGTCACCTTCCCACAGCACACGCTCAGCCAGCTTCTGTTGCGTCGCGTCCGACGCAATCTTCACGTATGAGGGCGGCTTCCCGTCCTCGCCGGCTAGCGCCCCCACAGATTCGGCCGCGTAAAAACGCGTCCCGTCTTTTCGCACCTGCCAGCGGTCGGCTCGCGACTGCCCGCGGCGGCGGGCCTGCTCCAGCTCGCGCCCCGGCACGCCCGCGCCACGGTCCTCCGGCGTGAACAGCACGTCCACCGGCTTCCCGATGATCTCGTCCTTTGTCCAGCCGAAAATGCGCTCCGCCCCTGGGTTCCACGTTGTGATCCGCCCTCGGGCATCAAGAGTGATAACGGCGTGGTCGGGGATGCTCTCCACCAGCGATTGGAGCTTCTTTTCGCTCTGGCGCGAGGCGTCGCCGGCTTCTAAACGCTCTGTAATGTCGAGCGCCAGGCCCGCTGCTCGGGCCCTGCGGAGAAGAGTCTTCTCCACGACCAGCGGCAACAGCTCCAAACATTGTCTTTGGGAGTCCCTTACAATGTAGTCATCCGCCCCGCGTTGTAATGTGCGTAAGGCCGACCGCTCTTCAAGCGTGCTGGTGATCAGCACAAATGGGACGCCGGGAAATTCGGCGAGCAGGTCTAACGACTGCCCGTCCGACAGTTGATGATCGGCGATAATGACATCGATCCGTGACCCGGCCAGAAGCGCGCGGGCTGCGCTCATAGTCTCGGCGACCTTCACCTCCCATTGCAGTTTCCTTTCGCGCACCATCTGATCGAACGCACGCTGCTCGCGCTCGTCGGCATCGATCATCAGCACTGTGGCAAATTTAGTCATACCCCTGTCTACGTTCCCGTCGCGTCGGATCGGCTGGAAGAATTGCAGTCCCGTTTAATACAGGCTGGCTCAATGCACGTCCGATGCGCCCCGGCGCCCGCCTTGGCCCGGGAAGTTCGGCAAGATGCCCGGTTCGCACCCCGGCGCGCAGGAAACGGCGGCATAACAGCCTCCAGGGGCGCGCTCGCTGAGGCGAAGGTAGTTTACGTTGCGAAATGCACAATTTCCACGATTTTCTGAAAGACCTGCAACATGGCGCAACGTTGATCCCTTAATCCCCTCGGATCTTCTTGACCACGGCGCCATCTTAAAAAGCAGTAATCTGCCGCCCACTCCGCCTCGCACTCACGATTGGAACGTGCCGTGACGAAGAGGCGAGCGCGGGCCAGCCCCATGAGGCCAGCCAACGGCAGGGGGGCTGCTTTTTGCACCCCGAGCTCAATTCGGGCCGCGTGATTATGTTGAGTTTCGCTCGACTGCTGCGCAAAATGGCGTCGCTCTCCACGTTGTCGCGTAAGGGTGTTCAGCGCTGGGAGCAGGCCGACGCCGAGCCGGAGAGTCACGCAGGCGCTGTCCTCGTGAGTGGACCGGCGTTCTGCCCGCGCGCAGCCGATCGAAAGGACCATCGAAAGGACCATTGCTTGAAGGCCAATCCGCCCAGCCCTCTGCCTGATGCCCATCGGGTGCTGCGCGAGAGCGAGGAGCCGTACCGTTCGCTGTTCGAGCACATGCTCGACGGCTGCGCCTACTGCCAGATGCTGTACGATGAGCAGGGGGGGCCAGATGATTTCGTTTATCTCGCCGTGAACGAGGCCTTCGGAAGACTGACTGGTTTGAAGAACGTCGTCGGCAAGCGGGCCACGGAGGTGATTCCGCGAATCAAGGAGCTGAACCCGGAGCTGTTCGAGATTTATGGCCGTGTTGCCTCAACGAACAAGCCGGAAAGATTCGAGATCGACTTTAAGCCTCTGGGGCTGTACCTGTCGGTTTCGGCCTACTGCCCTGAGCCGGGTCACTTTGTCGCCGTTTTCGATGACATCAGCGAGCGCAAACAGGCGGAGCTGCGCCTGCGCCAGGCCAAGGAAGAATGGGAGCGAACATTCGACTCCGTGCCCGACCCGATCGCGGTGCTGGACCGTGCCCACCGGGTGCGGCGGGTAAACCGAGCGATGGCGGACCGCCTGGGCGTCACGCCGGAACAGTGCGTAGGGCTGCATTGCCATGAGGCCGTGCACGGCTTGGGTGCGCCACCCGCCTTCTGCCCCCACATGCTCACCTGTGCGGACGGCCAGACGCACACGGTCGAAGTGCACGAGGAGCGGCTCGGCGGCCATTTCCTGGTCACGACCACGCCTTTACGCGACGAGCAGGGGCGCGTTTTGGGCTCGGTTCACGTTGCACGCGACATCACCGCGCGCAAGCGGGCGGAGGAGGCGCTACGCGCCAGCCACGAGCGGCTGAAGAAGGTTTTGGAGGTCGAGACGGTCGGCGTGATGTTCTGGGACCTGAAGACGGGGCACCTGACAGACGCCAACGACACCTTCCTGAAGATGACCGGCTACAGCCGTGGCGACCTGGAGGCGCACCTCCTGAGCTGGCAAAAGTTCGCCCCGCCGGAATACCAAGAGGTTGGCCTGGCCGGGATCCGAAAGTTCCAGGCGACCGGGCGCGCGGGTCCATACGAGAAGGAGTGTGTCCGTAAGGACGGCGCGCGCCAGTGGCTCCTTTTTGCCGGCAGTTCGCTGGGCGACGACACGTGCGTAGAATTCTGCGTGGACATCTCAGCGCAGAAGAATGCCGAGGCGGCGCTGCAAAAGGCGCATGACGAGCTGGAAAAGCGCATTGCGGAGCGGACCGCACAACTGAATCAGACGACCGAGTTGGCCAGGGCTGAACGGCAGCGGTTCTACCACGTGCTCGAGACGCTGCCGGCTTACGTCTGTCTGATGACGCCAGACTACCGGATAGCATTTGCCAACCGGATATTCCGCGAATGGTTCGGCCATTCTTTGAACAGGAAATGCTACGAATTCCTGTTTGATCACGACCAGCCGTGCGAACGCTGCCAAACGTACTCCGTTCTGAAAACCAACGCGCCTCATCGTTGGGAGTGGACCGGGCCGAATGGGCGAACCTACGATGTATTCGATTTCCCGTTCATAGATACCGACGGCGCGCGGCTCATTCTCGAGATGGGCATTGACATAACCGAGCGCAAGCAGGCTGAAAAAGCGCTCCAGGAACTTAATGAGACGTTGGAACAGCGTGTCGCCCAGCGCACCGCAGAGTTGCGCCAGAGCCGCGAGGATCTCGATCGCGCTCAAGCCGTGGGCCAGATCGGCTGGTGGCGGTTGGACACGCGCAAGAACGTCCTCACCTGGTCGCCCGAGAGCCATCGCATTTTCGGTGTGCCCGAGGGCACGCCGATGTCCTACGAGTCCTTTCTGTCGATCGTTCATCCCGACGATCGTCGGTACGTGGACACGCGCTGGCAGGCAGCCCTGCGCGGTGAGCCGTACGACCTCGAGCACCGCATTGTGGCCAACGGGCACGTAAAGTGGGTGCGTGAGAAGGCCTACCTCGAGTTCGATTCCGACCGCAAACTCCTGGGCGGATTCGGCATCACGCAAGACATCACCGCCCGTAAAACGGCTGAGGAGGCATTGCGCCGGAGCGAGGAGTTCCTGCGCCGCGTGATCGACACCGTCCCGAGCATGATTTTCATCAAGGACTGGGAGGGCCGCTTCGTCCTGGTGAACGAGGCCCTGGCCCGGACATACGGAACGACCACGGCCGAGATCATCGGCAAGACGGATGCGGACTTCAACGCCAACACGGAGGAGGTGGAGCACTTTCGTCGCGACGATCGCGAGGTCATGAGCACCCGCTGCACCAAGATTATCCCCGAGGAGCCCGTCACCCACCCCGACGGGGAAGTCCGCTGGTACAGCACGGTCAAAGTCCCGCTGGTCAAGCCCGACGGCACCAGCGCCTGGGTGCTGGGCGTGGCCTCTGACATCACCGCTCGCAAGCAGGCCGAGGAGGAGCTGAAGGCCGCCAAGGTCAGCGCCGAGCAGGCCCGGGCCATCGCCGAATCCGCCAACAAGGCCAAGGACCAGTTCATCGCCGTGCTTTCGCACGAGCTGCGCACCCCGCTGACGCCCGCGGTGGCCGCGCTGTCGCTGCTGCGAACCGACTCGCGCCTGCCGTCCGATGTTCATGAAGACCTGGAGATGATCAGCCGCAACCTCAATCTCGAAGTGCGGCTCATTGCCGACCTGCTGGACGTGAGCCGCATCATCTCCGGCAAGCTGCACCTGGATAAGCGTCCGGCCGACGTGGCGGTGGCGATCCGCGAGGCCGCCAAGATCGTCAGCGGCGACCTGGACGCCAAGGGCCAGACGCTCGCGATTGAAACGCCCGGGGCGCCATACCTCACGCTGGCCGATGGCGCCCGCTTGCAGCAGGTGTTCTGGAACCTGCTGCGAAACTCGATCAAATTCAGCCCCGAACGAAGTTGCATCACCGTGCGCGCACGCCTTACGCCGGTCGAAGGCTGCCCGATGGCCGCCCAACCTTGCCCGGTCGGCCGGGGAGACTGCCCGGCCGCGCCTTCCACCGCCGGCGACCAAGAGCCGCGGCCCGCGAACCTGGTGGTCGAGGTAATCGACCAGGGCAGCGGCATTCATCCGGACATGCTGCCGCGGCTGTTCAACCCGTTTGAGCAAGACCACAAGGCCCGCAGCTTCGGCGGGCTGGGACTGGGACTGAGCATTTGCCGCGCAGTAGTCGAGATGCACGGCGGGACAATATCTGCCCACAGCGAGGGGGTCGGCTGCGGAGCGACGTTCACGGTTCGCCTGCCAATCGCGCAATGCCAGCGCCCCAGCCCCAGCGAGCAGCCCGTGCGGAACCCATCGGGCGAGGCGGCCGAAACGCGGCCGCGTGACCGGGCCTTGCGCATTCTGCTGGTCGAGGACCACGCGGATACCGCCAAGCTCATGCGCCGGCTGCTGATGGCGGAAGGATACGAGGTGGTCACGGCCGGGAGTGTGGCCGAGGCGCTGGCGGCGGCGGAGCGCCACCGTCCCGACGTGCTGATTTCTGACCTGGGACTGCCGGACGGGAGCGGGCTGAACCTGATGGCACAGCTCATCGCCCGCGGTCAGCATATCCCGGGCATCGCGCTGAGCGGATACGGCACGCCGGCAGACTTGGAGCAGAGCCGGGCTGCGGGATTCGCTGAGCACCTGGTCAAGCCATTGCACAGCATGGATGTCGTTACGGCGGCCATTGCGCGGCTGAACTTGAACACATAATCCAGGCTGAACTTGAACGCATAACCCGGCCGCGGGGCGCGCTTCTGGCGCTTGACCGCCTGCGGGCGACGCTTTGGCGGGACGTCGTTCAGCCCCGGAGGGACGGCCGAACGTTGCCCAGCACAGTACTGGGGAAAGGGGCAGACGAAATTCCTTTAGTCCCGTGGCGACGACTGAACCCTCAATCGTCCTTCCGCCCGGGCGCCGCGCAGCGCTTTCCAGCGCTTCCAGCGCGGCAGGGCGAAAAGGTACACGCCGGTGCCGCACAGGATTGCCAGTCCCACGCCGGCCGGCAGGAAAACCCAGCGCTTTACGGCTTTCCCGAACCACCCGCCGTCGTGCAGTGCTTCGATCAGATCGCTGCGCCGCCGCGCGACCTGTAAGACGCGTCCCGTCGCCGCGTCGATCTGAATCTCACAACTTTCCCCCGCCGTCACCTTGATCAATCCCTTGTCGGGCCTGAAATCCAGGCGGCGAATGTCCGTCCATCTGTGAACCCCCGCCTCGGGCTGCGCCGCGCACGCCGCGAAAATCTGCTCGAACGACACGGCCGGCTCGCCGCCGCTGCCGGCCTGCTCCGTGGGCTGCACCCAGGCGAAGTCCTTCTTCACCTGGAGCAGAATTCCGGTCACGGCCACGACCAGCAGTGGCAGGGCGGCCAGGATCGAAACCCAGCAGTGCACCTTGCGCCAGAATACCTCAGCCCGCATCCGGGCCCTCCAATCGGCTAACCACGGCCGCCGCCCACACTCGCCCGCCTCGCCGCGTAGCTTAGCCGCCGGGTAGCTTACTCGATAAGACATGCGCGCCCAGCCAGGCATTGCGCACCCCCGTAAGTAACCCGCGCTCAGGCAAGCAACGCACGCACAAACCAGCAAGGCGCACAGGCCAGCAACGCGCGCCCATGCAAAAAAAGTCTCCGTTGAACAGAGCAGAGCCGGGGCGTGTCGCCCCGGAATGATGCCAACGCGTCGCAATTTGCCTTTGTGCGAGCAGAGCCGGGGCGTGCCGCCCCGGGTGCCGCCAAAAATCTCCGGCGGGTGGCCGCGAGAAGCTTCACGCCCGGCCCGCAATTTAGCCCGGTTGCTTCGACTCCGGACGGGGATGGAATCGCCGGCCTGGTCTTTCCGCCAACGGTTGTGTATGGGGCAGACCTGTGGCTCGGTACGCTGCTTTTTGGCGGCACCCCGGCTTGGGTTGATCTGGGCTATACTCCCGGCGACCTGACCGAAGGCCTCGCAACCCCCGACGGATTCGCAGCGGTGACGTTCTCCCACGGCTGGTACATACCGGAGCCGGCCGCACTGGCCTTGCTGGCGTGCAGCGCGCTGTTATTGCGCCGCCGCTAGGCCCGTGTTCTAGAAACGCTGTGAGTGTGAAACGGGGCCGCGTGACGTGCCCGTTTCGGATTGTGTCCCCGTTTCGAACTCCGAATTGCGTCCCCGTTCTGAACCGCCCGCGAACTGCGTCCCCATTTCGAACTCTGCCTGTTGTGAATGACGTGCGCGTTCCAAGACGGTTCCGCTGGTTGAAGCGCCTCGCAATCTTGGGTGCCGCAGTTTGCACTCTGTTAGTGACCGCCCGCCTCTGTTGGGGCTTACTGGCGGAACACCGTTTGACGGCGGCATTGGAGCGCTCCCGGGCCGCAGGCGAACCCGTCTTACAGGACGACTTCACGTATCCGGATGTGGCGCTCTGGTCTTCGGCTGCCGGAGAGCTCCCGCAAGGGCTGAAGCTACTGTGGACTGGCAAACACGCTGCGCCGAACCTTAACGACGATATGCAATGCTTCCTGACGATCGTCGCCGGCGCGGCCTCGCCGGAACTGACCAGGTTGGTTGAAAACAACGCCGCCGCCCTGAATCGGATCCGATCGGCAGCCGGCCGGCCATATGTGGTTTGGCCTCCGGCGCACGGTGCCGGCGGCCTAGACCCGGAGCGCCGCAGCTATGAGCTGCTGATTCTGATAAGATTATGTTACGTAGCGGCCCTGCACGCGCACATTGCGGGCGACGATGGCGCTGCGTTCGCGGACGTTCACCGCGGTTTGTGAACGCCCGACATATGCACGCGCTGCAACCTTCGGTGCTTAGCTTCCTATTTCGCGTGGGTTCCGAGCAAGAAGGGCTGTGCGTGCTGGAGCACATGCTTATCACCCGTGCCGCTTCTGTCGATCGGGAAAAGGAAACTCAGGCGCGCTCCGAACTTGACAAACTGAAGCGCCTGCTACTCGATGACGCAGAGTTCGAAAGCGACTGGAAACTTGCGCTGTTGTCTGAGCGTGGCCGATTGTATAAGGAGTGCCTCGAGCTCATGTCTCCAACCGGGCGGACGTGCAGAGATCGAATACTCCTTCTTTGCCTGAAGCCGGCCTGGCAACTGGATGTCCTGCGGATCTATGAACATGTGAGCGCGCTTGCTCAAATCCCCTGGGCGAGCTCCTCATTTACTCCCGCGCTAATGACGCCACGCGGGGGCCAGGAGCCGTGGAGCTCGCGACTTTATCGCTTAACACATCAGCCGTCGTTGCATCTGCTACCCAACTATTCACAACTCCTCCAACCCACGGTTGCTCACCTGGAGCGCCGGCGTCTGGCCGCGATTGCGGTAGCCATTTACTTGTTCGAATACGACCATGGATCGCCCCGGCAGCCTATCGGACCTCGTGCCGCATTACATCGTCAACGTCCCCAAGGACCCATTTGCGCAGTGTGCCGAGCCGGGCTACATTGCTGGCGTGTCCGCGGCGATCCTCTACAGCGTTGGGCCAAATGGCCGACAGGATACTAAATCGGCACTGGATGGCGCCAAACCCGAACCTGGGGACGATATCGCCTTCCGGCTCTTGCTCCCACCCCGCCATTGACGCGCAAGCACGCACAATCCACGCACTCCGGGCTGAAGGCCATAGCTGATAGCTGCGGGCTGTCTATGATACCTAGCAGAAACCGCGCCGCGGGCGCGAGTGCACAAAGCATGAGCATCTGATCACCTGACCCCACGCCGCGGCGCGCAGCCGTGTGAAACGGGGACGCATGGTATGAAACTGGCTCAGAATAACGACCGGATCGGCGTCAGCTCCAGTTCGAAGCCGGCGATGATGGAACTGGGCAGGCGCTCGCCCGCTGCGAGGACCGGCACGAAGCGCTCGCCCTCGCGGCGGTAGAGCGTGAAGCTTCGCTCGTCGGCGTCCACCAGCCAGTACTCCTGCACGCCGTAGCGCTCATAGTCGTGCTTCTTCGTTTCGTGGTCGTAGCGGCGGGAATCGGGCGAAATCACCTCGACGACCAGGTCGGGGATTTCCGTCACCCGGGTGCTGCAACGCGCGAACTTCTCGGCCGACAGATAGATGACGTCGGGCCGGTAGACGAGATCCGCCGCAAAGCGCACGTCGACGTCGTGGACGGCGTGCCCGAGCCCGCGCCCGCGCAGAAAGGTGGCCAGTTGAACGAGAATCTCCCGCACGATCTGCTGGTGACGCATGCTCGGGCTGGGCGACATGGTGACGATTCCGTTAATCAGTTCGTAGTGGCACTTGCTCTCGGGCAAAGCCAGGAATTCGTCCGCGGTCATTCGCAAGCCGCGGTATTCGCCGGCGTGCTCAAGATTGGGTCGAATTATCGTCGTCACTCAGGCGTCTCCCTGCAAGCGCAGCCATTATACAGCCGGCCTTGCCTGCGGCGCAGAGATTCTAAACGCGCTTGTGCCGTCGGCCCGGCCCGGTTTGTCGCCGCGCTTCAGGCTGATTATCATCCCACGTTCGGATTTTCGGCATCCACGGCTACGAGCCGCGTTCCTCGACCGAGAAAGGCCAGCATGAACACACGCGATGACCGTGAGAACTCCGCCAAGGCCGAAGCGCCGCGGCGGGACTTCATTCGCGAGATCATTGACGAGCACAACCGTACCGGGCGCTTCGGGCAACGCGTACACACGCGCTTTCCCCCCGAGCCCAACGGCTACCTGCACATCGGGCACGCCAAGAGCATCTGCCTGAACTACGGCCTGGCGGAGGAGTACGGCGGCAAGTTCAACCTGCGCATGGACGACACCAACCCGGAAAAGGAAGAGACCGAATACGTCAACTCGATCATCGAGGACGTGCGCTGGCTGGGGGCGCGCTGGGTCGGCATGCGCGAGGACGACCCGCGGGCCGGCGTACTGTGGGCCTCGAACTACTTCGACCAGATGTACGAGTTCGCCATCGAGGCGATCAAGAAGGGCAGGGCCTACGTCTGCGACCTGACGGCCGAAGAAGTCAGCCGCACGCGCGGCACGTTGACCACGCCTGGTCAGGAAAGCCCGTATCGCAATCGCAGCGTCGAGGAAAACCTGGAGCTGTTCGAACGTATGCGGCGCGGCGAGGTGCCCGACGGGACAAAAACCCTGCGCGCCAAGATCGACATGGCCCACCCAAACCTGAACATGCGCGACCCGGTCATGTATCGCATCGTGCACGCCACGCACCACAATACCGGCGACCGCTGGTGCATTTATCCGATGTACGACTGGGCACACGGGTTCGAGGACTCGCTCGAAGGTATCACCCACAGTATCTGCACGCTCGAGTTTGAGAATCACCGCCCGCTGTACGACTGGTTCATCGACATGATCAACGAGGGCCGCACGGATGACGGCAGCGGGCCGTGGGGCAAGAAAATTCACCACCCGCAGCAGATCGAGTTCGCCCGCCTCAACCTGACGTACACCGTGATGAGCAAGCGGCGGCTGCTGCAACTCGTCAAAGAGGGCTATGTACGCGGCTGGGACGATCCGCGCATGCCGACCGTTTCCGGCATGCGGCGGCGCGGCTTCACGCCGGAAGCCATCCGCGAATTCTGCCGGCGGATCGGCGTTTCAAAGGTGGAGAGCACGGTCGACGTCGCGCTGCTGGAGCACTGCGTGCGCGAGCACCTCAACAAGGTCTGCCCGCGCGTCATGGGCGTGCTGCGACCGCTGAAGCTCATCATCGACAATTATCCGCCCGGGCAAGTTGAGTGGATGGAGGCGGTGAACAACCCGGAGGACCCGGCCGCCGGGACGCGCAAAGTTCCGTTCGCGCGCGAGCTGTACATCGAGCAGGACGACTTTCGCGAGGTGCCGCCGCCGAAGTACTGGCGGCTGTATCCGGGCAACGAGGTGCGCCTGCGCTACGCCTACTTCGTAAAGTGCACGGGCTGCGACAAGGACCCGCAGACCGGCGAAATCACCGCCGTCCACGCGACCTATGACCCGGCCACCCGCGGCGGCGACGCCCCCGACGGCCGCAAGGTGAAGACGACGCTGCATTGGGTCAGCGCCCAGCACGCGCTGCCGGTCGAGGTGCGCCTCTACGACCACCTCTTCACCAAGCCGGATCCCGACGACGTCAGCGACGACGCCATTCGCGCAGCTGAAAGTGGCGGCAGCGCTGAACAGCAGGCGGTCGAAGCGGCTGCGGCGGCCAAGGACTGGAAGAGTAACCTAAATCCGAAGTCGCTCGAAACCCTCGAGGCGGCGTACGTCGAGCCCAGCGTGGTGGACGCCGCTCCCGGGGCGCGCTACCAGTTCGAGCGCCTGGGCTACTTCTGCGTGGACCCGGATAGCGGAAACCCGGGCGCCAGTAGCCGACGCCTGGTCTTTAACCGCACGGTAACGCTGAAAGATGAGTGGGCCAAAATCGCGAAGAAACAGTAGAATTCTGGTGGCTTGCAGGTGACTGTTCTGGGTCTTGACCATGCGAGTGCTGAGTCAGGCAGAACTTGAAAGCGCCTTGGGCGAGGTCGTCAGCCGTCTGCGCGGTGCGCTCTCGCCGGTCGCGATCTACCTGTTCGGCTCGTATGCCTACGGCACGCCGCGTCGCGGCAGCGACATCGACCTCCTGGTGGTCGTGGAAGATAGTCCGCTCGATGCTTACGCGCGCGATGCGATCGCCTACCGTGCCCTCGGCAGGATCCCCTTACCCATAGACGTGCAGGTATATACGCGAGCGGAGTTCGAAGAACGCTCGGCTCTTCCAACGTCTTTCGAACGCACCGTGAGAACCAAGGGGAAAGTAATCCATGCCGCCTGAAATCACCGAGATCAGGCTCTGGTTGACGAAGGCCAAACGAGAGCTGCGCGCTTCCGGCATGGCACTGCAAACAGCGGACCCGATGACGGACGTGGCTGGTTACCACGCGCAGCAGGCGATTGAGAAGTTGTTGAAAGCGCATATTGTCCACGGCGGCGGCGAGTTGGAAAAAGTGCACGATCTGCGGCTTCTGGCGATTTCGTGCACGGCGCTGGACTCTTCGTTTTCGCCGTGGATCGAGCGTTTGGCACCGTTGTCGGCGTTTGCCGCGCGGTATCGCTACCCGGGCCCAGCCGACCCAACCATCGAGGAAGCGCCGGGCGCACTGGCGATCGCGGAAGAGCTCTGGCAGTTCGTGACGGCTCGCCTGCCCGCTGAAGCGATACCGCCCTCCGCGTAGCGCGGAGCTTTCCTGTCGCGACTTCATCAGCCGCGTTCAAGAGCGCCCTAGCTTCGACTCTCGCCCCGCCCTCCGACCTCGCCGTCCGCCGTCATCAGGGCGGTTGCTTTCGGCCCGCACGCGGGTTACTTTAATTGCTCGAATGTGCCTGCGTCTCGTAAAGACGATCTACGTGCGTTGGCTGGCGGTAGGCATAACCGCCGTCGCGCCGCTGGCGACCACGCACTTTGCGAAGGGGCCCGCCCCAGTTGGCGACCAGAGCGAGAGCGTGTCCTGGGCCGATGCGCACGGCGCGGCAGCCATCCCGCTCGTCGAACGCCCCAGGGCACAGAGCAGCGGCGACCACGCCCAACGCCCCGATGGCCACACGCAGCCTGCCCTACGTGATTACTGCGCGCCGGCAGAGGCAGCCGCGGCCCGCATAACGGTGGCCCTCAGAACATCCATCGCCGCGCCCATCCCAACCTCCGCGTTCTTGTGCGTACTGCTGATTTGATGCAGCCCTTCAGCTCAGCTTCGTAGTCGTCGTCAAACAGTAAAACCACACCTTTCCTGAAGGGACTATGTCTATGAAAGGCATTGTACGCGCTCTGGCTCTGATCGTTGGAATCATCGCTCTGATTTGGATCTCTACTATCCTCGTTAACTTGTTCATGGGACCAGCCCCCGTGGCCCCAGCCTGAATAGGTCCGGCCTCGCCGATCACCGCCGTAGAATATCTGGACCACCGCCGGGCGCGGACGAGCGATCGCCTGCGCCCGGCCGTGGCCGCTGAGGCCGCTAACGGAGAAACTGATTGACCGTTTCTGACAAAGGCGCTGCTCACCCAAAACACCGTAACCGTTTGCTGGCCACGCTGCGCGCCCTGATTCGCACGCGCCTGACAACCGGCGTGGTCACCATCCTGCCGCTGCTGGTCACCTTTTGGGTGATCCGCTTCGTGTTCGAATGGATGCGCGACGCCTCCGGCTGGGCGCTCAAAGGGTTGCTGCTCAGCCCTGGCGGCCGGCCTTACTTGGAACACCTGCACTTCAACTTTGAACGCTGGAACCGGCTCATCGAGATGGGCCTGCCGCACGCGCAAGAGCAGTTCTTCGAAATGATGCCTTGGCACGTACGCTGGGGCATTGGCGCAGTCGCGGTTCTGCTCACGGTGCTGGTCCTGTACGCGGTCGGCATCTTTGCGGCCAACTTGATCGGACGGCGGGTGATCGACTTCATTGAGCAGTGGGTCGACCGCGTGCCGTTCGTAAAAACGGTTTATCGCGGGCTGAAGCAGGTGCTCGACAGCTTCACCGGCGAGGCCACCCAGAAGTTCCAGCGCGTGGCCATGTTCCCGTTTCTGACGCCGGGCGTGTATTCGCTCGGGTTTGTCACGAACATCTTTGCCGATCCGGACACAGGCGAGGAATACGCCACGGTTTTCTATGCCACCACGCCGAACCCGACCACCGGCTTCGTGTTCATGCTGCGCCGCAACGACATCGTGGAGCTGGATTGGACCTTCGAGGAAACCATCAAAGCCATCATGTCGGGCGGCATCCTGATCCCCGATCGGGCTCAAATGCCCAAGCTCCTGCAAGCCTTGGCGGCCAAGACGAAGGCGGCGCCGCCGGCCGTGCTGCCGCCGGGTCTCGGCCGGTTCGAGCCCCTTGCACCCGCTAGCTTTGACCCTGGACTATCGCCCGAACGCGACTGAAGGCACAGGCCTGGCTGTAGTCCTCAATATTCGCTTTCGCGCACGCTGAAATCCACAATGCCGAGGGCCGGGCTCGTTTGATTTTCCGGATTGGCAGACATAAGAGTTGATGCGTCGCAGCATAGTGGCTGTGCTGGAGGATGAGCCTTTTTTCCGGAGGATCAGCTTTGTCGGATCCATATTACCACGAGCCGGCGTCTGAGTTGTCCACGCAAGTGCGCGATGAACACCGCGCACTGGCCACCTTGATCGAAGAGCTGGAAGCCGTGGACTGGTACCACCAGCGGATCGACGTAGCTACCGACGCCGACCTCAAAGCAATCTTGATTCATCTCCGGGATGAGGAAATCGAACATTCGGCCATGTGTCTGGAATGGCTGCGGCGCCGGATCGGGACGTTTGACACATATTTACGAAAATTCATGTTCAAAGCGGAGCCGGTGGCCGAGCTTGCGGCGGCGAGCGAGGGTGACGGGGCGGCGCGGGCCAACGAGCCTCGCGGGCGGGCGGTTGGTCTGGGGTTGGGTAAGCTCGGGAAGGAAGGTTGAGCGATGGATATTCTGCGACGTGAGCTGGCGCCGGTTGCGGATGAAGCATGGAAGTACTTGGACGAGCAGGCGGCTCAAGTATTGAAGACGCAGTTGTCGGCGCGAACGCTGGTGGATTTCGACGGCCCGCATGGGATTACGTTGGGGGCTGTGAATCTGGGGCGGCTGGACATTTCGGCGACCGATGCGGGCGGGGAGGTCCCGTGGGGCGTGCGCAGGGTTTTGCCGCTGGTCGAGCTGCGGATTCCATTTTTCATGGACCAGTTGGAGATCGACAACGTTTCGCGCGGGGCCCGCGACATCGCGGACGAACCGTTGCGGGAGGCGGCACGGAAGCTGGCGCTGCTGGAAGAGCGGGCCATTTACCTCGGATTCCCGGAGGGGCGCATCGAAGGGATCATCCCCCGCGCCGCGCATGAACCGTTGACGCTGCCCGGCAACGCCGATGACTACCCGCGTATCGTGGCGGACGCGGTGAACGCGCTGCACGCCGCCGGGGTCGGCGGCCCTTACTGGCTGGTGCTCGGGACGCAACCCTTCTACGCGCTGCGCTCCGTGGGTGCGACCGGCTATCCCGCGGCGCGAATCGTGCGCCAACTGATCGACGGAGATATTCTGTGGAGCCCGGCCTTGGACGGCGGCCTGCTGCTTTCGAAGCGTGGCGGCGATTTCGAGATGACCGTGGGGCAGGATATCGTGATTGGCTATGCGCATCACGATCGTTACAAGGTTGAGCTTTATTTGACCGAGTCGTTTACGTTTCGCGTGCTCGAACCGCTCGCCGCAGTCGCTCTCCGGGCGGGCTAATGCGAACTGGATTTGGCGGGCGCGCCACGCGCTCTCGCGAATAAGGACGGCTGTCGGCCCGCAAACGAGGTGGCCGCAGGGGGGCGCGCCCAAACGCGAAGAACCACGCGTTAAGTGCGAATTCATCCCGTGTTAAGGGGGCGGGCCTAAATTCGTCGTGGGCCGTTCGACAAAAGACGCGTGAAGAGGTGCGCGCATGTATTGGGGCAGACACGAAGACGAAGGCCTAGCACGGCGCGAGCAGGATCGCGGTCCGGGTCAATCGGACTTGGGGCCGGACTGGCGCAGTGAGCACCGCGGCCGCCAGTGGCGCCGCGACCCACGCAACTGGGGACGCGAAGGAAGGGGCCCCGGCGAACCTAGTCACGACTGGCTGCGTGAAGCGCGCCAATGGTGGTCGGCGATGGGCGCCGGTGAACGCGACTGGCAGCGCGAAGAGCAACGCCGCGAGCGGGCGGAACGCGAAATTTGGCAAGCGGGTCCATACGCCGGGCAGGTGCACGAATACCGC
>Ga0116147_1002205_pt1 | contig 20188 bp, 5 predicted proteins | sample AD_JPNHG3_MetaG_FD_89749 | JGI IMG/M metagenome (GOLD analysis project Ga0116147, IMG submission 89749) | Active sludge microbial communities of municipal wastewater-treating anaerobic digesters from Japan - AD_JPNHG3_MetaG | ecosystem: Engineered > Bioreactor > Anaerobic > Digestate | place...
TAAAGTCCTTGATCTTCTTCTGTAGCAGTTAAATTAACTGTTACCAATCCTTCTGGTTCTGTAACTAATATAAAATGAGACTCTGGAGTTATGATACAAGAACCATCTTGTCCTATAATTCCAGTTCCCCTTGATCTACCATATTGAGATGCCAAAGACGCCCTTGCTTGATAAGAGGAGTTTTGACCTATTGACTTTAGGTAGTCAACAATTGATGTTCCTTGATATTCATTTGCCATATATTATTTATTATCTTTTATTTTCTTGATTTCATCAGATAATGATTTGATTTCATCATATAATTCATTTATTTTATTAGCTAATAATAAGTAAATATCTTGTTTTGATTCATACATCCCTATCATTTGCCCCACTCTTATCTCCTTTGGTAATAAACCATATGTTGGAAGTTTTCCTTTCTTAATAGCTCTTTTTCTAACAACTAAATCTTCCATTCCTTCTATTTTTATAGGATCAAAAGTTTCTCTATCAAAATCTTCTTCAGGAATAGGATTCATCAATTTATCTATTTCCTTGTTATATTCTGAAATCCTTTCTTCTTTTGATAATGTTTTATCTGTATATTTTTCCATATATTTTTATTATTTAGCCGTCATATCAAATTGTCCTAACCAACTACCAACCATTCCCCTGAACCCACCTCCTGTTGCGTCATAATATCTTATTTCCCCACTGTAAGATGGATTGGTTGATTGTCCTGTTCTTAATCTTAAAGATTGAGTAAAGACATTACTATAAAAAAGACCAGAACCACCTATATCATATGTAACATTAGAAGCTGGAAATAGGTACCTTGTAAATGCATTGTTTTCTATCTCAATGGAATCAATTCCACCTGCTCCACGAATTGTATCAACATAGAAGTAATCCCAATAATAAGATGAATTTCCTAAATAAGAAGTATAACTACCAGAAGGAATAATATTTATTCCATATACATTTCTCCAATAATAACTACTACTACCTAAATCACAAGAGTTATTAGAGTACGGAGTTATTGTTCCAAGACCTGTTATTCCATAGGTATTTGCATTTAGGCTTTTACCTAAATAATCAAATGTTCCATAAGTTGAATAAACATTGTTCCATTTATAACTACTACTACCTAAACTATATGAATTGTTGGAATAAGGAGTTATTGTTCCAAGACCTGTTATTCCATAACTTCCCCAATTTTTTGCTGTATTTATACTTAAATCACTTAAATTTCCACTAAAAGAAGTTGGCCAAGATGTTCTAGTAGTTCCATTTAATGTTATTGAGTCTACTTCAATAGCAAGAGAGGGATAACCTGTTATTATTGGGGCTGCAGCCCCATAGCTTTGGCTAGAATTTCTTAAAAAATATATATAACCTTGGTCTGATGTTGGAAATGGAAATGCTACCCTAAGTCCATATGACTGGTCAAATATTATTGCAGAGTTTGTCCAGCCACCAAATATTGAGTTATCAAAAAGATGTATTCCTATGTTTCCAGTGCTATCAAAAATAGCAATACTATTTTCATATTCTCCCTCTGTTTTAATTTCTACTCTTTTTCCACTTATTGCTGTTTGTATTGTTCCACCAGTAATTGTTACACCAGTAATATTTCCTGCTATCATTGAACCCTTGAATATTGTTTTTGCTTCACTTTTATCATAGAAGATTCCTTGTCCACCTGTATAATTTCCTATAATAACATCTCCTACATTAGTTCCGCCTATTATTGCCTTAAATACATCAGCACCACCATCATCAATTATTTGTAGTCCAGTGTTGGTGTCTGGAAATATTAAAACTCTTGCTCCAGAAGATGCTGATGCATAAGAGCCGCCAAGTTTATTTACCTTAGTAATTGGGTCATAACCAGAACTAAAAGTAGTTGAACCACTAATTGCTATATGTTCTCCAGAAATCTGTATTCCTTCTTCACTTGCATTTATAGAAGCAATAATTGTTCCATCAATAACTGGGGTAAAGTTTAATTGGGCTGTTGTTACAGAACCAGTTGATATTGAACCACCATCTATCTTAGTTAAATCACCAGATTTTCTCCAATTAGAAAGATAAGTTGTTCCATCAATCAAAATCTTTTCTGCAGATATTGTTGCTATTTTACTAGCTGATATATCTATTCCTTCTTCTGAAGCATTGATTGAAGCAATTACATTCGTATCTTTAACTGGAATAAAATTAAGTTCTACTGTAGTAATTGTTCCTGCTTTTATATTTCCAGCTTCTATTGTATTTGCAGCAATCTCATTTCCAGTTATAGTTCCTGCAGCAATCTGTCCAGCAGTTATAGTATTAGCTGCTATTTCATTAGCAGTAATAGTATTAGTTGCTATTTCATTAGCGGTAATAGTTCCTGCTGCTATTTGTCCAGCAGTAATTGTATTAGCAGCAATTTGATTAGCAGTAATTGTATTAGTTGCTATCTGTGTTGCTGTTATTGTTCCTGTAATTATATGAGCAGCTGCTATAGTTTGTGCAGCTATTTCATTTCCAGTTATAGTCTCTGCTGCTATATTTCCCGCCTCTATAGTTCCTGCTGCTATTTTATTTCCAGTAATAGTTCCAGCAGCTATTTCATTAGCAGTTATTGCTCCTGCTTTTATATTTCCTGTTTCTATTGTTTGTGCAGCTATTTCATTAGCAGTAATAGTTCCTGTGGCTATGTTTCCTGCTTCTATCGTATTAGCAGCTATTTTATTTCCAGTTATTGTTCCTGCTGCTATCTCATTAGCAGTTATTGCATTTGCCTTAATTTTTCCAGTACTAATAGAATTATCTGCTATTTGTGTTTCAACAATTGTTCCAGTCAAATCTGTAGTAGGAACAGCTGCTGTAAATTCCTCTTGTGTTCCATCATAACGATATAGTTTTTTGTCAATTGTTAGAAACACTATCCTACCATCAAAATTATTTTCTGTTGGTAGAGTATCTAAAACTTCTACAGGAGTTAGTCCACTACCAAACTTAGATAAATCTATTGAGCCACCTGCTATTTGTTCTCCTGTAATTGTTCCAGTTAAATCAGTAGTAGGAACTGCCGCTGTAAATTCTCCTTCTGTTGCATTATAACGATATAACTTTTTATCAGTTGTCAAAAATACTATTCTACCATCGAAATTATTATCTACTGGCAAGGTATCTAAAACTTCTATTGGAGTCAATCCATTACTGAATTTAGATAAATCTATTGAACCATCTGCTATCTGTTCTTTTACAATTGTTCCAGTTAGATCCGTAGTTGGCACAGCTGTTGTAAACTCTTCATCTATTGCATTATACCTATATAACTTTTTATCTGTTGTTAGAAATACCATCCTACCATCGAAGTTATTCTCTGTTGGTAAAATATCTAAAACTTCTACTGGGGTCAAACCATTGCTAAACTTAGATAAATCTATTGAGCCATCTTCTAATCCTTCTTTTGATATTTTGATTGCTCCATCTCCACTAAATATTGTAAATGTTGCTTCAATTGTTCCGTTAATAGCAGAGCCAATTAAAACACGATTATTACCTACTGCATTTCCAGCTGTTGTAGTTATTTGATACTGTGTTGTAGAAACATCTATATCTAAAAAGATATAAGTTCTAGCAGCCATAACTCCAGTATTACCAGCTAATATATTATAAGTTGTTCCATCAGAAGCTATGAATTTTCCTGCTCCCCAATTAACTTGTGTTGCAGAAGCAGAACTAAATATACAAGTTTGAGTCCATCCCCTTTGAGAAATTACAGTATCACTACCAACAACATTTCTTGGTGTAGCAGATACTACTGTTGAAAAATTAGTTGATACAAGTCCAGAAGTGTTTACTGCTTTTACCCAGTAAAAATATTGTGTTCCCCCAACAAGATTACCATCCACTAAATAGTTTCCTTTAATATTAGATATTAAAGTAGCTGTTTCTGAATTATTTACTGTATTCCTATAAACATTATAAGAAGATAAATCTTTTTCGCTATTACTTATCCACTCAACTATAACATATTGTATTCCTCCAACAGCACTTACACCACTAACTTTTGCTGGAGCTGTTGTAGATGTTGCTGTTGTATAAGTTACAGTTGAAGAATATGTTGATGGTATTCCATATTTATTTACACTTGACACTGCAAAATCATAAGAAGTATTAGGTGTAAGTCCATCTATTGTGATTGTATTTGAGTTTGAGCTTATATATTGATAATAAGTAAAAGATGATTTCTTATATCTTATTTGATAATGATCAAATCTTGGATCTGTTTCTGCCGTCCAACTTAATGTTATATTAGCAGATATTGTTCCATCATTAGCAATTGTTATTGCTGTTCCATCTACTAATAATCCAGCAGGTATTGTTAATGCTGTTGAATCTGAAACATTACCTACATTAACAATTGATTGTCCAGCAATAGTAACATTATTTCCATAAATAGAAGTATTTCCAGTAATAAAACTATTACCAGATACAATCGCTCCTCCAAAATAAGCATTCCCTCCATAATATTCTAATTTATAACCAACTAAAGTTCCAGTAAAAGGATCATATTCAAAGTTACTTGACTCAATATCCCCCGATATACTAATATCTCCTGCAATTATTAATTTATGTTCATCATACTGCCACCATAAATAAGCTGAATCTATTTCTCCTATAAAGAAATCACCTCCATGATATGTCCTACTACCAAAAACCATATCTTTAGTAGCAGCAAAAAACCAAGGAAATGTATCTGTTCCATGATATCCAAATATTCCAGAAGCATTCATATACATATATGAATTATCTCCAACTACTCCACTAGAAGGAATACCAAGAGAAATTAATCCTCTTGTTCCATCAATTGCAACAAGATCTCCAACAGTTAAATAAGAAGCAATTCTTCCACTAGAAATAGCACTAGGATTTATATTTCCAGATCCTGTAGCAGAGACAGAACCAGTACTTGTTTTAGCTCCTCCAGTACAAATATCCTGAGTTTTTATATATTCTATTTTATCAGGAAAAACAGTAACATAGTTATTATTTGAATCAACAAAACTAGTAGCTGTTTCTTGGTAAATAGACCTAACTAAGCCCTTTACCCCTGTATATTCTTCTGGGGTTTTTTGATTTTCCATAAATATTTTGTACTAATGTTCTATCTCTTAATTTCTTAAAATCTTCTTTAGGAGTAACTCTCTTAGGAATTATCTTTTTTAAATTGATAGAAGCTTTTCTTTTTTCTTTAGCATTCCATTCTGCATATACATCGAAGGTTAGTTCTTTCATCTTTCCTGGAATTCTATTAGACATGACTTCTGGTAAATCTCGATTAAATAATTGAGCTACTCCACGATATATTTCTTCTTCCCACCAGATACAAACCTTTCCTATTGTTGCCATTCCAGATGGATGCATTGATAATCCCTTTTCTAATATCTCATATCCACTATTTAACCAGTAAACTTTCTTTATTAAATCATTTTCTGTAGAATCAGATGTACTATGCCAATACGTTCCATAAATCTCTATATAAGTATTATAATCTTCTAAATAGAAATCAGCAACCCATACATCTTCTGGATAACTAGTAGCATAGTTATTCATAAAATGATACTGAAAATTAAAGTTTACTTGTAAACTTATTAAATGATTAAGGACTATCTTTTCTGGTAAGGTGCCTGGAATATAAAGAGTAGGATCATATGCAATATTTTCATGAATATTCTTTCTTTTATTTGTTGAATCTAATACCTCATAACCTCTACCAGCAAGAACTCCTTCTGCTAATCTTTCGTTATATGTTTTTTTTCTACTCATGCACAGAGAGAGGAGTCGAACCTCTAATTGCCCTGCGTATATACATCATATATACGGAGTTCAAACGATACACCGCATCGCAGCTCTGTTTTAATTTGCTTCTCTCAAGTTTAATTGAATTCTATCTCTTCCATATTTATCAAGACTTATCTTAATTTGACTAGGACTTTGTGGATTAAGCAATACCGCTCTTACATCTGTTCCAATATTAAGATAAGTTTCATTTGTTAAATAAACATCTTTAATTGGCTCTAACATATTAACTGATTCAGTTCCTTTAAATGGATCAACAAGAGAACATAATATCATTTCAGTATCTCCAGCTAAAACTCTTTCATTTAAATCATCAACTATATCATTAGTGGTTTTATCTCTATAATTAAAAGTATATTTAACAATTGTTCCATTTAAAATAGAGAGTAAATAATTAGTTCTATCTATTTTAATTGTATACTTTTTCTCTCCATTATATTCTAATTTAAAGGCAACATTAGATTCATTATCCATTCCAATATAATTTAATACTTCTCTCTTTTGTGATAATTCCCATAAATCATTAAGAATATCTTTACTTGATCTTGATCCTTCAGCATTAATAAATTCAACATCTCCAATATTATTCTCTAAAGAAGGCTCACAAATAATTGTAACATAGAAAGTTTTTAATGTATTCTTTTCATTAGCACTTCTTTGTAAGATATAAGACCAAACAATATCACTACAAATAGGAGTTTTTGTTTTATCTGGATTACTATTTAAAGTAACTTTAACTTGAAATCTATTTCCAATAGTTGGATTATAAAGAGGATATAATACAGAGTGTTTTCCAGAAGATGTAAATACTTCAGAGGTAGTATAATTATCTTTTATAGAAGTTCTATATCCAATAGAACAAGATGTATCAGTTTCAAAAGGTTCAAACATAACTTCTATATCTTTATATAGTTTATCAAGTTTAATTAATCCTGCATCAAATAAAGAGGTTTCTAAATATCCTGTTGATTGATAAGTTCCATTTCTACAATACTTATCAATAGATTTATCTTCATTAAAAATTAATATAGTATTAACATTAAGAGAAGCAATATGTGTTGGTTCTTTAGATAACTTTTTAACTGCCCACCAATAAATAAATGATCCATCATAATAAGCATTACTTCTAAGTAAATACCATTCCTTTTTATCATTTTTACAAAGTGCAAATGCATCCCAACCAGAAGTAGTTATTCCATTACAACTAATAAACTTAAAAGCCTCTCTTTCATTATTTAGATTTGATTGTCCAACAGTACTTCCATCAGTCATGAATATTCCTTGATTTTCTATAGAGAAAATAATTTTATTATTCCATTCATGAAATCCTCTAAAATTATTATCATTAATATAATCAGGAAAATCCCAAAGATTCATGGCACTAGAACCTCCAACAAATAACCATAAAGAACTGGCTCCCCCCACAATAGTTCCTCTTCCAGTTCTACCTAATGCTTTAGCTTTTCCTTGACTTGCAGGTAAAGTCCATAAACCTTTTGAAGAATCAGGAGACCATAATACTCCATTAGCAGTACTCTTTATTCCATTATCAACCCAACCAAATGCACTAAATCCTTGAGAACTAACTAAACTAACTCCAGTTGGTAAATCAGACCAAATCTTAAAAGCTAATTGTTCTCCTTTAACTGCAAATGCATAATTATCTTCACCAGGATCTAAAACAATTAAAGTATCTCCTTCATAATAAGAATCTCTTCCAATAGTACATCCAAATTCTGGACAAGCAGTATCATTAGCAGCTGTTAAAGGAACAATTTCTATAAAGAATTTATCACATCTACTTAAAACAAACTGTTTAGCGGTATCACTTATATCGTAATTAAACCATGTCATAGTAGAGCTTTTAGGTAATGTTACTGTAAAAGTTTCAATTATTGAATCAGCAGCTATTGCACCAGTAATAGGATCTGATAAATGAATATTAACAGTAACATCTCCAGTCCAATTACCTATAGTTTTATAAGCAATAGAAAATCTTTTAGCTCTTTCATTACTTCTTAAAATGAAAGATTGAGCAATCTTTCTTTTAGTTAATGTTCCAGAGTTTCCAAGCTTAACTCCTTCTAAATTACTTAAAGAAGGAGCCCATTCTATAATAGGAGCTAATTGCATCCACTCAGAATCTATTAATATCCAACCTTTATATTCACCTTTACAAACATAAAGATATTTATCTGAGTCAGAATATTGATCTGAAACTTCAAAGAAACCAGTAACAGGATTTGAATCACTGGTTATTGCAGATATTAAAACCCAAGTAGAAGAATCAACAGCTCTACTAAAAACATATCCAGTACTAGTTCCAACATATAAATGAGTTAAAGTTTTATAAGATGCTGTAACTTTTCCATAAATATTTAAAAGAAGAGGATCAGAAGTAAGTGGAACATCAGTAACTATATCTCTTTCTAAACAGAATTCTCCTGGAGTACTAACATCAATTCCAGTAGAAAACCAATAAGAATTAACATCACTAAAAAATTTCTGATTAAAACCTCTAGTGAAATTAGTCATAGCAGCAGACTGCCAAAAATCTAAATCACTATAGTTAACACTACCAGTACTAAATTTATTTCCCATTAATGGTGCAGGTAAAACTCTAGCAGCTTTTGGTTCTATCATATAACCCTTATAGTCTAGATAAATATGATATTTATTTTCTATTTGCATATGCGAAAACGTTTTCGTTTATTTATAAACTTCTAACAGGTAAGGTATTAGTTCTTTTTCTTTTAGAAAACTCTACTTCATCTGATAAATTCTTTTGAATAGCCATAAGAACATACTCATTAGCTTCTCCTACTAATGTTTTATATCTATCTAGCTTAATCCTGTCCATTAAAATTCTAGAAATAACTTCTTTAGAACAAGCCTTTTTTAATAATTGTAATTGAGAATTATTTAATTCTATTTCTTCAGAAAACTTTTGCTTTTCTTCCATTTCTGCTATCCATACAATTAATATTTTATCTGAAAAAGAAGCATAATCAGAAGAAGGATTAACATTTAAATTCAATAATTTAATATCTTTATCAAAATTCCAATTATCAAAAAGCCTTTTCTCTCCATCAGCATTAACTATATATATTCTTTTAATTCCAATAATATTAGGATATTTAGATCCATCTCCCATATCTATCTGAATTGGAGATCTTTTATATTCAGATAAATCAATTAGAGAATTTTTAATTATAGCTATATCTGGAAATAAATCATTTATTTGAGAATTTAAAATCTCCAACCATTCATTTTGTTGAATTAATATAAAGTTTGTATCTTTAATTGATTCTGCGCACAACTTTACAAAGTTTTCTATTTTCATATTTTATTTAATTATACCTAGTAAATACAATAGTGTCAAAAAAAACTATAATAAAAATACTGAATTGTCTGGAAGATTCATAAATTTAATCTTTTTATTATAAATCTTAGGATCTATAGGAGCATTCCTTTTAAAGAATACTGTTGCTCTATATAACTCTTTTCTTAATAAAGGATTAGTATCTACATCTTTTTGCTTTAATCCATTTAATCTTGCAGCTCTATCTGTTTGCCATTCTTTCCATTTCTCACTAGTCCAAGAACTTCTATCTTCCCACTCTCCAGCACTAATTAATATCTTTTCTACTTGTCTCTTTATGCTAATAGGAATATTCTTTCCATACTTTCTCTGTTGTTCTAAAGCCCAATTAACACTAGGATTATTTTTATTATATCTCCATATTGGTTGTCCAAACCATTGATTAAGAGAATAATTAGATAACACTCTTTTATCTGGATGATTATCATAATATCTTGCTCTTATCCAAGTAGGTAATTGTCTAAAGAAATACATTCCAACAGATTTATTTTCATCTAATAATCTAATACATGTTTGCATTGCGCTTTCATAAACCTTATTCATCATCCATTTATCTTCTTCAGAATTTCCTGGAACCATATAAGAGTTCATATTTAATAAAGAAATTCTCATAGAATCACTTAAGTTATTAGCAGAAATAGAATCATAATACTTTAATACCTTACTAAGATCTATCTGATATTTATTAAACTTTTGTTTATCTAAGAAATAAGAAGAAGGCATAGCCATAGCATCCCAATACTTTTTAAGATTTGGATTATCTTTTAAGAATTTATTCCTTGCATCATAAAACTCATCCTTTGTTTTAAATTGAGATTCTTTAATATTAAAATATTCTTCTTGAAGTTCTCTAACTTTTCTTATTCCAGAAGGAACTCCATCTAAGAAATACTTAGCTAAGTCCTTATTATTATCTAAATACTCTCTTTTCTTTTCATCAGAAAGAGTATTATAAATAGCTAATTTTCTTTTAATTGTTGAAGGCTCTAATAAAGTTCCTTCTTCATTTGAATTTATATACTTTAAAACATCTGGATTATTATTTAAATAATCTTGTCTTTTAACATTAATCTCTCTAAACTTTAAATAATAATCATAACCACTTCCTTCATCTTCTATATCAAACTTCATATCAAAGTATACTTGAGCCTTTTTAGAAAGCTCTAATTCTTCTTTTGATTTATTTCTATCCCACCAATCTCTTAATTCAGAATTATTATTTAACCATTCTTGTTTCTTTTTCTGATCATTCCAAGTAGTAGAAGGAAGAGAATAATATTCCTTAGATAACTTAGCCATTTTAATCTTTTGTTCTGCTTCTTCTTTAATTTGTTCTTCCGTTCTTTCTGAGCTACCCATTCTAGACCACATATCTAAATATTTCTTATTAGAAGGACTTAATAAGAAATTATAATATCCTTGCCAATTTTTAATGTTAGCAAAAGATTGAAGTGGAAAATAGAAGTTCTCGTCATATTCTTTTCTCTCTCTATATCTTTCTATTGTTTCTGGACTATGGCTCTCCCATGCTTTTATTTCCTTCTCATGAGCCCAAAACCAATCATTTAAGGCTTTTCTTTCCTTAATAGTACTAAATCCTCGTTTCTCCATTTCTATGACCTCTCCGAGGCGTTTTTCTCGCTCTAGAGCCAATGGTAAATAGACCCTAACCTCTGGATTATTAAGAAAATAGAACTCTTTAAACCATGATGGTTGAGAATTTAAAGACTCCCAATACTTTCCATCTTCAGAATTCTCAATAATCTTTCCCCATCTTTCTATATAATCAGTCATTGCTTTCTCTAAAATCTTCTGAGATTCAGGAATAGAATCTAAATATCTTTTCTTTTCTTCTGGAGTAAAAATCTTATCTATTTGCTTCTTTCTTAATTCAAAAGCTTTTTGAACCTCTTCTTCAGTTGCATCTTTATCTGGAAGAAATCTATTTAATATATTAATCTTCTTATAATATGCCTGATCTGCTAATGAAAGTTCTTTTTTCTCTTCTAATGATAAAGCTTTATATTCTTCACTTTCAGCTCTTTTTTGATCTATTTGACTTTTTCTTATAAAATCTAATCCTACATCAGGATACTTATAAGCTAACAATACATTCATCTGATGGATATTTAAATCTTTATTTGTTAAATCTTTAATTAATTTATCCCTATTAACTGGTTGATAATCATATCCAAGAGCTTTATATCTTTCAATATTTTTCTCATTCTCAAGATTACTTGGAAGAGTTTCTTCAACAATCTGCCTAATAGTTCTTCTATCTTCATCTATTAATCTTAACTTTTCTCTATATTCATCATAAGCACTTTTAGGAGAATCTCTCCAAACTTCTTCTAATAACTCCTTTTGATAAGGATTTTTATCTAACCATTCACTACCAGCTCCTTTTTCTTGAGCTTCTAATCTATAATATTCATTTTGTGCTCTTCTTTTATCTAGAGTTCTTATTCTTTCTTCTTCTGAAACCCCCTTAACTATAAGATTATTATTTAAAGATATAAGAGATTGTCTTTGCCACTCTTCATATAATTCAGGATCACTTTCTTTAATTTGATTAATATAATAATTTCTAACACTTGGAGGAAGACTATATAGCTTTTGAGTAAAGGCATCTACAGCATCTCTTTCTAATATATTAATTGCAAACATTTTAGAAATCTCTCTAAACTTACTACTTTTTAATATATTTCCAGTTTGTTGAAACTCAACATCTGCTTTAAAAAATAACTTTTCAATAATTTCAATATGAGGAACTATTGAATAAACAAGTTTCCACCAAGTATCTATCCAAGTTTCTCCAGCTTTTGAATCTTCATACTTCTGAAGTTCTTTTTTTATTTCTCCATAATTCCAACCCATAGCTTTCATCTCTGATTCACTTGGCTTAAAGTATGTAGCTCCAGTAAGTTCTTCTACTATTGGACCAACAATAGGACCATATCCAAGTCCAAAGAATAACTTTCTAGGATTTTCAAAGGTTTGCTCTATTTCCTTACTAGGATCAAAAACAAACCTCATTACATCAATTAAAGATATATTAGGTCTAATAAGAAATTCTCTATCTCCTATCTTTATAGAGATTCTATCTTTATACATTTCTGGAAGATGAGCAGTATTTGCTTCCCATATTTGCATTATAGCAACTCCAGCTCTAAATGTTTGATAACCATATCTACCTAATAAAAGCTTCAAATATAATCTTGCAGTAAAATAACTGAAGGTAAAGAAAGGAAAGAACTTTCTAAAGAAAACACCTGCCCTATTAACAGCTTTATAATCAAAGAAGAAATCAGAAACAAATGCTTTAGCCTTTGCCATATCAATAGTCTGATCTTGAAGAGCTCTTTGTAAAGCAATAGCTCTTCTTAATCTTTCAATTTGACTATAAAACATATCTAAATTAGCATTCCATTCTTTAGCTTTAAATCCAATTCTTTCTAAAGGATTAGCATTCTTAGGAATAATTCTTTTAAAATAAAGTAAAGCTTCTTCTGGAGAAGAATAAATTTCTTGAATACCAGTAGACATCATATAATCTAGATCTATAGCAGAATATGTTTGACTAACTTCTCTTCCTTCTTTATCAAGAATTGATTTACCTTTCTTATCTTTTTTAACAATAGTAATATCATCAATATACCTTATCATCTTACTCAAATCTTCATGTCCCCACTCTTTTAATAATTCACTTAAATCATAAAATCCTTTCTTAGGAAGCTTTCTTATTTTTAAATTAAATTCCTTATTATTAATTATTCCAAGTTTCTTTTGAAGTCTAAAGAAATTAGACATTATAGAATTACTAACATCAATCTTTCCATGTTTTAATAATGTTCCATAAAAATTAACAAATATTTTTCCCTGAAGCCAAATACCAGAAAGAAATTTCTTAAAATCTCTATCAAAAATAAGTGTCTTAATAAGATCATCAAGAGCATTATTAATACTCCAACGAGGCATCAATCTTAAAACAGATTGAATAAATATTGTTTGTAAATAGCCAGGCAATGCTATTAAAAATTTAGTTGTATTATAACCAAGATTCTTTCTTAAGAAATATCCAACTGTTGGAACATCTCCTTTTTCTAAATAGTTTTCAAAAATAGCTCTATCTCTTTTTCCTTCTGCAATATCATTAATTAAATCTTTTAAAACTCTTTCTCTTGCACTTCTTAAATACTTATCAAGAACTGGCTCACTTCCATCCCATTTTAATATGTATTTTTCTATTGGCTTAAATGCATCTCTAAATCTTTGAACCTGCTCTTCTACCATTTCTCTGTATAATTCTAATTCTATATTAGATCCACCAGCAAGATAAGGTTTATATTGAGATTCAACTGTTTCTCTATATGCATTTGTTTCTTCATTTATAAACTTAACCCATTCTTTTTGAAATTCTTTTCTTGAAGATGCTATTATAGTTTTTTCTAAAGCTCTTTGAAATGTTATCTTCTTATTAAAGAGCTCATCTCTAATACCAGCAGAAGGAAACTTATATGCTGAATCAGTATTTTCAACCAAAAATCCTTTCATAACATTGATCTGATCCTTTAAAATTAAATTATCAGACATAACTAAGATTCCAGCTTCTTTAGAATTTTGTGCTAATAATAATCTTTTAGGAATAATACCAGCAACATCATCTTCTATTTTACCAATAACTAAACTATAAGAAGCTCTGGACATCTTTTCATTCTGAAGATTAATTAAATCTTTTATTGCTTTTGTTTGATCTGTAATCTTAAAATCCTTATAGGTTTTTGCTACTGGAACATGATCAAGATCAACTACTCCAATTAGATTTTCATCAAAACCTCTACTTAATAAGTAAGCTTTAGCATCTCGCTCTAAAAGATTAGGATGATCTGGAAATAATATTTTAGTTTTAGTTTTTAATCTTTTATTCTTTTCAATAATATCATTAATAGCTTCATAGAATTCACCAGTTAAACTTGTTGCATCATCTAATGCTATAACAACAACATTTTTACCATCCCAAGCTCTTTTAGTTTTTGTTACTGTTTCAAGTATAACTTTTTCAAGATCATCTACAGCAGCTCCTCTTTCTATATTTCTAACCAAAGACTCTATACTTTTATCCAAATTAACAGGCTCTGAAAAAATAGAAAATTGTTTTGTATAAAATGCACTCTTTCCATGAAGCTTTTCACTTCTAACAAGATCTTTAATCTCTGTAAAAACATTATTCATATTCTCAAGTATCTTGCTTTCCCTAGGAGTAAATAACTTAAAATCTAAAAAATCTTTTGTTTTATCTGGATTACTTGAAATAAATAATCCATTCTCTTTATTAAAGCGGCTATCTCTAAACTTATTAATACTTTCTAAATTCTCTTCTAATGCAATTCCTTCAATAGAACTAATTCTATAAATCTTAATACCTTTTAATTCATCTGTTTCTTTGATAACTTTTTCAAAAGCATCTGCACTATCTCTTTCTTTTATTGCTTTCTCAATGTCTTTTTCAAGATCATATTTCTTTAATGCATCAAGATCAAGAGTATCCAAATCCTTTTTTAATTTATTAATATATGAATTATTAGGAACATCTATAACAATATAATCAGTTTTAGGAGAATCTTCTGGAAGTAATTTCTTAATTAATCTAGTTCTATCAAGATCAATTTTATCAAAATCAAAGAGAAATTTTGGAGGAAAGAATAAAGAATAATCTCCAGTTGATTTAGACTTAAAGATAATATTATTTATCTTAGTTTTTGTATTCCCCTCAATAAACATAGAAGTTCCATCTTCTTTCTTAATAGCAAAACTATCTGGAAACTCCTCTTTAACTTCAATAGTTTCTGTAATAGTAGCTCTTTTAGGAACGATAACTTCACTATGTTGATTAGGTAAATCAAGAGATGGCATCTCTTCAACAATAAAACTAACATCAGAATATTTATCATTTCTCCATCCTACATCATCAAGTAAATAATAAGACTTTTTTTCTGTATCAATATTTTTTTCAATTAATTCAGTTAAATTATCTTTATCTATTTTACTTTTTATTTCTTTTAGTTTTCCATCCTTAATAATATAAAGATCATAAACATTATCTTTAGAACCTCTAGTTAAATCAACAATATTAGATGGTTCATCTAAATAATCTCTATTATATTCTTTTACTTTAACAGGAAATATATCATCAGAATCATTAAACTCCTTAAAGTTTTCTGCCATTGTAGTATTTGTATAAATAATATCTCCATCTTTTAAGTCAAGCTTCTTAATATTTTCAGGACTAGTATCTATTGAATAAACTATTTTATTATCAACATTTTTAAAATGTCCATAATGTCCTTCAATAATAAAACTACCATCTCCAAAAACAAAGTTAACAGTTTTTCCTCCATAAACACCAGGAACAATATAAGAAGTTTTAACATTTAAATATTCTTTCTTTGTTACTTTAGGTTTATGAATTAATGCATTAGGATCTAATCCCTTTACTCTATAATAATAAGCATCATTTAAACTTATTTCATAAACAGAAACCTTTTTACCTTGAAAATTCTCACGAATTTGTTCTTTCGCTCCAATACTTTTCATTAAACTTTTTATAGTATCAAGATCCTCATAACTAACTATATTTAAAATATCTAATTGATCATCTATCCATCTATCAAAAGTATGCTTTATAAGATCTCCAGAGGAACCTGCTAAAGGTTCTTCTTCAGATCCCTTCTTAGTAATTTCAAATTCACTAAAACGAAGAGCTCTATAATCTTCTTCAGTCTCTTTAAAAAGTTTATTTACATAACTTTCAATACTAATATTTTCTCCATCTATTAAAGATTTTTCTATATCAATATCTTGATTTTTTACAAACTTTTTCAAAGGAGTTAAATCATCAAATACTTTACTAGAAACATCATCAATAATCTTTTTAACAGCATTAAGATCTTCATTTGTTAATTCTATTTTAGGATAAGCAACTTTATCTTCTGCTTCTAATTTAATTGAAATTTCATCATTATATTTTTTAATCTCTCTTGTTTTATTAATTTTATCTTCTAATCTAATATTAGGACTAAGATTTAATTCTTCCATTTCAATAACATCATTGAAATGATTAACAGCTTTTAATTGTTCTTTATTAAGCTTTCCTAAAAGAACAACATCAACATTTACATTATTAAGCTTTAAATTCTCTATAGAATTAATCATAAGAATAGAAACATCAGGAGAGCTTTTTGCTTTTCTTAAATTCTTTAGAAATCTAAATCTTGGAAGAAATTCTTCAAACTCTTTCCCTTTAAAGATATTCTTATTCCTAATAACAAAGTTATAAATTGTATCAAAGAAATAAGAAGAATTAATAACCTTAGTTATATCTTCTTCAGGATCAACTGTTTTAAGCTTTTTAGATAATTTTTTATATAAACTGACAATATATTCCTTACTATCAGTACTTCTATAAAGAATACCCAAAATTCCAGGAACAGTTGTATATTCATCTACATACTCAGATGTAATTCCAACTAAATCTCTAGATAATAATTTATTTGATTTAGTATTATAAACATAAAAATCAAAAAGTTTCCCAGCTGCTTCTGGACTTTTCATTTGATATTCTTCTGCCAATCCTAAAGATCTAAGCAATTTAACAGCAGGAGGATCATTACTTAAACGACTTCTACTCTTAGAATAAACTACAAATCTCCAACCATCATCTATTAGCTTCTTTAAATCAGCTAACTCTTTTTCATCTGGAACATAATCTTCACTAATAACTCTTATTCCAGAATTCTCAGGAAGATTATTCTTTATAGGATCATATTGAGATTTTTCAAAGTTAAGAGTATCAAGCTCTTTAATAAGTTTCTTCTTTTCTACAGAAGTAAGTTTACCTTTCTCAAGATCTTTATTAATCTTTTTAATTTTTGAATCTATTTCTTTAAACTTATCTTGATTAAAGAAAAGAATATCTCTAATATTTTTATCTTTAAAATCTCCAATTATATTTTTACGAGGAGAATGAGCTACTTGTCCATCTTTTATAGCTTTAGATATTGCTCCAGGAATACTTAGCTCCTTAACAATATCTTCTGTAGATAAATTAAATAATCTTTCAGATTCTTGATTAAATAAATTTCTAGCAACCTCTTCTCTAATTACTTTTATTCTTTCAGGAGTAAGAGTTTTAGTTGCTACAAAATTAAATTGCTTTCCTATTCCAACAGGAAGCTCTATTCTTTTTTGAAAAACATCTAATTGATCTCTTAACTTGACTAAATTATTATAAATATTTTTCTCTTGAGATTTAAAGATTCGCTCATTAAGTTTTCCTTCTCTAAGAGCTTTCTTATATATATCAATTAAAGCATCTACATCTTTTAAAGCATTATGGGCACCAACTAAACTTCCTCCCATATACTTTCTATACAAATCATCTAACTTTCCTCCTTCCCATCCTTTATCTATAACATTTCTTTTATTAGTATCAATAATATCTATACCTCTAAAAATAGCATCAGGAGATCCATCAGCTTCTTCTATTGCCTTCTTAATAAATTCAATATCAAAATCAGAATTATGAGCAATAATAGAATCTACAGAACTAATACTTTCAGCAAAAGCATTTATAATTTCTTTAATATCTTTTGGATTACTTTCTTTTAATTTCTCAATAGTAATTCCATGAACTTTTTGTGCTTTTAAAGCATCTTCACTTAAAAATTTAGCTTCAGTAAACTTACTATCAAAAGCTCTATAATAATTATGAGTATCTATAACTTTTCCATCACCATCAATTATCTTCCAAGAAAATTGAAAAGCATCATCTTTAGCAACATTAAGTCCAGTAGTTTCAGTATCTATAACCATAAACTTCTTATTACTTAAAACTACTGGATGTCTCCTTTTATTTAGATAATGATCTAAAACTTTAGCAGCATCACTGAAAGCTTTATCTGACATTCTCTTTGCATTTAAAAGAGTATCTACAGTTTTAGTATAATCATGAGTACGAAGTAATGGAAACTTTGAATCTAATAATTCCATTAACTCAAGTCTCAATTTATCAGAAGGAGATGATCCTTTTATTTGCTTACTAATAGTATCTTTTAATAATTTATAACTACTAAAATCACTCCTCTTTAAAGACTGATAAGTATCAACCCAAGCTATAAAATCTGGTAATTCAGCCTTTTTATTTACAGCTAAATAATCTTTATATAACTTATAGGTCTTTTTATTTCCAATAAAAGCATCTTCATAAAAATCTTCAATAATCTTTGCAACATTAAAGCCTTCTAATATTTTCTCATTAACTTGAAGTAGTTTTTCTTCATAAGATAACCTTCCAATAGCTTCAATCATATCAGCTTTCTTAGCTCCAGGCTCAAAAACATATACTGGTTCTCCTCCTCTATTTACAAAGGTTCTTTTTTGAAAAACAATTTCATCTAATCTTCCTAACTTTTTCTCAACTGATTCAAATGTAATATCAACTCCAGCAGGAAGATCTACAATAACAGAATCTATTTGTGTTTTTTGTTTCTCTAATAAATCACTAACATATTCTTTATAAATATTCCAAACAGCTTCTGCTTCTTTAGAAACGAATTCTCCATAAATTTGTTTAATTTCATTTCTAGCAGTAGATATTAAATTTTCATCATCAATATTAGCTATCTTTTTTCCAAAATCATTAGCAGCATGCCCAATATCCTCTCTTACTTTTCTACTTGTTATTCCCTTTTTTATTAAGTATTTATTCCAATCTTCATTAAAATGAGAGCTAATTCGTCTTCCTTCAAGATTTAAATTATTTACATCAAGAACTTTAATAAGATCATTAATTAAATCACTTTTTTGTTTTAATAAATTAGCAACTTCATCTCCTCTTGAAAGTCTTATTAATAACTTCTGTATAGCTTTATAAATATCAGAAGGATATACATTATATTTAGAAAGGATTTTCCAATCATCTAAAGATGCTCCTCCTGGTTCTAATAATAAACTTCTAAACTTTTCCTCAAGAACAAACTTCTTATCTGGATTTTCAACTACTTCTATCTTTTTTGTTTTAGAATTCCAAACTTCATTCCATTTTAACTCAACCCACTTATTATCAATTCTAAGTTTTCTAGTTAATAAATATCTTCTCTGACTATCTTCAAAAGCATCAGCAAAATATTTCCAAATTTCAGTTGCACTTAAACTAGATTTTGCAATTAATGTAACTGTTGCTTTATTAATTAAATTATTAGCCCTAGCTCTTAATTCAAATGGAAGTCTATTTAATAAAGTTCCAAGAGCAAGATAATCAATGAACCATTGAATACCTCCAGTTGTTACAGCAAGAGCCTTTTTAAGTGGAAGTAATGTATTAGCATAAGCATTTTTCCAATTAAAGTTAAGATTTTTAATATACTCTTCATCAATAAGAGATACTTCTTTTGTAGGAATAATCTCTTTTTCTATTAGATTTTCATTATTATCAAAAGTTTTAATCTTAACTTTATTATCTTTTACACTAACAACTGATCCAATATCTTGACCTGAAACTATATAATCTCCTTTTTTAAGATTAAAAGTATTAACCTTATTTACTTTTATTCCAGGAAGATTATACTTTATAGTATCATAAAAATATTTCTCTTTAGGATTAGTCTTCTTCCAAGAAGTAGTCATCTCTCTTACTTCTTTTGAATTAAAAGTAAAAATATCTGAAACATTTTTTTCATATACAGTTACAACTGTTCCATCCTTAAGTTTAACATCAAAACTATTAGAATCTAAGATAATATCTTTTCCTTTAGTTCTTATACTTCCTCTTAATCCAGCTCCAGATGGAGCTCTATTAACAACTCCAACAATTTTCTTTCCAGAAGAAAGATTAACAGATACAACTTGATGCTCTTTAATTTTATTAAAAACTGTTTTAGTTGTAGGAACATGATTCAATTTAGAAACTTCAAA
>Ga0116147_1002215_pt1 | contig 20131 bp, 18 predicted proteins | sample AD_JPNHG3_MetaG_FD_89749 | JGI IMG/M metagenome (GOLD analysis project Ga0116147, IMG submission 89749) | Active sludge microbial communities of municipal wastewater-treating anaerobic digesters from Japan - AD_JPNHG3_MetaG | ecosystem: Engineered > Bioreactor > Anaerobic > Digestate | place...
ATCAGCCCCCTGACGGGCCGCCTGAATCACGCCGAGTGCGGCGCCCACCTGGCCAGCGAGATCAAGTTCGCCGGCTGGGACGGCATCTACATCAAGGGCAAGGCCAAGAAGCCCGTCTGGCTCGCCATCGTGAACGACAAGGTGGAGTTCAAGGACGCCTCGAAGATGTGGGGAAAGACCACCGACGAGGCCCACGAGATGATGGTCAAGGAGATGAAGGACCCCGAGATCCGGACGGCCGTCATCGGCCCGGCCGGCGAGAACGGCGCCCTCCAGGCCAACGTCATCGTCGAGCGTTTCCGGGCCGCATCGCGCAGCAACACCGGTCCGGTCTTCGGCGACAAGAAGCTCAAGGGCCTGGCCGTGCGCGGAACGAAGTACGCCGTGCCCGTCGCGGACAACGCGAAGTTCCTGGCCGCCGCGCGCGTCGCCAAGGAGACCAACATCGCCGGCGAGGCCTGGGAAGGCCTGAAGCGCTGGGGCACGGGCGGGCTGATGGAGCTCAAGCACTTCCTCCACGGCTCGCTCATCACCAAGAACTTCCAGACCACCTGGTGGCCCGACGTCGTGAACATCGGCGGCGAGGAGGCGGCCCGGACGTTCTGGAAGCGCCATTCCTCCTGCACCAACTGCCCGGCCCACTGCCTGAAGCTGGGCGTCATCCGCGAGGGCAAGTACAGGGGCCTCGTGGCCGAGTCGCCCGAGTACGAGTCCGGCGGTCTCCTGGGCTCGAACCTGGGCATGAAGAAGTTCGACCAGATGACCGCCCTCATCGAGGCCTGCGACGCCTACGGCCTGGACAACATCTCCACGGGCGGCACCCTGGCATTCCTGACGGAGGCCATGGAGAAAGGCGCCATCAAGCCCGCCGACCTCGACGGCCTGAAGCCCAAGTGGGGCGACGGCGACACCTACATGGAGATGATCCGGAAGATCGCCCTCAAGGAAGGCAAGGCCGGCAAGTTCATGGCCCAGGGCGTGGCCCGGATGTCCAAGCAGATCGGCAAGGGCTCCGAGGCCTACGCCAACGTGGTGAAGGGCCGCGAGCTGGCCGCCCACGACCCGCGTGGTGACAAGGTGCGTGCCTACAGCTACGCCATGGGCACCAACGGCGGCGACCATCATGAAGGCCAGGGCTCCAAGGCCCTCGCCATGACGGCCATGGCCGACTCGCTGTGCTCGTGCTCCTTCACCTCCATGCTCCTCTGGGGCGCCGGCACGGACAAGATCGTCACCGACATGCTCAACCCGCTGTGCGGCTGGAGCATGAAGCCCGAGGACTACTGGACGACGGCCAAGCGGATCGTGACGGCCGAGCGCATCCTGAACGTCCGCGAGGGCATCAGCTCCAAGGACGACCGGCTGCCGATCCGCATGTACAAGGAGAAGCTGCCGGAGGGTCCCAAGAAGGGCGCCATCTTCACCGAGGAGGATCAGAAAAAGATGGAGGCCGACACCTACGGCTTCTTCGGCTGGGACGCCAAGGGCATCCCGACGGAGGCCACCCTCAAGGCCTATGGCATGGATGCCTTCATCGGCGAGCTCAACGCGGCCAAGAAGAAGTACAACCTCTAACCGTTTGATGTTTGCGGCAGGGGCGGGTGGCACGCTCACCCGCCCTTGCCTTTCATTGCTGCTTTCGCTATAGTGCTTTCGGTCCGTTACCGCGGAGGAGAGGGGTCGGTGACACGGAACCTGGAACATCCTGGGGACAGGTACGCACATGGCCTTTTCACGAAGGGACACGATCCAGCTTCTCGTCAGCGGTGCCGTATCGACCGTCATCTTCGGCCTGTTTAAGCTAAGCGGGGCCCGGGAAATCCCGCGGCCGCCCGGGGCCCTCGAAGAGAAAGCCTTCCTCGAATACTGCGCGCGCTGCTACCGCTGCGTCGACGTCTGCCCCGTCGACGCCATCCGCCCCGCCGGCCTCGAGGGCGGCATCACGAGCTTCGGCACCCCCATCCTCCGCCACAAGGAATGCATCTTCTGCATGGCCTGCATCCGGGAATGCCCGACGGGGGCCATCGCGAAGATCACCCGCGACGAGATCGACATCGGCAACGCCGTCATCAACCGCTCGACCTGCCTTGCCTGGACCGGCCAGGAGGACTGCACCCGCTGCTTCGATGCCTGCCGCTACGACGCCATCGTGCTGGAGAAGGACAAGTACCCCGTCGTCCTCGAGGACCCCTGCACGGGCTGCAACGCCTGCGAGAAGCGCTGCCCCACGAAGCCCAAGTCCATCGTCACCTATTACGACAAGGTGAAGCGGATGCCCCCGCCGGGCAGGCGGATCGCCCTGCGCCGCGAGGAGGAAGACGAACGGGGCCACGGCCGCAGGGAAGGCTTCACGGACTGGCTCAAGGGCCGCGTGGAGAAGCTCCGGGAGCATTACGGGCTCGTGAAGGAAGAGGAAGAGGAATGACATGAACAGGAAGTTCTGAAGCTGGGAAGTTGGGAAGATTGGAAAAGCCGACGGATGATTCGTTATTCGCTGCTCCTCCTAACTTCATAACTTCATAACTTCGTAACTTCCGTCTCGCAAGAGCAACCGAAGCATGCAGAACATGACAAATCAGAAGAAGACAGTGCTAGTGGTAGGAGGCGGGGTGGCCGGGATATCGGCGGCCCTTGACCTCGCCGCGGGCGGCCACCGGGTGCACCTCGTCGAGAGGGGCCACGACCTGGGCGGCCAGGTGGCGAAGCTCGACAAGTTCTACCCGACGGACCACTGCGCCTTCTGCCCCCTCTGGACGGAGATCCGCCGCTGCAAGGAAAGCGAGGCCGTCACGATCCACACGCTGAGCCGCGTTGAAACCCTGGAACAGGCCGGCGTCCGGCACAGGGCCGTGATCATTGAATCGGCGCCCGTCGTCGACCCGGCGCTGTGCATAAACTGCGGCCGCTGCGAATCCGCCTGCCCGAAGGGCGTGGCGCGCCCCATCTGGGAGCACGCCTACCCGCCCGTCTACGTCATCGACCGGGACCGCTGCGGGGATTGCAGCGCCTGCGCGGAGGTCTGCCCCACGAAGGCCATCGCGTTCGACCGGGAGGAGCGGAAGGTCGAGTTGGACCTCGACGAGGTCGTCTGGGCCGCGGGCTTCGACGAGGTGAGTCTCGCCCCGATGAAGGAATACGGCTGGGGGACGCACCCGGACATCCTCACGTCGCTGGAGTTCGAGGCCTGGAAGGCCGAGGCGGGCGAAAACAGGGGAAAGATCCTCCGGCGCTCCGACAGGGCCGTGCCCCGGAGCATCGCATTCATCCAGTGCGCAGGAGCGAGGGACCTGAGGCTCCTGCCCCACTGCTCGGCCGTGTGCTGCATGCACGCCCTGAAGCAGGCCCAGTGGGTCAAGCGCAGAACCCCCGAAGTCGACTGCGTCATCCTCTACACGGACCTGCGCACCGTGGGACGGGATTACTACGAGTACGCCCTGCGCGACTTCGACGGCAACGGGGTCCGTCTCGTTCGGGGCCGCCCTTCGATGATTTATCCCCTGCCCCGCGGCGGCATCGCCGTGCGCTACGAGGACACGTCGACGGGGAAGCGGGAGATCCGGCAGTTCGACATGGTCGTCCTCAACGGGAACCTGCAGTCGACCCTCGCACGGCAGCCGGACCCGGGGGCGCGGCCGGATCTCGGCGGCGAGGGGTTCGTGACGCCGGCCTCCATCTCCTGCGGGTTCGTCATGGAGCCGGCGGATGTGACGGAGTCGGCGATCCAGGCTTCGTCGGCCGCCCTGCGATCGATTCTGGGAACCAAAGGCTGAGCCATGACCAAGATCGGCGTCTTTCTCTGCAACTGCTTCGGCGAGATCGGCGGGGTCATCGACCTCGAGTCCATCCGGAAGAGGCTCGAGTCCGACCCCGCGGTGGATTTCGTGACCGTCCGGGAATCCCTGTGCATGCCGGGCGACGCGGCCGAGGCGCACGCCCGGATCCGTGAGCGCGGCATCGGCAGGGTCCTCCTCGGCGCCTGCTCGCCCTACGGCAGGATGGAAATGGTGCGCCTGGCCCTCGTGAAGGAGGGTGTCGACGTCAGGACGGTTCGCGCCGCGGACCTGCGCGAGGGCTGCGCCTGGGTGCACGGGAAGGACCCCGCGGGGGCGACGCGAAAGGCGGCGAACCAGCTCGACATGGAGATCGCCCTGCTGCAGAACATGCGGGGCTCGAAGGATGTCGCCGTCGGAATTCAGCAGGAAGCCCTGGTGATCGGTGCGGGGCCCGCGGGCCTCTCGGCGGCCTGCGGCCTGGCCCGCCTGGGCTTCCAGGCCCATCTCGTCGACCGGGGGACGGCGCCGGGCGGAATGCTCAACATGATCACGCGGGTCTACCCGACCGACGTGGCGGGGCCGGAAAAGCTCGCGGCCCTCGTCGAGGAGTCGCGCGGCAACCCCCGGATCCGCTTCTACGGCAAGACGAAGGTCGCCTCGGTCAAGGGGTATGCGGGAGATTTCAAGGTCTCGCTCGCGGGGCCCGAGGGAAGCACAAGCCTGCGCGTGGGGGCCGTCGTGCTCGCCACGGGGGCGCGCATTCTCTTCCCCCAGGGGCTCTACGGGTACGGCAAGCTCAAGGGCGTGATCACCCAGATGGAGATGGAGCGGCAGTTCGCGTCGGGCAAGCCGGCCTGCCGATCGGCCGTCTTCATCCAGTGCGTGGGCGCGCGCAACGCCGAGCGGCCCTATTGCTCCACGATCTGCTGCCCCCTGTCGCTCAAGAACGCCATGCGGATCGTCGACGAGGTGCCCGGGGCGAAGGCCGCCGTCCTGCACCGCGACATCATGACCCCGGGAAGCGTGCTTGAGGCCTACTACCGCAAGGCCCTGCACAAGGGCGTCCAGTTCATCCGCTTCGATGCCGACAGGCCCCCGGAGGTGCGGGGCGACGGGCAGGTGAGCGGCGTCGAGGTCTTCGACGCCATCAGCGGGAAGACCCGGACGATCGAGACGGACCTGCTCGTCCTCAGCACGCCGCTGGTGGCCGACCCCGAGAGCGCGGCGCTGGCCCGCATGCTCGAGATCCCCGTGGACGGGCACGGCTTCATCGCCGAGGTCTATCCCGTTCACCCCGTGGAGACGCGCAACGACGGCGTGTTCATCTGCGGGACGGCCCGCTGGCCCGTCTCGTCGGACCAGGCCATTGCGCAGGGGGAGGCGGCGGCCGTCAAGGCGGCCTCCTTCCTGGGGCGGCAAACCGTTTCGGCCCTCGCGATGGGCCGGGTGCCGGGGGCCAAGCTCGGCCACGCCGAGGCCGATGCCGGTGCCTGCACCGGCTGCGGCAACTGTGTGGCCGTCTGCCCCTACAGGGCCTGCAGGTTGCAGCGCACGGGAAACCGCTCCGTGAGCCGCGTCATCAAGGTCCGCTGCAAGGCCTGCGGAAGCTGCGTCTCCGTCTGCCCGAACGGGGCCATGCAGATTCCCGAGCAGAATTACCGGGTCACGGGCGAGATGATCCGCCGGGCCTTCCGGGAGGTGCGCTGAGATGCCCACGGCAGCGAGCAACGTGAACATCCTCGTCTTCGCCTGCCGCTGGTGCGGTCTCATCGGGGCCGACGCAGCCGGGCGCAGGCGCATGGAACTGCCCGCCTCGTTCCGGGTCATCCCTGTCGAGTGCGCGGGCTACGTGGAGCCCGACGCGGTGATCCGGGCCTTCGCCAGCGGGGCGACGGGCGTGGCCGTCCTGGGCTGCCACGTGGGCGGGTGCCGGTTCAACGACGCCAACCACCCTGCCCTCAAGCGACTGGAGCTGCTCAGGACGCTCCTCGACGCGACGGGCATCGGCGGGGACCGCCTGCTGCTCGGCTTCGGCACGGCGCACGAGTACCACCAGTGGGCGGACACGATCCGGGCGTTCCACGAGCACGTGGCGGGACTGCCCTCGATGAAGTCGTGGCTGCCCGCGGCCGTCGCGACCGGTGAACGGTGAGACGACGATAGAGAGGTTTTTTTACGGCTCGGCAATCGGCCAACATCCTTCGTGCGAATAGACGGTTTTCGACCGCTCTATAGGCTCGCTTCGCTGCAGACGCAAAAACTCGCCCTTCGGGCTCAAACAGTTTGCGCTGCGGCCGCTCCGCTTCGCTAAGAGCGGTTACCGAAAACGCGCCTAACTTCGCACTCAGGATTCCGCCCGATTACCTGTTTGCTGGATTCGAGTTTAGCAACGCGCCATCGGGCGGCAACTATAAGAAGATCATCATGCTGGAACAGGTAAAGCAGAAAGCAAAAGCAATCCTCGAGAAGAGGGAAGCCGACGGCGTCCTGGGGCTCCGGAAGGGCCCCTTCGACGTGATCCACCCCCACGTCTTCACGGCGCCGGCGGAACTCGACGCCCTGGTGCTCGAGCCCAAGTGGCTCTTCGCCAAGATGGCCCGGTCGATCCTCCGCGACAGGCCCGCGCCCTACAGGCTTGCCGTCGTCGTCCGGGGCTGTGACGAAAGGGCCGTCGTGGAACTCGTCAAGCGCAGCCAGATCGAACGGGACCGGCTCCTCACGATCGGCTACGCCTGCGGCGCCGAGCAGGCGAAGGCGTGCCTCTGCAGCCGCCCCTACCCCGGGAAGCTCGACGCGGGAACGGCCGTGGAGGGTGTCGACCCCTTCGCCGACGAGCGGGTGAAGGCCTTCCTGGAGGGCAACCCCGCTCAACGCATGGAGAAGTGGGCCGACCAGCTCAGGCGCTGCATCAAGTGCTACGGCTGCCGCAACTCCTGTCCCATCTGCATCTGCGTGCCCTGCAAGCTCGAGGACGACGTCTGGGTCGAGCGCGGCATCGTCCCGGCCGAGATGGTCTCCTTCCATCTCATCCGGGCGTTTCACCTGAGCGACACCTGCGTGGCCTGCGGGGCCTGCCAGGAGGCCTGCCCGGTGGGCATCCCGCTCATGACGCTCCAGCTTTCGATGCGGGCGGCGCTCAAGAGGGACTACGACTACGAGGCGGGGCTCGATGCGGAGCGCAAGTCCCCCGTCCTCTTCGATTTCATCCGGGAACCCCGTCCCGGGCAGCCGGTGCCCGACTGGGTCGACAGCACGGGAAAGAAGCCATGAGCCCCGAATTCATCCGGACCATCTGCCCTTACTGCGGAACGGGATGCGGCATCGTCCTGAAGGTCGAGGACGGGCGCGCCGCCGCCTCGTACCCCGACCGGGAACACCCCGTCAGCCGGGGGTCGCTGTGCGTGAAGGGCTGGGTCGCCCACGAGTTCGTCCACCACCCCGAGCGCCTCACGGCGCCGCTGCTGCGCAAGGGCGACTCCTTCGTCGAGATCCCCTGGGACGAGGCCATCGCCCTTGCGGCGTCGAAGCTGAAGGAAACCGCCGCGAAGTACGGCCCCGACGCGGTCGGCGGCCTCTCGTCGGCCAAGTGCACCAACGAGGAGAACTACCTCTTCCAGAAGCTCATCCGGGCGGCCTTCAAGACCAACAACGTGGACCACTGCGCGAGGCTCTGCCACGCCGCCACCACGGTGGGGATGCTGCAGACGCTCGGAAGCGGCGCCATGACGAACTCCATCTCGGATCTCGCCGGCGCGGACTGCATCCTCTTCATCGGCTCCAACGCCGCCGAGAGTCACCCCGTCCTCATGGGCGAGGTCTACAGGGCCCTCGACCGGGGGGCGAAGATGTACGTCATCGACCCGCGGGAAACGCCCGTGGCAAAGAACGCCCGGAGGCTCCTGCAGATCAACCCGGGGACGGACATCCCGCTGCTGGCGGGCATGATGCGTCACATCGTCGACCGGGGGCTCCACAAGGCCGATTTCATCGGGAAGCGGACGGAGAACTTCGAGGCCCTCAGGACCTTCCTGCAGGCGTGGCCCGTCGAAAAGGCCGCAAAGGAGACGGGAATCGACGAGGCGACGATCCGCGAGGTGGCCGAGGCCTACGCCAAGGCCGAAAACGCCGCCATCGTCTACTGCATGGGCATCACGCAGCACGCCTGCGGCGCCGCGAACGTGATCGCCGTCTGCGACCTGGCCATGCTCTGCGGCCACGTGGGCAAGCCCTTCTCGGGGATCTACCCGCTGCGCGGCCAGAACAACGTCCAGGGCGCCTGCGACATGGGGGCCCTGCCCAACCTCTACCCGGGCTACCAGGGGGTTGCCGACCCGGCCGTGCGCGAAAAGTTCCAGAAGGCCTGGCAGGCGGAACTTTCCGACAGGCCCGGCAAGACCGTGACGGAACTCATCAGCGCGGCGGGTAAGGACATCCGCGCCCTGTACATCATGGCCGAGAACCCCTGCCTGAGCGACCCCGACGTGAACCACGTCATGGAGGCCCTGCAGCGGCTCGACTTCCTGGTCGTGCAGGACATCTTCCTCACCGAGACGGCGAAGTTCGCCCACCTCGTCCTGCCCGGGGCCTGCTTCGCCGAGAAGACGGGGACCTACACGAACACGGAGCGGCGGTTCCAGCTGCTGCACAAGGCCGTCGACCCGCCGGGTGACGCGAAGGGCGACTTCGAGATCCTCTGCCGGATGGGCAAGGCCCTGGGCCTGCCCTTCGATTACGCCTCGCCCGCCGAGGTGATGGCGGAGTACGCACGACTCGTCCCGGCCTATGCCGGCATCTCCTTCGACCGGCTGGAGAGGGCAGGCCTGCAGTGGCCCTGCCCCGATGTCAACCACCCGGGGACACGGTTCCTGCACGGCGAGAAATTCACGCGGGGCCTTGGCCGATTCGTCATCCCGGACTACACGCCGCCCATGGAGATGCCCGACGCGGAGTACCCCTACTACCTCAACACCGGGCGCGTCTTCGCCCACTATCACACGGGGACGATGACGCGGCGCTCGCCGTTTCTCAACCGCGAGATCGAGGACCCCTACGTGGAAATCCACCCGGAGGACGCCGCCGCGCTCGGCGTCGGCCCCGGCGACCGGCTCCGGGTCACCTCGCGCCGCGGCAGCATCGTCACGACCGCCCGGATCTCGGACAGGGTCGCGAAGGGCAGCATCTTCGCCCCCTTCCACTTCACCGAGGCGAGGGCCAACATGCTCACCAACCCCGTGCTCGACCCGGCCTGCAAGACGCCGGAGTACAAGGTGTGCGCCGTAAAAATGGAAAAGGATCATGAAGCCCAGGCGCGATAAGATCGAGGAAGCGAAGAAGCTCTCGGGGGCCCCCGGCTGCGTCGAGTGCGGCCGCTGCGTGGCGGCATGCCCCATGGCGGAGATGTACGCCGATTTCGGCATCGAGATGTCGCCCCGGGGCATCATCAAGAAAACGCTCGTGGGCGACGACGTCGTCGAGGACAGAAACATCTGGTACTGCACGGAGTGCAACAGCGGCACCGACGTCTGCCCCCAGGGGGTGAGCTGCCGGGACCTGATCCGCAGGCTCCGCGAGGCGGCCATCGAGGAGAACGTCGTCGACAACGCCAAGCGCTGCCGGGCCTGCGGCCGTTTCTTCCTGGCCGTGCCCGTGGAGGATTTCGTGCTCGGCAGGCTGAAGGCGGAGCCGCCGAACGTCCTCGAGGCCCTCGAGACGTGCCCGTCCTGCCGGAGGGAGATCTATTTGCTGCGCAACGCATAACCCCCCTCACCTCAATCCTCTCCCGCCTGGGGAGAGGACGTGCAGGGTAAGGGTTCCCAAAGGACCGAACAGACCGACAGACCGGACAGACCGTTAGCATGGAAGCATCCAGACAGCTCGAACCCCGACTGACACTCGAGGACCTGCGGCCCCGGACGCCCGAGAAGAGGCGGTTCTCCGACCGCTTCATGCCTCGGCGAAACAGCTACATCCTCTTCGACCCCGCGAAGTGCACGGGCTGCGGGACCTGCGAGATGATCTGCTCGACGCGCAACGTCGCGAAGGTCGCCCCGGCCTCGGCCAGCGTCAAGGTCCTCACCGACGAGAGGCTCGGAAAGAACTTCGCCGTTCTGTGTCAGCATTGCCGAAGGCCCCTGTGCCTCGAGGCCTGCCCCACACGTGCCATCGAAAAGGGCGACGACGGCATCGTGCGGATCAACGACCTGTTCTGCGTGGACTGCGGCCTCTGCACCATGGCCTGCCCCGAGGCGGCGCCCCTCAAGGACCCCGGAACCGGCGACATCCACAAGTGCGATCTCTGCGAGGGGGACCCGCTGTGCGTGCAGCATTGCCCCGAGGGCGCCCTCACCTACACCCGCGGCAAGGCCTTCCGGTGGATCAAGGCGGCCCGCTGGGGCGTCCAGGCGCTGTCGTTTCTCTTCCTCGTCATCCTCGTCGTGGGCACCTTCTGCTACTTCAGGGCCGGAACGGTGGAGCTCTCCTGCCCGACGGGGACGCTGCAGAACATCGCGTCGTCGGGGACGCTCATTCTCGTGGGCGCCTCGTCGGCCCTGGCCCTGCTGATCCTGACGGTGCTCTTCGGCAGGGTCTTCTGCGGCTGGGTGTGCCCCTTCGGGTTCGTGCTGGACCTGGTGGACAAGATCGTTCCCAAGAGAATCGGCTGGCCGAAATTCCTGAAGAGCCGCATGGCCAAGTACGGCATCCTGGGCGGCGCCGTGGGGAGCAGCGCCGCACTGGGCTACCAGGCCTTCTGCACCGTCTGCCCCATCGGGACGCTGTGCCGCTCCTACGGGGTGACGTCCTTCATGCAGAGCGCCGAGCTGGCCATCGTGCCGGCGCTGGCGGCAACGGAGCTGGCCGAGCGCCGCTCCTGGTGCCGCTACCTCTGCCCCGTCGGGGCCACCCTGGGCATCGCCAGCCTGCTGCGGCTCCTCAAGATCGTCATCGGCGCGCGCAAGTGCAAGAAGTTCTCCTGCATCCAGTGCGCCGAGGTCTGCCCGGTGGGGATCATCAACGCCGACGAGCTCCGGGAAGGCATCTCCCCGAAGATCCCCATGACGGAGTGCATCATGTGCCTGCGCTGTGTGGACCGCTGCCCCTACGACGCGGCGAAGATCCGCTTCCGCTGGCAGAAATCGACCCCCGGGGAGGCGAACACATGAGCCTCTACCAGCCCTTTTACAACGGGAAAATCGGGGTCGTCGACCTGACGACCCTTTCGTCCTACACGCTGGATCTTTCGGCGGACCTGTGCCGGGACCACATCGGGGGGGCATCGCTGAACGCCCGGGTCCTTTCGGAATACGAGAGCGACAGCCTCGTGTTCGGGACGGGCCCGTTGACGGGGAGCCTCGCCCCCGCGTCGGCGCTCCTGGTCGGGACGTTCCGCTCGCCCCGCTGGGACCACCTCTGCCATGTCCCCTGCATGCTGCGCAGCGGCCCGGAACTGAAATTCTCGGGTATCGACTGCCTCGTGGTCCGGGGAGCGGCCAAGGAGCCCTGCGCCCTGTCCGTCAGCCGGGGGCGGGTGCGCGTTGTGCCCCTGCCGGATTCCCCGGGCAAGCCCGTCTACGAGCTGATGCAGATGCTCCGCCAAGGGGCCCCCGGTTTCCGGGCTTCCATCGTGACGGGGCCCGCGGCCGACCGGAACTGCCCCCATGCATCGGCCTCGATCGGCGGTCACGGCAGCCCCGACCGGGTCGGGCTGGCCGCGCGGATGGCCGCGAAAAACCTCAAGGCCCTCCTCCTCAACGGTGTCGGGGGCCTGCCCTTCCGCGAGGATCACCCGGCCCTGTCCAAGGCGACGGAGAAGAGGCTGAAAGATTCGGGGGCGCTGTCGAACAAGGGGTTTCTCCCCGTCGTCAGAACGCTCGACGACGGGGCCGAGGCGGCGAAAGTTGTTCGGGGAAGGCTCGGTCGCAACCGGGCCTGCTACCATTGCCCCTGCCCCTGCATGACCTGGGCGGCACCCGGGAAAACGGGAACGGGCAAAGAGTCGATTCTCCTGATGGACCACGCCGGCCTGGCCGCCCTGTCCCGGAAGTCCGAGGATGCCCTGCCCCTGCTCAAGAGGTGCCTGGAGCTGGGGATCGACCCCCTCGCCGCCGCGCAGGCGCTCCGGGAGGACCGTCCCCTGAGGGAGGCCCTGGACGCCCTCGAGGCGCTTGCCGCCGCCGGGACCCCGATCGACGACGAGGACTACCCGTCGGCCCCGGGGATCGAGACGAGGGACTACCGAATCCTGGGCGGAGGCATCACGCCCCTGTCGACGGGAAGAGCCTGGGCGGAGCGGGCCGCTTCAGCCCTGATCCTCGGCATCTGCCCCGTGTTCATGCAGATCGCCGCGCGCCTGGACCGCTCCGATCTTCTGCGCTTCCTGTCTCCCGACATGGAGGAGGTGAAGTCCCTTGCCGTGCGGCTCGACGGTCAGGTGGAAATGCTCCTGGAGGGGAAGATACCGGAAGCCGGCGTGTGAGCAAGGAGCGTGCGGACAAAAAAAGGCCGCGGAATCGAATCCGCGGCCTTTTCGTATTTCCCTCTGCGCCTGAATCAGTCCGAAAAGAACGCCGGCAGCAGCTCCGGGGTCCTTCCCTGCATCTTCTGGCGCTTCTCCTCGATCGTCTTGCACTCGATGCACAGCGTCGTGACCGGCCGCGCCATGAGCCTCTTGACGCCGATCGGCTCCCCGCACTCCTCGCAGATGCCGTAGGTCCCGGCATCGATGCGCTCGATGGCCTCCCGCATCTTCATGATGAGCTTCCGCTCGCGCTCCCGCATGCGGATCTCGAGGTTGAGGTCGGACTCCTGGGAGGCCCGGTCGTTCATGTCGGGCAGTTTCTCCTCGTTGCCCGCCATGTCGACGACGGTCTTCCCCACTTCCGCCATCAACTCGTTGATCTTGGACTGGAGCATCTTCCGGATCAGTTTCAGGTCCTTGGCTGTTGCGGGCTGTACCTTGGCCACGCTTCGTCCCCCCTTGAACCGGGGCCATGCATCACGACCCCGGCTATCTGGTTCATTCATGAAATGTGCCAATGGGCTTTTTCCCATAGCACACTTTCACCCCTTTCTGCTATAGTATAATCACTTCCCGGCCAGGAGGCAACACCCCGTGAATCCCGAAATGATCAAGAAAATCGACGCTGTACTCGATCGGGTGAAGGACCCCGAAAGCGATCTGCCCGTCAGCCGCCTCGGCGTTGTGAAAAGGGTCCGCTTCAGCGAGGCACACAAGAAACTTTATGTTTTCACGGACTTCCAGAGCCACATGCCGGACTGCAGGGCATGCGTCCTCGTGGCGAAACTGGTGGCCGACACCATCATCCGCAACCTCACCGTCGAGTTCAATCTCGAGTTCCCCGACCTCGAGATCGAGTTCGTCTGATAAAAAAATCCCCTCCGTTCCGGGGCCTCATCGGTCCGGCCGGAGGGGATCCCTGTTTCCGCTCCCTGCTGCCCCGCCCGCCTCAGCAGAGCTTCCCGAACCGCTCCGCCGCATACAGGGGGTCGATGTCGGCCCTCATGCCGGCGATCTGCGCCATGTGGGACTTCTCCTCCCGGATCATGGCCTCGAGGATCTTCTTCTGCCCCTTGTCCTTCGAGCGCTTCGCCAGCTCCGTGTAGAGGAGAACCGCGTTCTTTTCGGCCTGCATGGCGATGCGGCAGGCGTCCTCGACGGTCTTGACCTGTTGGAGCCGCTCCTCCGCCCGGTCACCCCCGGGCAGTAGCCCTTCCCGGATCACGGCCTCGAGGTACGCATCGACCTCCACGTCCCGAAAGCACTCCTCGACCCCTTTTCGAAGGGCCGAAACCTGGATGTCCATCAGCTCGCGCAGGTGCTTGGCCTCTTCCCTGGCCATCTTCATGAACAGGCCCGCAAGCTCGGTGCCCCGGAACTTCTCCGCCGCCTTCGTGTAGAAGCTCACCCCGTGCTCCTCCTGGCGCACGGCATAGTCGATCACGCTGATCTCCGTTGTTGCCATCCTGCGTTCTCCTCTGCCCGTCGTTCCCGTTGCCCGGCTCAGAAAAACCGGCCGAACCGCAGGGCCGCGTAGGCCGGGTCATAGTCGGCCCGCGCCGTCCCCACCATGACGATATGGGAGCGCTCCTCCCTGGCGATCGCGTCGAAGATCTTCCTCTGGTCCTTGTCCTTCGCGAGCTTCGCCAGCTCCGAGTAGAGCAGGATGGCGTTCTTTTCCGCCTCCATGGCGATGGCGCAGGCACTGCCGACGTCGTTCACCTTCTCGAGCCTCTTGACCATGCTGTCGCCCTTCGGGAAGAGCCCCTCGCGGATGATCGTGTCGAGGTAGTCGCTGACCCGATCGGAACGGAAGATCTGCTCCGCCCCCTTTTTCTCGGCCTTTTCCTTGATCCCGAGGAAGGTCTCCATGTGCCTCACCTCTTCCTTGGCGAGCTTCATGAAGAGATCCCGGAGATCCGTTTCCTTGAACTTTTTCGCCGCCTTGGTGTAAAACCCGATTCCGTCACGTTCCGCCTTCACCGCGAAATCGAAGATGCTCATTTCCGTCCTGGCCATGGTGCAACCTCCTTTTCCCCATTGAATCAGAATACCCCGGACCGCCGCATCCCCCACCGATTCATGCTTTCAATATAACGGCCCTGTGCAGGAAAGACAATCGATTCTTTCCCCCGCCGGTGCGCCGAAAGCCCGCGGCTGCCCGTCTTCATCCTCTTCTGCGGGGCCACACCTCCGGGTTCACCACGTGGGCGGGCCGCTCCCCGCGCAGCGCGGACAGGAGGTTCTCCGCCGCCATGCGCGCCATCCTCGCCCGGGTCTCGACCGTCGCGCTCCCCACGTGGGGCATGAGCACCACGTTCTCGAGGGCCGTCAGGCCCGGGGCGAGAAGCGGCTCGTTCTCGTAGACGTCGAGCCCGGCCCCCTCGATCCGTTTTTCCCGCAGGGCCTCCACCAGCGCCGCCTCGTCCACGACGGCCCCGCGGGACGTGTTGACGAGGTACGCCGTCGGTTTCATCAGGCCCAGTTCCCTCGGGCCGATGAGGTGACGCGTTTCCCCCGACAGGGGGACGTGCAGCGAGACGAAATCGGATGTTCTCAACAGATCGTCCCGCTCCGCGTACTCGACGCCGAGATCCCGCTCCTCGGCCTCATCCAGGCGAGAGCGGTTGTGGTAGAGAACCCGCATGCCGAAGGCCCTCGCCCGGCGGGCCACGGCCCTGCCGATGCGCCCCAGCCCGACCACGCCCAGCGTCTTGCCCGACACCTCCCGGCTCAGGAACAGCAGGGGCGCCCAGCACGTCCACTCCCCCGCCCGCGTCCGGCGGTCGAGGTCCACCACGCGTCGCGCCGCGGCCAGGACGAGGGCGAAGGCCAGCTCCGCCGTGGCCTCCGTGAGGATGCCCGGCGTGTTCGTCACCACGATGCCCCGCTGCGTCGCGGCCGCCACGTCGATGTTGTTGTACCCCACGGCCATGTTGGAGACGACCCGGAGGCGGGGGGCCGCATCCATCAGCTCCGCATCCACCGCATCGGTGATCATCGACAGATAGCCGTCGACCGCCGCGACGGCCTCGAGCAGCTCCGCCCGCTCCATGGGCCGGTCCTCCCCGTTGGCCCGCACGTCGCATTCCTGCGCGAGCAACGAAAGGATATCCTCGGTCAGGTGCCCGGAGACGAGGATCCTGTGCTTCATGGGATTTGTCCTTTCGGAAGGCGATTGTCGTCCGGATCGATCGAGGAAAATCCCCCTCGGTCCCCCTTTTGGCCGCCCTTGCCCGCTTCTCTGGGCGGCCCGGCAAGGAATGAACCGGACATCGTTGCGCCCCCTGACGGGATGCGCCCCGAATCAATGGGGCAGTCCGGGGAGGGCTCCCCTTGTGCAAGGGGGAAGCCTCTGCGGCAGGCGGCCCGTCAGGCGGCCTTCTTCGGCGGGATAAGCGTGGGGAGCCAGCGGTAGACCGGCTCGAAGCATTTCTTCACCATCCCTTTCTTCGGGATCATGAAGACGAAGCACTTCTTCTGCTCGGGGACGACGGCGATGTGGCGGAGGATCCCCGGGTCGGGCTGCGCGGCCGTCAGCTTCTTGAGCTGGTCCCGCATCCGGCCGCTCTCGTAGTAGACGATCCAGGTCGTACCGCCCCACGTGAGGGGCTCGCGGTTCAGGCGGGCCTCGTTGGTGATCCGGGCGCGCCGGTAACGGGAGTATGTCTCCTCGATGAGATGCCCCTCCTCCTTCGGCGACTGCCTCAGGTAGAGCGTGACGAAGAGCCGGTCGTGCTTGCGGATCAGGATCGAGACGGGAAGGTACAGGAGCGACTGCCGGGCCAGGAAGGTGATCGTGGCCTCCACCTTCTCGAAGGGGGAGTCCTTCGGCGTGACAAAATTCCCGTGGTAGCCGATCAGGCCCCCGATGTTCGTGAAGGTCTGGTCCACGGGCTTGATGACGTCCACGAGGCCGTTGAAGGCCGAGAGGTAGAGGCGCTTGTTCTCCCTCTCGCCCCAGTAGTAGCCCCAGACGAGAACGGCCGTGAAGGCGAGAAAGAGCCAGAACAGGGGCTCCGATACGAGGTAGTCGTGCTCGAACATGCTCAGCGACTCCAGTCCAGCGGCTTCACCAGGTCCTCGGGGATCTCGTAGAGTTTCGAATCGAGGCCGCAGGCCAGCTCTGTCGAGAGGGCCACGCGCAGGAGCGGCACGTCCCTGACCATCTTTCGAAGCTCCTCAGCCACCTGGTCGGCCACGGCGCGGTTCTCCGCGGTGACCTTGTTCTGGATGAGAAGGCGAAGCGGAAGCCCGATGTCCCGCAGGCCCTCCACGAGACGCTCGGACTCCCGCAGGGAGAGCATGTCGGGGTTGAAGACGAGGATCACGCCGCAGCCGGGCCCCTGCAGGATTTCCGTGAGGGACTCGTAGTTGGCCTTCAGGGCCGTGAGCCGCTGCAGCACCGCATCGTCCTTCTCGTCGTAGGCCAGCCTGATCTCCCGCTGTTTCTCCTCCTCCGTGGCTGCGCCCCGTATCTTCTGGATCGTGTGCCGCTTGTCGAGGATCTGCCGGCGGATCTGGGCCAGCCGGTCGATCCAGGTGATCGTGATCTGCGGCAGGGCCAGGAAGCGCAGCGTGAGCCCCGTGGGCGGCGTGTCGAAGATGATCGTGTCGAAGTCCGCCCCGTCCTGCCGGATCGTCTCCTCGATGCTCGTCAGCAGGGCGTACTCCTCGATGCCCGGCGAGTATTTCAACACGGAGAAATAGCGGTCGAGGTTGAGCGTCTGCAGGTAGCTGTAGGTCCGGGTGAGGACGCCGATCTCGCGCTCCAGGTAGTCCCGCGAGAGCCTGTGCAGGTCGACCTCCCGGAGGAGCAGGTTCTCGTTCATCCGCTTCTCCCGGCCGTTGAGGCTCACGCAGAAGATGTCGCCCAGGTTGTGGGCGGGGTCGAGCGACACGATGAGGACGCGGCTCTTCCTCGAGAGCTGCCAGGCCGTCGAGGCGGCCATGGTGGACTTCCCGACGCCGCCCTTGCCGGTGTAGAAGAGGATCCGCATCAGTCCACCCCCAGCGTGCCCATCATCTGCCCGAGCATGTCGCAGGCATCCTCCGCCCTCTGCCCGAGGATCTGCATCTCGCGCTCCATGAAGGGCAGCAGCTCCACGGCCAGGAAGGTCGGGGGGGCGGGGAATCCGACAAAGGATCCCAGGAGGAGCAGCGCAAAGACGTTCTCCAGTTCCTGCTGCTCCATGCAGGTCAGGCCGATGACCTTCTCTCGCTGGCCCTGCGAGAATCCCGCAAGAAAATGCCTCAGGCTTTCGACGATGGAAGGGGACATGACCGACCGGCCCTCACTGCCATTTCGGAAATTGAAAATCCCCCCCGCCGCCCGACCGGGTGGCGGGGGGGATTGCACGTTACCCCATTTTGCCGGTCTCGTAAAGACCCGGCGTGCCGTTTCACTTCCTCGACTTCACGAAGTCGATGATGAAAAGGATGTTGAGGACGAGCATGATCGCCATCATCACCTGCACGGTCCAGCCCGTCCCGGGCGTCTTGACGATGGTGGGCGGCATGACGACCCACATGAACCACACGATGGCGCAGGTCACCGTGATCCACAGGAACCAGGCGGGCACGACGGCCACCACGCTGAACTTGGACTGCATCTTCTTGGCCACGAAGGCCGCACCCGTCATCAGCGCGATCGAGGCGATGAGCTGGTTCGCGGCGCTGAAGGAGGGCCAGAGGATGCTGAACTGCCCGCTCCAGGCCAGGTAGATGCCCACGACCGCCGGGATCAGCGAGGCGACCCAGCGGTTGGTCAGGAAGTTATAGGCCGCGCCCAGGCTGGACTGGATCGGGCTGAGCATCTCCACGAGGCAGTAGCGCGCCAGGCGGTTCGTCGTGTCGAGGGTCGTGAGCGCAAAGGCCGAGATCCACAGCCCCGCGATGACCTTGACGATGGCCGTGGGGATGAAGGAGAGGAAGCTCGAGGCCACCATGGCGGCGAAGCTCTCGACGATCATCGTCGGGGGCGCCAGCTTCAGGGCCCCCGTTGTCTTCCCGTAGACCGTGGCCCAGTTGGCCGCCTCGAGGGTGAGGGGGTAGTTCGCGGCGGCCGCCGAGGCCTTGATGACCGTGTAGCCGAAGCCGCCGATGGCGACGATGATGGTGGTGGAGAGGAACCCCTCGGTGAACATGGCGCCGTACCCCACGAAGAGGGCGTCCGTCTCCTTGGAGAGCTGCTTCGACGACGTCCCCGAGGCCACCAGCGAGTGGAACCCCGAGAGGGAGCCGCAGGCGATGACCAGCGGGATCGCGGGCCAGAAGGGTGTCGGCTGGCCGCCCAGCAGGTTGGGCGAGAAGGCCGTCACCATGGGGAACTCCATGCCCTTGAAGGTCACCATGGCGGCCACGAAGCCGATGCCGATGCCGAAGTAGAGCAAAAACGAGTTGAGGTAGTCCCGCGGCTGCAGCAGGAGGTTGACCGGAATGGAGGCGGCGATGATGATGTAAGCGAGGAGGATCGCCATCCACGTCTCGTAGCTCAGGGGGATGGGGAACTGGGGCCCCAGCCAGATGGCGATGGCCATCAGGACGATCCCGATGAGCGTGGCCGCGGTCAGGTTCATCTTGACCCGGTAGATGAGGATCCCCAGGATGATGGCGGCGATGGTCATGAAGATCGAGGCCGACCCGATGGAGGGCGTCTTCACGAACATCGAGCCGATGACGTTGGCGAAGGCCGCCACGACGAGGATGAGCATGAAGAAGACGAGCCAGTAGAAGGCGCGGCCCGTGCGCTTCGAGATGAGGTCGGAGGCCACGAACTGCACCGACTTGGCGTCGTAGCGCACCGAGGCCATGAGCGCCAGGTAGTCGTGGACGGAGCCGATCAGGACGTTGCCGAACCAGACCCACAGGAGCCCCGGGAGCCATCCCCAGACCATGGCCATGGCGGGCCCGACCAGGGGCCCCGCGCCCGCGATGGACGAGAAGTGATGGCCGAAGAGCACCGCCTTGTGGGCCGGGATGTAGTCCACGCCGTCGTAGAGCCGCTTGGAGGGCGGCTCGATCGTGTCGTCGGCCCTGACGACGTCCCGCTGGATCTTCTTGCCGTACGTCCAGTACAGCACCATGTAGATGAGGAAACCGATGATGATGATGACTGTGGTTGTCGCTACCATAATCCCCCTCCTTCAGCAGTCAGGAATTTATAGAAAAGAACCGCTTGGACGATCCCGGGAGAGCCGGGACGAACCGGGCACCGGTGCTCCACCGCGCCCGCAGGTCATTTTTTTCTATTCCTTTACAAGCCCGATGTCAAACAGAAAGTGCATACAATTTTGCGCTTTACAGGGCCCGGCGATTGGACTAGATTGGGTCAGGATTCCCCATCCCCGGACCCCCCTCCCGGACTTCAACGGAGGTAAGCCATGGCCAGGAAGAAACCCGACTCCCCGCAGCACGAGGAACGAATCAAGATCGGGGCCCGCATCCGCGACTGCCGCCAGAAAAAGCAGCTCACCCTCGAGGACCTGAGCACCAAGACGGGGCTCCCCAAGGCGGTCCTCGCCGGCATCGAGAACGACGAGACCGTCCCGCCCCTCGGCACGCTCCTTCGGCTCTCGAAGGCCCTCGACGTGAGCATGGCCTTCTTCTTCGAGGACACCGTCGAGATGGAGCGGCTCTCGGTGACCCGCAGCGGCGAGCGCGTGAAGGTCAAGCGCAGGCCCCACCACCGGGAGGGCGAGGTGGACTACGTCTACGAGTCCCTCGAGCCCAAGAACCCCCACAAGCACATGGAGCCCTTCCTGGTCGAGTTCCAGCCCATGGAGACGGGCGAGATGGTCTTCATGAGCCACGAGGGCGAGGAATTCCACTTCGTCCTGGAAGG
>Ga0116147_1002222_pt1 | contig 20086 bp, 24 predicted proteins | sample AD_JPNHG3_MetaG_FD_89749 | JGI IMG/M metagenome (GOLD analysis project Ga0116147, IMG submission 89749) | Active sludge microbial communities of municipal wastewater-treating anaerobic digesters from Japan - AD_JPNHG3_MetaG | ecosystem: Engineered > Bioreactor > Anaerobic > Digestate | place...
AGTTGTTTTTTCTTAGATATTTATGTTCTTTTGATTATATTAGGGTGTTTATTATATTTTTGGTGTTCCTCTTAGTTGTTTTTTCTTAGATATTTATGTTCTTTTGATTATATTAGGGTGTTTATTATATTTTTGGTGTTTCTCTTAGTTGTTTTTTAGATATTTTTGATGTTCCTCTTGGTTGTTTCTTCTTAGATATGTTTGCCCTTTTGCTGATATTAAAGTATTTATTATATTTTGATGTTCCTCTTAATTGTTTTTTCTTAGATATTTATGTTCTTTTGATTATATTAGGGTGTTTATTATATTTGTATGATAACTTGCTGGGGTATTGACAAAATAATAAAAATATGCTATACTTGCCATTGTATAATTTATTGTATAATTAAATATAAAAACTCTAGTAACCTGTAGGCAACAGACCTTTTTTTATTGAATAAGGTTCTGCCAGAGCTTATGTAGATGGACAATCTGGTGTTATACTGGGTTGCACCTCAGTAATTCTCTTAATCTCCGTCTTTGTGCGGAGGATCTTGCCTGCAGATTACTAGAGTTTTTTAATTTTTATACTAACTCCAATAAAGTAAAATAATGATTACCTAATAATACATTTGGTATATGATGATACTTGATTTTTATTAAATAATATGATAGTGTAAAAACATAAAGGAGAACTGCAGGATAGAATAAGACCGAAAGGTCTTGTTCTATTTTTATATATAAGGGTTGCTTTTAAATTTAAAATTTGATATACTATTATTAGTGTATAAAGAGTAGTAAATTTATAATAAATAAATTTGAATAATGGATCAATTACATTTACCAGCCAAGACAAGAAATGTATTTGGCAAGAAAAATAAACAATTACGTGCCAACGGTATGATTCCAGCAACTGTATATGGACAACAAATAGGACCATTTTCTATAGCTGTGGATTATAAAGAGTTTGAATCTATATATAAACAAGCAGGAGATAACACGGTAATAGAACTAAATATTGATAATAAAAAAACTTTACCAGTGTTAATACAAGACGTAGTGTACACGCCAGTATCAGAACAAATTGTGCATATAGATTTTCATGCTATTAATTTAGCTGAAAAAGTAACTGCTTATGTAGATATAGAGGTTGTAGGCGAAAATGATTTGTTAAAAGAAGGAGGCAATATAGTTGTGGCTATGCAAGAAGTGGAAGTAGAAGCTTTGCCAACTCATTTACCACACAAAATTCAAGTTGATATTTCGGGTATTAAAAATTTTGGAGACACAATATATGTTAAAGATTTAAAAATTAGTAAAGATGTAAAAGTTTTAGCTGATGAGAATAATCCAGTAGTGACATTAGCTGCCCCAGAAAATATTGCAGAAGAATTAAAAGAAATGGAAAATCAGACTTCTACTGCGGCTGCTGCTTCTGTCACAGAACCAGTAACTTCTAATACTGAGCAGATAACAGATAAAGATAATAACACCTTAACACAAGACGCAGAACATAAATAATTAAATATATTTTATGTTTAAAAAATTTGATATTATTGCTACAAAATCCAATACAAAAGAGCAGGCGCCTTTGAGTATACCTATTAGGAAGTTGGTTATACCCAAATCAGTTTTTGTAATTGGGCTGTCTTTGATATTAATAATTGGAGGCGCTTGATACTTGCATGATAATCAAGTAAAAGCACCGGGGAATAATATGTTTTTACCTGTAGAGGTGCAAGCTGTCAATGAGGAAGAACGTGCTAAGTTAGAGAAAGAATTAAAAGAGTTAGATGCTCAGATAGCGCAATATGAACAGCAACTTAAAACTACTCAAACTGAGAAAACAACATTACAAAATACCATTAATAAATTAAAAGCCAAAGCGTCATCTATCTCGTTACAAATTAAATCAAGCCAAGGGAATCTCACGCAGATTAAAGGTAGAATACAAGATACACAGTTGGCAATAAATCAAACAATGTCCAATATTGAGAGAAATAAACAAGAGTTGGCAGTTTTGCTGCAAACATTATATCAGTATAAAAGTTCGAGTGATTTAGAGATATTATTAGCTAATGAGAGTTTTCAAGAATATTTTGATAGAAACAATAATATAAATATTTTACAAGACAAAATTAAAACCAAATTACAGGACATGCAAGCATTAAAAACGACTTTAACAGAACAAAAGCAAGATTTGGACGATCAAAAAGAGACAACACAAAAATTATTATCTGTGCAGTTACTACAACAGCAAGAACTAGATAAGACTAAAAAAGAGCAGGAGCAATTATTAAGCGCTACTAAGGGTAAAGAAGCAACTTATCAGCAAATATTAAGCGAAGCAAGAAAAAAGGCAGCAGAAATAAGAAGTAGAATTTATGAATTAGTTGGTGTAAAATCGAAAGTTACATTTGGTGAGGCTTTAGATATAGCTAATTGAGTGGCAACTAAAATTGATATTCGCCCGGCATTTTTATTGGCAGTAATAACTCAAGAATCTAATTTGGGAAATAATGTTGGGACTTGTAATAGGCCAGGCGATCCTCCAAATAAAAGTTACAAAGTAGTAATGAAGCCTAGTCGAGACCAGATACCTTTTGAGCAAATAACGAAACAGTTAGGGATGGATCCATCTTCCACGCCTATTTCTTGCCCAATGTATAAAAATGGAGAACAGGTAGGCTGGGGAGGAGCTATGGGGCCTGCACAATTTTTACCCTCTACTTGGTTGGGATATAAAGATCGTGTTGCTGCTATTACTGGTCGAAGCCCAGCAAATCCTTGGAATATTACTGATGCTTTTGTAGCAGCGGCTTTATACTTAACAGATAAAGGAGCAGGGTCAAAAACATATAATGCTGAATGACGAGCGGCAATGATTTATTTTGCGGGTACAGTAAATAATGCATATAGATTTTATGGCGACAATGTAATGGCAATCGCCACAAGATATCAGGCAGATATTGAAGCAATTAATAAAGCGAAATAATTTTATTTTTTACATCTAATAAATTAAACTCAAATTATATAACTAATACAATATAATTTTCGTTTAATAAATAAACTCAAATTATATAACGAATACAATATATTGTTCATTTAATTAATAAATTAAATTCTCAATATATAACTAATACAATTTAATTTCCGTTTAATAAATAAACTCAAATTATATAACGAATACAATATAATTTTCGTTTAATAAATAAACTCAAATTATGAAACAATGCTTTTTTTGTCAAAAAAATATTGATGATATAGATTATAAGAATGTTGATATATTAAAACATTTTTTATCAAGCCAGTATAAAATTCTTCCTAGGAAAAAGACATTAGTTTGTGCTAAACACCAAAGGGTTTTGGCCAAGGCTGTTAAAAGAGCTAGACAGATGTCTTTGATACCAACAACATTAAAACATTAAAACCAAAATATAGAACTGGTTTTTGTATATTAATGGACATTTGATATATTTTGTGATTTTAATGATTTGTGAAATTGATTTATAATATATTTTTATTTAAATAATTATTCTATATTTTTCGTTTAATAAATTAAATTCAAAATATATTATGGCGTTTATAATTTTAATTTTTGTGGTTTGAACAATGGTAGTAGTATTGGTGATTTATCAAAATCACAAAGATTTACATAAATTAAAAAAAGAAAATGAAAAATTAGAAGATTTAGTCGAAACAATAGCTAAACAATATAATACTAATAATAAATTAAATGTGCCAGGCGTATCAGAGTTGGAAAATAAAAAACAAAAAATTATGAATTATTTAGATACCCATGAAATGATTGTTAATGATGATGTTGAACAATTATTGAATGTCTCGGATAGTTTAGCCACAAAGTATTTGCAAATGTTGGAGGATGATGGCAAAATTGTTCAAATAGGTGAGCGTGGTCGTTATGTTTACTACATTAAACGAAAAGTTTAATAAACGGGATATATTAAACGTAGTTTTAAGTTGATTAAATGGCTCAATTAGTTTTTTATCGCAAATATAGGCCCCAAACATTTAAAGAAATTTTGGAGCAACAAATAATTGTCCAAACACTAAGCAATGCTATTTTAGAAAATAAAATAGCTCATGCTTATTTATTTTGTGGCCCCCGGGGTACAGGTAAGACTTCAATGGCTCGGGTTTTTGCCAAAGCTATAAATTGTTTTAATAGAAAAGATAATGAATATGAGCCATGTAATAAATGCGAATCATGCAATGATATAAACAATGGTAGTTCTTTTGATGTTATAGAATTAGATGCTGCTTCTAATAGAGGTATTGATGAAATACGTAATTTAAAAGACAATATTAAAATAAAACCATTGAAGAGTAAATATAAAATTTTTATTATTGATGAGGCACATCAATTAACCGAAGCTGCTTGTAATGCTTTGTTGAAAGTTTTGGAAGAACCGCCCGAGTATGCTATTTTTATTTTTGCTACTACCAATCCGGAAAAAATGATACCAACTATTTTGTCACGAGTTCAAAGATTTGATTTCAAAAGAATTTCATTGAATGGTATAATTAATCAATTAGAAAAAATTTGTAAACAGGAAAATATTAAATATGAAAAAGAAGCATTAAAAATGATTGCTTTAAGCGCTCGAGGGGGAGTGCGAGATTCTGAATCTATTTTGGGGCAAGTAGCAACTTTTGACAAAGAAGTAACAGTCCAAGAAGTCGTCGACTTGATAGGCAATGTAGATTTCTATACAATTAAAAATTTTATTGATTTGATTATCCAAAATGATAAAGAACAATGTATCCAATTTATTCATAAATTGGATGAAGAAGGTTTTAATTTATTAGAAGTTAACAAAGGTATTATTGAATATTTAAGAAACTTGGTATTGTTAAATATATCTAAAGACTTAGAAACTATTGTGGCGCAGACTGTAACCAAAGAAGAGCTGGAGATTCTAAAAGAGCAGGCTGAATTATTAGATAATAATAAAATTTATAAATTGATCTTGGCTTTTTTACAAGCTCAAAATCAGTTTTATAACTCTCCAATAGATAGCTTGCCATTAGAGTTAGTAATATTAGAACAATTGGTGTAAAGGTATAATATAAAGGTTTTGTAACATAATAAGAACACAATATTGTGCGGGGTCGTCTAATGGTAGGACAGTCGCCTCTGGAGCGGCTTATCTTGGTTCGAGTCCAGGCCCCGCAGCCTTGTAGAAAGAGCTGAATAATTTGTAATTAGTAGTTTAGGGGCATAAGAAAAAATTTTTAAAATACAAAGAAATAATAAATATAATATATTATTAAGTTAAAACACATTTGATATAATTTTAATTTATTATAAATCTTTATAAAAATAAATAGATACAAATATAATATTATGAGTGGATTAGTTTTGCCGTTAAAATTTTTATTAGCTTTGGCTTTAGGGGCTGTAATAGGACTTGAGAGAGAAGCTCAAATCAATAAATTTAGACAAGAATATAAACAAACCCCTTGGTTAGGCAGTTTAGGAGGGTTGCGTACGTTTACTCTGATTTCTCTTATTGGGGCTTTAGTAGGAGTTTTAAATATTTATTCGTTTACAACTTTTTCTTATATTTTTGCTAGTGCATTTTTTGTTTTATTGTGTGCTTATTATGTAGTTGATGCATTATTAAAAAAAGCTACGGGGTTGACAACAGAGTTAGCTGCTTTGTTAACATTTATGATAGGGTTTCTGATTATTACAGAGATTATTCCAATACAATTAGTTATTGCTCTGGGGATTATGTTGAGTGTTCTGATGTCATATAAAGACAAATTAGAACGTTTTGCTCATGAATTTCCACGAAATGAATGGGAGAGCTTGTTGAGTTTTGCCATTATTGCTTTGGTAATTTTACCATTTTTGCCTAACAAAACATTTTATTTGAGTGATATAAAATGACTTGTTAATATATTGCAAGTATATGGTATTAGCTCTGCCCAGTTAGCCTATTTTGATATATTTAATCCTTTTCAATTGTGGCTTATTGTTGTGTTTATAACAGGCTTAGACGTTTTTGGTTTTGTTATATCTAAATTATTCGGTAAGAAAAAAGGTATAATAATTTCAAGTTTAGTAGCTGGTTTTATATCATCTACTCTTTTTACAATTTCTTTGTCTAAACAAGATAAAGCCACCAGTGGTCAGCCGAATGTACTTAATTGGATTATGTCTAGTATTATGTTGGCAAATTTAGCAAGTTTTGTGTATTTATTTATTTTAATAGCCCCTCTTAATTCGTCGTTATTATTAGTTCTGACGCCAACATTATGTTTATTATTATTATCTACTTTTTTGTTATTTTGGTTTTTTTATTATAATGCTCGGAAACATCAAAATTTAACAAAAGTAGAGGATAGTATTAAAACAAGTGGTGATTTGTTTTCATTTAGCAAGGCATTGATTTTTGCTTGTGAATTAGTTTTGATTAGAATTATAGCTAAGATTTGTTTAGTTGTTTTTGGCGAGCCAGGATATATAGCCAGTTTGTTTTTGGCATCATTAATAGGTATGGACACCATAGCTATAAATTTAGCCGAAACGTTTGGGAAAATATTAACTGCCAAAAGGACTGTGTTTATATTTTTGTCTGTAAATTCTTTTAATTTGATAAGCAAAGTCGTATATAGTTTTATTTATGGCAGTAAAAAATTAGCCTGGAGATTGTTAGTGGCAATGTTAATAATTATTTGTTGTAGTTGGTTTGGATATTTATTTATTAAATAATTTAAGTACAAAGCTATACATTATATTAGATATAATTGGATTATGGATATTTTTAAAAATCTAAAAAATGATGATAAATATTATTGGACCAATCATGTCAAAGAAAAAATGATGTTTTATAATATTGTGCCCAGCCGTATAAAACGAGTTTTGCGTGCACCACATAGAAATGAGTTTGGTATTGCTGATAATACTTTTGCGTGTATGCAACAAATTGGTTCTAAGAAAAAACCTCAGGAATTGTGGGTTATGTATCAGATAAGAAAAAAATTAAAAACCAATAAACAGGAATTATCAGATTTAGATTTAAACATTTTGGCTAAATTGGGTGATGATGAATTAGAAAAAATTACTAAGCTAAAACCACAAATTATCATTATTAGTAGTTGGCGTTATCCTGGTATAAGTCCTAAGAAAGATGAGGTACCTATGCCAGAAGATATAAAAAAGTTATTTGGTTTGTTTTCTTTATAAGAATAAAAGACCCCATATCTCATAGTAATTTATTTTTGGACGATACTTTGTTTTGATGGTAGTTGTAGCTGTTGTATACTTTGTATTATATTATAATATTAACTTAATTTTAATATATTTTTTAGTACTTGATTTTTATATCAAGAAGTGCTATAATTATTATATAATAATATAGCAGGTTATGGCTATACTTATTTAATAATGGTGGTTTATTAAAAGCTTTTTAATATATATAAATTTAATTAAAATTTTAATAAAAACAATATGAATAAAAAAACAGGATTTACAATATATGGAGCTTATGTTGTTTGTATTATTATACTGGCTTTTTGTTGATTTGGGGCATTATATTTAAAAGAAAAGACAACAATAGAATTTAAAATACGACAATGGGATCCAGCTACAGTGTCATTAGTAGATTTGGGTTTTACACCTGAAAAAATAAGTGCTAAACATATAGAGGTAGATAAACAAATTATTTCGTGGCAGGATTTTTCTTATTTAGTTGTTTCTTCTTTTTATCCACAATCTTATAGTGCTGCTATGTTTATATATGGGCCAGGTATTTATGGAGAAACAGATTTAAAATCAATATTAATTTTGTCTAATGGCCTGGAGGGTTTGGTTATTGATAAAATTCCTCATATTATCAAAGTAGTGGATATTAATGAAGATAATAGTCCTGAATTGGTTGTTGATATTGGTTCATATACAGAATATTATGAGCAGTATACTATTTTAACGCTGGAAAATGATGCATTAAGATTAGTATTTAATGAATGAATAGATAAAGATAAAGATACCCAACAGATGGTAAATAAAGGTCCTATTGTTTTTATAGAAGGAGGTAATGAAGCCGGCACTATGAATTTTGAAATTGATGTAGAAAATCATTGTGTTAAAGTATATCGTGGATTGGCGCCTCAAAGCAAAGAAGAAGATTGGCAATGAACTTCTGTAATATATGAATTACAGCCAATTGAGCATCAATTTGTATTTAAAAGTATGGAATAAAATATTTTTATCAGTTTAGTACAAGATTATAGTTTATGATTGTACTATAATAATATTTTTAGAATTTTTTATGGATAAAATTTTTGTTATAAATAATTTAGGAGAAAAAGAAGTATTTTCCCCAACAAAACTATATAAAAGCGCTCGACGTAGTGGGGCTTCAAAAGAATTAGCGAGTCGAGTGGTTAATACTATTTCACCATTAGTTAAAAATGGAGACACAACGAAAAATATTTATAAGCTTATGAAAGGCTTGCTTTTGAAGTTAGAAAAACCGGTTGGTATTAAATTTAGTTTAAAAGAATCTCTTAGAAAATTAGGTCCAACTGGTTATCCTTTTGAGATTTTTATGGGTGAATTGTTTGCCCGTTATGGGTTTCAAACAAAAATAGAAATTTTTGTCAAAGGTATATGCGTGGATTACGAAATAGATTTTCAGGCCGTGAAAGATAAAACAATGTATTTATCAGAGTGTAAATATCATTCTGATTCAGGTAGCAGAGTAGATATAAATACTATTTTGATTGCTTATGCGAGTTTTGTAGATATGGATCAAGGTGAATATTGCAGTTCTTATAAAAAACAAGGGGGTCAAGTAAAAAGACTCGTAGTAACTAATACAAAATTTACTAATAAAGCTATAAAATATGCCTCATGTTTTGGTGTGGGTTTATTGGGGTGGCACTACCCAGATAATTCAGGCATTGAGCATTTAATTGATAGTTCGCGGTTATATCCTATAACTATTTTGCCATCGATGAATAATTATTTATTAGATATTTTTTTAAAAAAAGGTATAGTGTTTTGTGTTGATTTATTAAAGTGGAATGAACACGATCTGACAAAACAATTTCATATAGATGCCAATATAGCTTATAAGATTTTGGCTGAGAGTAAAATGTTATTACAATAAAGTATAATATGAATAAGGAGCTCGCAAAAATCTTTTATGCTCTTTCTTATTATCTCGAAATGGAGTCTATCCCTTTTAAGCCTCAGGCTTATCAAAAAGCTGCAGGACTTTTGGAGAGTTTAGATGAAAACATTGAAGACATTTATAAGCAAGGAGGATTAAAAGCATTGGAAGATTTGCCAGGTATTGGTAAAAATATTGCTTTAAAAATTGAAGAATATATCAAAACTGGGAAAATAAAAATGTTTGAAGATTATTATCGTAAAATCCCAGTAAAAATTTTTGACTTGTTGAATATAAATGGTTTGGGGCCAAAAACAATTTATAATTTATATAAATATTTGGGTATAAAAGATTTAAAAGATTTACAAATAGCCATAGAAAATAATAAAATAAGAACAGTACCACGGTTAGGTGTAAAAACAGAGATGAAATTAAAAAAATCTCTGGATTTTTATAATCAAAAACATTATAATTTGTTAACATCAAAAGATCTCGATCATGTAGATAGTGATTTTGGTAATTTAATAAAATTGTCTGATATAAAAGGGGATTTACATATTCATACACCAAGACATAGTTTTGTATGATTACCAGATGAAGAAGAAAAACAAATATATAATTATATCCACGAATCTATAAAACGTGGCTATAAATATATCGGTATTTCTAACCATACAGAATATTTAAAAATAGAGTATGGTTTGACAGGTAAAGAATTATTAGAAGAAAAAATTTTGATTGATAAAATAAATGCTGATTTGCAAACAAATAATATAGATTTTGTGGTATATCATGGTTGTGAGTGTAATATTTTGAAAAATGGTTTATTAGATATAGAAGATAAATATTTAAAAGAATTGGATTATGTTATAGTAGGTATTCATTCAAATTTTGATTTGGATAATAAAAGTCAAACTGAAAGAATAATTAGGGCATTGGAAAATCCATTAGTAAATATTTTAGCACACCCAACTGGCAGACTAATAAATAAACGTGACGAATATAATATTGATTTTGATAAAATTTTAGCTCTATCCACAAAAAATAATAAAATATTAGAAATAAATGCTTCGCCATTTCGTTTGGATTTGGATAGACACAATATTGCCAAAGCCATTAGTCATAATATTACAATGATTATCAATACTGATTCTCATAATATAGAACAGTTAGATTTTATGAAATATGGTGTGGCAGAGGCACGCCAAGGAGGTGCCACCAAAAATAGTATATTAAATACGCGACCTGTTATTGTTTTTTAATAGAATTTATGATATACTATCTACATATTCATTATTAATAATCACATAATTTAATAAACTTTTAAATTTGTATTATGATCAAAAAATATCAAGGTTTTACTTTAATTGAAATGTTAGTTGTTGTGGCTATTATTGGTATGCTTAGCTCTTTGATTTTTGGTGGGTTGATTAGTAGTTCAAGAGCCAAAGCAAGAGATGCCAAAAGAATTGCTGATATTGCTAATATGCAAAGTGTTTTGGAATTGTATTATACAAAATTTGGGTTTTATCCAGAGGCGCAATCTGATTGGGAGACTTTTGCTATGATTTTGACTAGTTCAGAAACAGGTATAGGTATTTCTAAAATTCCCAAAGACCCCTTGGCGAGTACAGGAAAATCATATTTCTATGCTAGGTCTGAAGATTCAAATAATTTAGGGCAAGACTATGTATTAGGCGCTCAATTAGAAACAAAAGATCAAGCTCTGGATGAAGATATAGATGGTAATATATTTGGTGTTGATTGCGGGGAATCTGTTGGAGATATGATTTATTGTGTAAAACCATAAATTGTTTTAATTTAAAAATTTATTAAACTTAGGATTTATGTCTACTATTTTTTTTATTCATTTTATGTATGTATTTTTATTTTGTTTAGGCGCTATTGTTGGAAGTTTTCTTTTGGTAGTAATTTTACGTAGCGAACAAGAAGAAGAAATCGTCAAAACTCCGTCTCATTGTCCTTATTGTGGTAAAAAATTAGTTTGGTATGAGTTAGTCCCGATATTAAGTTTTATTGCCTTAAAAGGTAAGTGTAAAAATTGTAAACACAAGATCCCGTTTATGTATCCAGCTATAGAAATTGTTACAGGGTTACTATTTATGTTGGTATTTTGGAAGTTTAATACTTCTCCTTTGTTTCATATTGCTTTAACGTATATTCCGTCATTTGATGCGATGCTTGCTTGATTGACTTTGTTTTTATGATTATTTTATGTCTCTATTTTATTATTAATATCTATATATGATTTTCGTAATTTTGTTGTTTTAGATAAATTTTTATATATTGCTTTATTAGTAGGTTTTGTAGGTGAGCTATCTTTATTTCTTATTGGTAAATATTCTGCACTATATACAAAAAGTATTGTCCCTTTTGGGTTGAGCTTTCGTCAGTTTTTGGGAGGGTATGAATTATTAATAAATCCTTGGTTTACTGGTATTTGGGATAATTTGTTAGGTATGATTATAGCTTGAGGCATTATTCAATTGATAGTGACTTTGTCAAAAGGTAGGGCTATGGGTAATGGAGATCCGATTATTGCGGCATTTATTGGTTTGATTTTAGGTATGGCAGGCTCCATAGTATTTTTGTTGTTATCTTTTATAATTGGTGGTATTTATTCTGTTATATTATTGTTATTAAAAAAGAAAACTATAAAACAGCATATTGCTTTTGGTCCGATATTGGCAGTTTCGGCTATGCTGATATTTTTATTTGGTCATCAAATTGTGGCGAGTTATATAAATTTATTGATACGCTAAATTAATATATGGAAATAAATGATTATAAAAATAGTATAAACAGAGATAAAATACATTTTGGATTTACATTGGTAGAAATGTTAGTTACATTGTCTATTATTGTTATTATGTCATCAATTTTGATAGTGTATTCGAGAAATGGTGAAAAAGTTGGGCAATTAAATAGGGCAACAGAAAGATTAAGTTTTGATGTTCGTAGAATGGCTAGTATGTCTATGCAAACAAAACAATTTAAGGATAGTTCTGGTAATTTGCATGATGTGTGTGGTTGAGGTATTTATTTTGGCGATCCTGGTAGTAATTCCTATATTATTTTTAGTGATTTTTGTGAAACAGGACAAGATAAGGGAAATTTAATGTTTGAACGTGAGGAAACACAAGAGACTATTACGTTTGGAAAAAGTGTTAAAATCGCAGATTCCACTATAAAAAGTTTAGTATATGTTCCTCCAGAACCAAAATTATATCTTATCAGTCAAGGCTCTTTGCAAATAGATAGGGGGGAAATAGTTTTGTCTGGTGTTGGTAATAATAAAACAATAGAAATAACTAATTCTGGTAATTTTATAATTCGTTAATATATTTTAAACAAAATGTTGACATAGATATATAACTAACAATTTTTTGGGTTAATATTGAGATTTTATTTTTATTGAATATAAACTCAACATTATTATTTTTAAATGTTATATAATATATTTTAGAAAAAAAGGAGAATTATCACTGTAATTTATTTTATAATTTATAATGGCACGAAAAAGAAATATTTTTAAAAAACTTTTAGGATTATTTTGTATCTGTATTGTGATAGCAATATTGGTGATTTTTTATTTGTCTAAAGATTTGCCTAATCCTAATGAATTAGGCAATAAAGTTGTCTCCCAGAGTGTTAAAATATATGATCGTACAGGTACTACTTTATTGTATAATGCTGGCGAAGTCGAGAATCGTCATATTGTGCCTTTGAATACAATACCTCAGGTTGTACGCTGAGCTACTTTGGCTGCCGAAGACGATGATTTTTATAAACATGGGCCTATTGATATTAAATCTATTGCTCGTGCCATTTATACTAATATTCTACATATGGGTAAAACTCAAGGAGCATCTACTATTACTCAGCAATTGGCAAGAAATGCTTTTTTGACTCGCACAAAAACATATGCCCGAAAAATTAAAGAAATTATTTTGGCATTTTATTTAGAAAATCAATATTCCAAAGATCAAATTTTAGAATTTTATTTAAATCAAGTACCGTATGGCTATAATGCTTATGGTGTAGAATCAGCCAGCCAATTATATTTTAATAAACCCATTCAAGATGTTGATATAGCCGAAGCAGCGTATTTAGCGAGTTTATTAAAATCACCGAGTTATTTATCTCCTTTTGGACCTAATAAAAATAAATTAGATGATCGTAAAAATTGAGTTATTGATAGAATGAGTAATTTAGGATATATTACTAAACAAGAAGCAGATAAGGCAAAAAAAGAAAAAGTAGTTTTTGTGGCAAAAAATATTAGAATGATTGCCCCTCATTTTGTGAATTTTATAGAGCAAGAATTGGTAGCAAAATATGGTGAAGAAGCCATTCAAAGTGGTGGGCTTACAGTTATTAGTACATTGGATTTAGATTTACAGGCTAAAGCCGAGGAGGTAGTAAAAAAATATGCAGATTTGAATGAACGAGATTATAAAGTAAAAAATATGGCCTTGCTTTCCGAAGATCCTAAAACTGGACAAATTTTAGCTATGGTAGGGTCACGAGATTTTTTTAATTTAGAAAATGAAGGTAATTTTAATGCTGTGTTTGGATTACGCCAGCCTGGTTCTTCTTTTAAGCCTTTTGCGTATTTAACATTATTTAAAAAAGGCTATACAGATAATACTATATTATTTGATTTACCAACTAATTTTTCAACAGATCCACAAAATCCCTATACTCCTAAAAATTATGATAAAAAATTTAGAGGTCCAATAAATTTAAGAAACTCTTTGGCACAATCTTTGAATATTCCCTCAGTTAAAGTATTATATTTAGCAGGTATTACAGATACAATTAATACGGCAAAATCTTTTGGTATAACTACTTTAACACAAGATGCCAATTATTATGGATTGCCTTTGGTGCTTGGAGGCGGGGCAGTAAATTTGTATGAAATGGTTGGTGGATATGCAGCATTTAGCCAGGAAGGTATTTATCATAAACAAAGCTATATTTTAAAAGTTATAGATAGAGATAATAAAATTTTAGAAGAATATAAAGATGAATCTAATCCAGTTTGTGATGCTGAGCCAGTAAGATTATTAAATGATATTTTGGCTGATAATTTGGCTCGTGCCCCACTTTATAGTGGAGGAATTAATAATCCGTTATTTTTTGGAGATAATATTCCAGTTGCTGCCAAAACTGGTACAAGCCAAGATTCACGAGATGCTTGAATTTTTGGTTATACTCCCAATATTGTTACTGGTGTATGAGTAGGTAATAATGATTATTCACCAATATACCAGGGATCAGTAACAGGAGGTTTGGTTGCTGCTCCAGCTTGGCATGAATTTATGCAGTATGCTATTACTAAAAATAATAATATAGAATATTTCACAAAACCTCAAATTACTGCAATATCTAAACCAATGTTAAATGGGCAATATATAAATAGTATTGGGGGCTCTTTACAAATTCACTCGATTCTTTTTTATATTGATAAAAACAATCCCTTAGGTCCTATTCCACGCAATCCTGCCAATGATTCTCAATTTTATAATTGAGAAGGTCCAGTGATTGCTTGAGCCCAAAATAATATTCAAGATTTTAACACAGTATATAATAAACCAATGAGTTTAGATGTGTATGATGTTGATTATGGGTCAAATGTTTCTACTATCCCCACCAATACTACTTCTTACTCTAAAGAATTACAAATGAAATTTTTGAATGTTCAAAATGGACAAATTTGGAACAATGATACACAATTACAAGTACAGGTAACAGGGGGGACAGATTTAATAAAACAATCAGTCTATTTAAACAATCAATATATTGGTGAAATGAATTTAATTTCTCAAAATCAAGATATTAAAACATATGGTATTATGATTTATTATAACACTTTACAACCACAAAATGAAATACGAGTTCATTTACAAGATAGTGCTTTGGATATTATAGAAGATGCTATAACAATATATAAATAAAATATACATTTTTAAAATTACAAAACATTACCCAATTAAAATTATTATATCTCCCATCATCTATTGTTTTATTTTTATAAATATGATATATTCATAATATATTGATAATAAATGATACATTGTATTCCCTAATTATATTTTGCTACGAAAATCAACTGTTCAAAGGTTTTTAAAAAAATGCAAAAAACAGCTCAAAAAGTGTTTGACCTCAAAAGAACAACAGGAATTATTAAATATTAAATTTCAATCTTGATATTCTTATTATCATTATGCTCAATGTTGAAGATTAATAAAAAATTACAAAAAGATTTATTAATTTGTTTTTTTATTTAATTTTTATGCCAAAAGTCTAAAATATATCATAGAATAAATATATATAGAAGCAAAAAGTTAGAGATTTTAAGTTGAAAGCAATTTTTATGTTATGCAACTCTTAGCTTTTTATTTGCCGCACTTATTTTAAAAAAATTAAAAATTGGAAATTCGAAATTATTATATAATAAGGGTCTTGATATTTAGTTAATTTTATGATATACTAATAATATATTGATAATAATAAATCAAGGGATTATTTAATATATATGAAGGGTTTTAAATCTTTTTTATTAGAATTTGGAGAAGTAATAATTACAGCGCTTTTAATTGTACTACCAATTAGAATGTTTGTAATAAGCCCATATTTTGTCAAAGGTCAAAGTATGGAGCCAAATTTTCATAACAATGACTATTTATTAGTTGATAAATTATCATATAGATTTACAGAACCAAAAAGAGGCGAGGTTATTGTGTTTAAAGCACCAGATGGTGCGAGCTATTATATTAAACGAATTATTGGTTTGCCAGGAGAAACAATAGAAATTAATAATAATTCCATTGTGGTTTTTAATAAAGAATTCCCCGAGGGATTAAAATTAAACGAAGAATATTTGCCAGCTGATGATTTAACGCTTAATAATATGACAATAAAATTACGAGAAAACGAATATTTTGTATTAGGAGACAATAGAGAGGCATCTTTTGATTCTCGTAGCTGAGGTAATTTAGAAAGAAATAAAATTATTGGTAAGGTATGAGTAAGAGTAGCGCCTATTAGTAATGCCAGAGCTATTACTTTGCCAGTTTATAAATAATATAGATTGATAAGTAATTTAGATACAAAAAACAATAAAATAAAACATTTATAAGTCAAAATTATGTCCAAAAAATCCATTCGATTTGTTGATATTAAGAAAAAATTGAATAAAGAAAAAACAGACAAATTAAACAAAGGAAAGACGAGAAAAAATATATGCCAAGCACCTCAAGGTATGCATGATATTGTTTTTGATGAGAAAAAAATATTTGATAAAGTAGTGCGAGAGATTTATAATATTGCTTGTTTTTATGGCTATGAGCAAATTATTACTCCAATTTTGGAATATGGAGATTTATTCGTGTATGGGCTTGGTAAAGATAACAAAGATTTGAATGGAATGTTTTGGATCAAGAATTGTAAAAATAAAAAATTAGCTTTAAGATTGGAGGGCACTATACCTATTGTTAGAGCTTTTTTGGAACATAATATGTCTTTGTTTTTACAACCAACCAAGATTTTTTATATTGGGCCATTTTTTAATAAAACAGAACTTTATAAAGCAGGATTTGAAATTATTGAAGATGATAACATAATTAATGATGTAGAGTTGATTTGGTTATCAAAAATAATTTTACAAGATTTAAATTTAGATAATGTACGAATAGAACTAAATAGTATAGGGTGCCCAAAATGTTTTAAAAATTATGAAAAGGCAATTAAAAAATATTATAGATCAAAGAAAAACAGACTGTGTGCTTCTTGTAGAAAATATTTGGATAGTAATATTTTGATGCTTTTGAACTGTCAAGAAGAGAATTGCAGAGCACTAAGAGTAGAAGCACCCAAAATTAAAGATTTTTTATGTACTGATTGTAAAAACCATTTGCAAAACATTACTCAATATTTAAAAGATATGCATATTCCATTTGTTTTGAACCCTGAATTGGTGTTGCGAGATAATTATTATAATAAAACCATTTGAAGTTTTGTTTATGATAATATAATTTCTGAGGATAATAAAGAAACTATTGTTTTAGCCTATGGTGGCAGACAAGATAATTTATTAAAATTATTTACTGGGCAAAACAAACCGATTACTGGCTTGGTATTAAATATTTATGATATAGTAAATGTTTTGAAAACACATAAATTGTTGGATGTTAGAAATAAAATACCTAATTTTTTTCTTATGCCAGTAGGGGAAACAGCAAAAAAGAAAAGTTTTGAAATTTTGGAAGAATTAAGAAAAAATGATATTAAAATTTTATTTAGTTTTGGTAAAGACAGTGTTAGATCGCAAATGAAATTTGCAGATAAAATTAAAACAAAATATATTTTATTGTTAGGACAAGAAGAAGTCAATAGAAATGAAATAATTTTACAAGAAGCTTCTTCAGAACTACAAGAAAATATTCCATTACCTAAATTGATAAAGGTCTTAAAAAATAAACTTAATAACGCATAGTAGAATATTATGTCTATAAAAATTCAGAGAAAAGAAAACGAATCTATTTCTACTTTTATTTATAGAGCATCTCAGATAATTCAAAAAAGTGGAGTACTTATGGAAGCTCTAAAACACCAAAATCATATTAAAAAGCCCAATGAGCGCAAGAAAAAATTGGCAGCTTTGCATAGAATAAAAGTTCTTAAAGATATTGAATATAAAAAGAAAATGGGATTGCCAATTAATAAACATTAGAATAAATTATGATAAAAATAGAATTTTTATTATATAATTTTTCTAACATAAAGATTATACAGCAAGATTTATTAAAACAATATACAACTAAAATAATTAATACTATTATACCATTGTTAAATCCTAATATAAAACAAGTAAGTTTGGCAGTAGTTATGCTAAATTTGCAAGATTCATACCAATTAAATAAAATTTGGAGAAAAAAGCGTTATGTCCCTGTGGAGTTGAGTTTTGCTAATTATTCACAGCAATACTTGAAAAAAATCAAAGAAAGTAGTATAATATTAGGAGATATTATCTTGACACCAGAATTGTTACAAACTTCACAAGACTACAAAACTGCACTTATTCATAGCCTTTTACATCTTTTGGGATATAATCATAATACCCAAGCAAATTATAAAAAGATGCAAAAATGAGAGAAGTCTTTTTTAAAAAATTAAAAATATTTTATGCGACAAGCTTTATTGGCTTTAGATATAGGGACTAATAATATACATATTGCGGTTTTTAAAACAAATCCTAATCAGATTATATTAAACTGGAATCGTCCTTCGGTTGGAGTAAAACGAGGAGTAATTTGTAATGTAGATGATGTATCGGCGTGTTTGGATAAAGTATTGGATGAAGTAGCAAGCGCTTTAAATACCAATGTTTTAAAGGGCATTGTTTGTATTGGAGGTAATAATATTGAAATGAGGAAATCAAAGGGTATAGCTATTATTGCTAATGATAATAATGAGATTAATAAGCCAGATATAGCCCGTGCTCAGCAATCTTCTCAGTCTTTTGCTTTGCCTGTCAATAGAACTTTAATACATAGTATCCCACAAAAGTTTTTAGTAGATGGTGTAGAAGTTTCAGATAACCCCGTTGGTATGGTAGGTATGCGTTTGGAAGTAGAAAGCTTAATTATTGATGCATTTACGCCAGAAATAAGAAATTTGGATAATGTATTAAAAAATGTTGGTTTTAAACAAGATGCCTTATTAGTAAATACTTGAGCTGGATCTTATGGTGCTTTATCTAAACAAGAAAAAGAATTGGGTGTAATTGGTATTGATTTAGGAGCTGGTACTACGAGCTTTTCGGTATTTGAAGAAGATAAAATGATTTATACCAAAGTGTTACCAGCTGGAGGTAATTATATTAGTAATGATATAGCTTTATGGTTAACAATTCCACCAAATGAAGGAGAAAATATAAAAATCAAATGAGGAAGTGCTTATGCTTTGAAAGTAGATAAGAAAGAAATGTTAAACTTGGGCGATATTGTAGCTGGTGAAGATAAAAATTTTTCTCGTAGAGAATTAGCCGAAGTAATACAAGCTCGCTTGGAAGAAATTTTTGATTTTATTAATGGAGAGTTAAAACAAATTGGTAAATATGCCAAATTGCCTGGAGGGGTAGTGTTATATGGTGGTGGAGCCAATTTGCCAGATATTGTAGAATTGGCAAGAGACAAATTAAAATTGCCAGCGCGTATAGCCCATCCGCAATTTAATGGCTTAATAGAAACAGACCCGAGCTTTGTAAATGTTGTGGGGGCGATACAATGATATTTATATGATGAATATGATCATAATGCTCCAATACTTAATAGCCATGGTTTGGGTAATCTAATTTCAAAACTTTTTAAAAATTTTAATCCTTAAATATATAATATGGCGCAAACAGCTTCAAATAATAATTTTAAATCCAAGCCCAATATTAAAATTAAAATTATTGGTATAGGTGGTGGAGGCGGTAATATTTTAACAAGAATGTATAAAAGAAAAGTAGACGGAGTAGAGTTTATTGCCTTGAATACAGATGCTCAGGCATTACATTTTACTAAAGCAGACAAAAAAATCAATATTGGGGTTAATTTAACCAGGGGCTTAGGAGCAGGAATGGATCCAGAAATAGGTAAAAAAGCTGCCGAAGAGAGTTTACAAGAAATAGAGGAGGCTTTGAGTGGAGCTGATTTAATTTTTATTACTTGTGGTCTTGGTGGGGGTACTGGATCAGGTGCTGCACCTGTTGTGGCAGAAGCAGCGCGCAAGACCAATGCGTTAATTATTGGAGTAGTGACGAAACCATTTTTCTTTGAGGGTACTAAAAGAATGGATATTGCCAATGAAGCTTGAAAAAAAATATACAACAATGTGGATGCACTAATTACAATTTATAATGATCGTATTTTTAATATTATTGAAAAAGA
>Ga0116147_1002246_pt1 | contig 19946 bp, 11 predicted proteins | sample AD_JPNHG3_MetaG_FD_89749 | JGI IMG/M metagenome (GOLD analysis project Ga0116147, IMG submission 89749) | Active sludge microbial communities of municipal wastewater-treating anaerobic digesters from Japan - AD_JPNHG3_MetaG | ecosystem: Engineered > Bioreactor > Anaerobic > Digestate | place...
ACGATCTCCACGTTGTCGCCCACCTTCACCACACCGGTCTCGATCCGGCCAGTGGCCACGGTACCGCGGCCGGTGATGGAGAACACATCTTCCACGCTCATCAGGAAGGGCTTCTCCGTTTCGCGCGGGGGCACGGGGATCCAGGTGTCAACGGCATCCATCAGGGCCATCACGGTATCCACCCACTTGGGCTCACCGTTCAGGGCGCCCAGAGCGCTGCCACGGATCACCGGGGTCTTCTCGCCATCGTACTGGTAGAAGGTGAGGAGTTCGCGGATCTCCATCTCAACGAGGTCGAGGAGTTCGGCGTCATCCACGCTGTCCACCTTGTTCATGAACACCACGATCTTGGGCACCCCCACCTGACGGCCGAGCAGGATGTGCTCGCGGGTCTGGGGCATGGGGCCGTCGGTGGCGGCCACCACCAGGATGGCACCGTCCATCTGGGCGGCACCGGTCACCATGTTCTTCACATAGTCGGCGTGGCCCGGGCAGTCGACGTGCGCGTAGTGGCGCTTCTCGGTCTCGTATTCGACGTGTGAGGTGTTGATTGTTATACCTCTCGCTTTCTCTTCGGGCGCCTTGTCGATTTCGTCATACTTCATAACTTTGGCGTTGCCCTTGGACGCGCCATACATGGTGATGGCGGCGGTGAGGGTAGTCTTGCCGTGGTCAACGTGGCCGATGGTGCCGATGTTGACGTGGGGCTTTGTTCTGTCAAACTTTGCTTTTGCCATTTTCAGTTCCTCCAAAATTTACATTTTATATTATTATTCGGTTTCGATTTAAGCGGTATACCGTTTTGCTTAGTATTTCATGCCGTTCAGCTTTTCGGTGATATGGCGTGGAGCCTCGGCATAGTGGGACAGTAGCATTGTGAAGGTGCCTCTTCCCTGAGTCGACGACCTCAGCGCGGTAGCGTAGCCGAACATTTCGGAAAGCGGCGCCTCGGCATCGATGACGACGCCGCCGCCTCTGTCCTCGCTGTTTTTGATGGAGCCGCGCTTGGCCGTAATTCCGCCCATGACGTCGCCCATATAGTCGCGCGGCACCGTTACCTCAACCGCCATAATGGGCTCGAGCAGAACGGGCGAGGCTTTTTTCATAGCCTCTTTAAACGCCATGGCGCCCGCCACCTTGAATGCCATCTCGGATGAGTCGACCGGATGGGTGTTGCCGTCTATGAGCGTGACTTTAAAGTCCACCGCCTCGTAGCCCGCCAAAACGCCGCTGCGCTTGGCCTCTTCAACGCCCGCCTTGACGGCGTTAACATATTCTTTAGGTATGCAGCCGCCCACCGTGGCGTCCTCGAAGACGATTCCCTCGCCCGCCGAAAGCGGCTCAATTCTTATGGTGCAGACGCCGTATTGGCCGCGTCCGCCCGTCTGTTTGATAAACCTGCCCTCGGCCTCCGCCGTCCCCCGCACCGTTTCGCGGTAGGCGACCTGCGGCTTGCCGATGTTGGCCTCGACCCTAAATTCGCGAACCATCCGCTCGACTAAAATCTCAAGATGGAGCTCGCCCATTCCCGAAATGATCGTTTGGCCGGTTTCTTTATCGGTGTAGGCGCGGAAAGTGGGGTCTTCCTCGGCGAGCTTGGCGAGCGCAATCGCCATCTTTTCCTGGCCTGCCTTGGTTTTGGGCTCGATGGCAACCTTGATGACGGGCTCGGGGAAAACCATCTTCTCTAAGATAATTTGCCGCGATTTGTCGGAGAGAGTATCGCCCGTCGTGCTGTCTTTTAAGCCCACTATCGCGATGATGTCGCCCGTCGACGCTTCGATGATTTCCTCGCGATCGTTGGCGTGCATCCTAATTAGCCTGCCGATTCTCTCCGAGCGCTGCTTGACGGTGTTGTAGACGAGGTCGCCCGTCCTTAACATGCCCGAGTAAATTCTCGCGAACGCCAGCCGTCCCACGAAGGGGTCGGTCATTATCTTGAAGACGAGCGCGCTGAGCGGCGCGTTGTCCGACGGCTTTCTCGATTCTTCCTTCTCGGTGTGGGGATTGACGCCGACGACATCGGGAACGTCGAGCGGAGAGGGAAGATAGTCTATTACGGCGTCCAAAAGGTTTTGGATGCCCTTGTTCTTATAGGCGCTGCCGCAAAGCACGGGAACGATGTTCATTGCTATGACGGCTTTTCTTATCGCGGCCTTTAGCGTTACGAGGTCGATTTCCCCGCCCGAAAGATACCGCTCCATGATGGCGTCGTCGAAGTCGGACACCGCCAGAAGAAGGTTGTTTTTAGCGTCCTCGTAGCTGGCTTTGTATTCCTCGGGGACGTCGGTTTCGGTGGCGTGGACGCCAAGGTCCTCGTCGGCATAAAAGATTGCCTTGCCGCGGACTACGTCCACCACGCCCTTGAAGGTATCCTCGCGCCCTATCGGAAGCTCGAGGGCAACGGCGTTGGCGTTAAGCCGCTCTCTAATCATCTTGACGACGTTAAAGAAGTCGGCGCCGTTGATATCCATCTTGTTGACGAAAGCGAGCCGGGGCACCGAGTATTTGTTGGCCTGCCGCCAAACCGCCTCCGACTGCGGCTCGACGCCGCCCTTGGCGCAGAACAGCGCGACGGCGCCGTCTAAAACGCGAAGGCTCCGTTCCACCTCAACGGTAAAGTCAACGTGGCCGGGAGTGTCGATGAGATTTATCCGGCAGCCCTTCCACGTCGTCGTAGTCGCCGCCGAGGTGATGGTGATTCCCCTCTCCTGCTCCTGCTCCATCCAGTCCATAATGGCGGTGCCTTCATGGACCTCGCCCATCCTGTGCACACGTCCGGTATAAAACAGTATGCGCTCCGATGTCGTGGTCTTGCCGGCGTCTATGTGCGCCATTATGCCGATATTTCTTATTTTACTAAGTTCAAATTCTCTCATAAAACCTCTGAATCCGTGCGCGCTCTTGCCTTAGGCTAAACGGCAGAGATTCAAACTTCTACCACCTGAAGTGCGCGAAGGCGCGGTTGGCCTCCGCCATACGGTGGGTGTCTTCCTTCTTTTTGACAGCGCCGCCCGTGTTGTTGTAGGCGTCCATAAGCTCGTTTGCCAGCCTTTCGTCCATGGTGCGTTCGCTGCGCTTGGCGGAATAGCTGACCAACCAGCGGATGCCCAGAGTCTGTCTGCGGTCGGGACGGATTTCAAGCGGCACTTGATAGTTTGCGCCGCCCACGCGGCGGGCCTTAACCTCAAGCACCGGCATGGCGTTTTCGAGCGCCTTCAGAAAAACCTCGAGCGGTTCGACGTTCATCTTCGCCTTAATCTTCTCAAACGCGCTGTATACTATCCTTTGCGCGGTTCCTTTCTTGCCGCTCGCCATAATCTGGTTAATCAGTTTGGCGACAACTTTGCTGTTATAAATCGGGTCGGGCAGCACGTCGCGCTTGGGAACTCCGCTTCTTCTTGGCATATTTAATCTCCTTAACTAAGACAAATGGTTATAGTTTAAATTTTGTTTGATTTTAGGCCTTGGGGCGCTTGGCGCCGTATTTCGACCTTGCTTGCTTGCGCTTCTGGACGCCCGCTGCGTCGATTGTGCCGCGGATGATGTGATAGCGGACGCCGGGCAGGTCCTTAACCCTGCCGCCTCTTATCAAAACGACGCTGTGCTCTTGGAGGTTGTGGCCGATACCGGGAATGTATACCGTTCCTTCCATACCGTTGACAAGACGCACCCTCGCTATCTTGCGGAGCGCGGAATTGGGCTTTTTGGGCGAGGTGGTCGTGACCGACAAACAGACGCCGCGTTTTTGCGGGCACTCCTCCAAAATGGGAGTGTTGCTCTTCTTGGTCTGTCTTTCACGCCCCTGCTTGACAAGCTGATTGATTGTTGGCATAAGTTACCTCCGTATTCTTTTGAGTGAGCACTCCCGCAACCCTCGTTCATGCTCGTCGTTAAAGCTGATTTTTGGCGGATTCTTTCTTAAGTCCGACGCAGGCGGCGGCGACTTTGATGCCGGCAAGCCTGCCGAGTTCGTCTTTTGACGGCGTCCATCTTAATTCGGCACCCCGTCTGAAAGCCGCGCTCTCTATTTCGTCCTTAATGTCTTGATCCGCGTCCTCCGACACAATCACACACCAGATTGTGCCCTCGGTTATGCCCCTCAAAACCTCTTTTCTTCCCACGGCTTTTTCGGAGCGCGCTATAAGTTCTTTAAACTTTTCCATATACCACTTATTTTGTAGTTTTCGGCATAGGTTAAAAACTTGCCCTCAAGGAGTGCAAGCTCACTTATAATAACAGCAATAGGCCTCAGTGTCAAATAAATTAACGGAAAATACTGACTTTTTTGATAAATTTAATAAATTAAGATTGGTTCCTCTTAAATAAATTATTTGCGCGTTAACGGGATAGATGCACAGGCATCAAGTTCAAGATTGGCCGGTTCGATGCCCGATTTCATCATAAAATAGGCGGCGGAAGCTATCATGGCGGCGTTGTCGGTGCATAGATTTAGCGGCGGGAAGTAGACCTTTATGCCTTCCTTTTCGGCGCTCGCCGATATTTTTTCTCTTAGGCGCATATTGGCGGAAACGCCGCCCGCCACCGTGATAATTTTCAGGCCTACCTTGACCGCAGCCTTGACCGCATTTTCGGAAAGGACGCCTATGGCCGCCTCCTGAAAACTCGCCGCTATATCGGCAATGTTAATTTCCTCGTTTCTCGCCCGGGCGTTGGCGACGTAGTTGACGACGGCGGTCTTAATGCCGCTGAAAGAAAAGTTCAACCCGCCCGCCGAAGGCGGCGGAAAATATATGTTTGCTTTGCCCGATTTCGCCGCTTTTTCTATCTCGGGGCCGCCCGGGTAGGGCAAACCCAAAACCCGCGCCGCCTTGTCGAAGGCCTCGCCCGCCGAATCGTCCGCGGTCGTTCCCAACACCTCGCGCTCGCTGAAACTCTTGACCTTTAAAACGGCGGTGTGGCCGCCACTGGCGAGCAGGCAGATATAGGGCGGGCAAAGCTCCTTTTCGGCGATATAGTTTGCGGCGATATGGCCGTCCAGATGGTTTACGGCGTAGAGCGGTTTATTCGCGGCATACGCCAGCCCTTTGGCGAAAGATACGCCGACCAAGAGCGCGCCCAAAAGTCCGGCGCCGTAGGTAACGGCGACGGCGTGGACATCTGAAAGAGCGCATGACGCCTCGGCAAGCGCCTTTTCCACCACCGCCCTTATCGAAAGAGTGTGATTTCTCGAGGCTATCTCGGGCACGACGCCGCCGAAGCGGCGGTGAATCTCGATTTGGGAAGCGACGACGGAAGACAGCACTTTCCTGCCGTCCTCTACCACCGCCGCCGCCGTCTCGTCGCAGCTCGTCTCGATTCCTAAAATTTTATATCCCATTATATTTGTCTGCGCCCGTGTAACAAAAAAAAATAATCCGGCGTTTTTCGTTTTCGTTGAGCGTTTTTCATTCGGCGAAGCCGCTATCCGGCGTTTTTCGTTTTTCGTTGAGCGTTTTTCATTCGGCGAAGCCGCTTTCGTCGAAGATTTAGCTTTTTCTGAGGTATTCGGTAATGAAGTCGTCGATATAGCCGTCCATGACCGCCTGAACGTTGCCCGTTTCAAAGCCGGTGCGGTGGTCTTTTACCATGGTATAGGGGCAAAAGACATAGCTTCGGATTTGGCTGCCCCATTCGATTTTTTTAAGCTCGCCCGAAATCGACTGCGACTGTTCCGCCCTTTCTCTTTCCCGCTTTTCTATGAGTTTGCCTCTCAGCATCTGCATGGCGACTTCGCGGTTTTGGATTTGGCTTCTCTCGTTTTGGCAGGCGACTATAATACCGGTTGGGATATGCGTTATCCTAATCGCCGATTCCGTCTTGTTGACGTGCTGGCCGCCGCGCCGCTGCTTCGGTAGGTGTCGATTTTGAGGTCCTCGGCGCGTATTTCTATTTCCGAAGTATCAATTATTTCGGGCATCACCTCAAGCGAGGCAAAGGAAGTATGGCGCCGTTTGTTGCTGTCGAACGGCGAAATTCTGACAAGGCGGTGGACGCCTTTCTCGGCCTTGAGATAGCCATAGGCGTTTTCGCCCTCGGCGCGGAAAGTTATGCTCTTAAAGCCGGCCTCGTCGCCCACCAGCGAGTCCAAAACGGCAAATCCCCAGCCCATTCTTTCGATGTATCGCGAATACATTCTAAATAGCATCTCGCACCAGTCCTGCGCCTCGGTGCCGCCCGCGCCCGCGTGGAGCGTCAGAATGGCGTTCAAGCTGTCATATTTGCCCTTAAGGAGCGTTTCCAGCCTTAATCGTTCGATTCCGTCCGATAAAGTGCCGATTTCGGCAAGTAGCGCGGCTTCCTCGCTTTCGTCGCCCGCTTCCTCGATGAGCTCGGCGAGCACTTCTGCATCTCCAAGACGGCTTAAAAGCTTCTCGACACGCTCGACTCTATTAGTGAGCGTCTTGAGCTCTTTATTGACTTTGCCTGCCGCCTCAAGGTCATTCCAAAACCCCTCGGCATGTTGTAATTTTGTCAGTTCTTCAATTCTGATTTTAACGCCGCCCAGGTCAAAGAGAGTCTCCGGCCATATTCAGCGTGTCCCTCATTGCCTGAAATTTATCCCTCAAATCCGCAAATTCCAACATAATCATCTATCCTCATGCAATATTTTTTGTTTACAACTTTCAATCTTAAACTCTACCAGAACTTCAAAAAAATAATGTTTGAATAGTCTAGTTTATCTTGCTAAAATCGACATGTTTTATTTTTAATCAATAACTACTTCATAAACGGCGTCAGGGCGTTTAGATTTGCGCGAAAATTCCCGAGGGGATAAATCCAATGTATTGTATTAAATGATTTGTCACCGAGAGGGATTTCCCGTGCGAAGACAGACCTCATCAACACCGTTTATTATTTTCCGCAACAGTTTTTGTATTTCTTACCACTGCCACACGGACAGGGGTCATTACGGCCGACGTCGCCGCCCTTGTTGACCATAGGCTTGCGCTTGGGCGCAACCGGCCGTCCCAGCGAGATGTTGGCCGATTTGGTGCCGTCGGCGTTTTCGACCTCGGTCAGATAGACCTTGAGAAGGGTGGCCACGGTGTCGTTGTGAATTCGGGTTATCATGTCGTCGAAGAGCTCGAAGCCCTCGCGGCGGAATTCAATGACGGGATCGCGCTGGCCGTAACCGCGAAGGCCGATGCCTTGGCGGAGAGCGTCCATCGACTCAAGGTGGTCCATCCATTTCTGGTCGACGTTTCTTAAAAGGACGATGCGTTCGAGCTCGGAAAAGTCGAAGCCGTAGGCTTTGATTGCCTCGATCTTCTTCTCGTAAGTCTCGGTGGCCGCCTTAACTACTGCGTCGGTCAGCTTTTTAACGTCGTAACAGGAGGCAAGCTCGGCATTCATCAGCTTGGTGCCTTCGGGAAGCAGCTTTTGCTCTAAGGCGCGGTTGAATGCCTCGTAGTCCCATTCATGATAGTCGCCCGAATAGTCGGCATGGGTTTGAACGATGCCGGCGGCAAGCGGCGGAATCATCTTGACAATCTGCTCGTGAACGTCGATGCCGTCCAAGACCTTGCCTCGCTCGCCGTAGATGATTTCGCGCTGGACGTTCATGACGTCGTCGTAGGAAAGCACCTGCTTTCTTATCGAGAAGTTGCGGCTCTCGACGCGCCTTTGCGCCGATTCGATTTGGCGCGTCACCATGGCGCTCGAAATGGGCACGGTGGGGTCGGGATTTAGCGTCGACATTATGCCTTTTAGGCGTTCGCCGCCGAAGACGCGGGCGACGTCGTCGTCGAGCGAGATATAAAACACCGTTTCGCCGGGGTCGCCCTGACGGCCGGCGCGGCCGCGGAGCTGGTTGTCGATACGTCGGCTCTCGTGCCGCTCGGTGCCGATTATCTTAAGACCGCCCAGCGCGATGACCTCTTCCTTTTCCTTTTTGGTAACTTGGGAAAAAGCGTCGAGCAGCCTTAAATATTCCTCTTTCGCCTCGCGCTCTTTGTCGGTCTTGACAGGTAGGAACGAGGTCGCCGCCTCGATGTCGGCGGGCGCGTAGCCGTCTTTTTCCAGCTTCTGCTTGGCCAAAAATTCGGGGTTGCCGCCCAGCATGATGTCGGTGCCGCGGCCCGCCATGTTGGTGGCGATGGTGACGGTGCCGAGGCGTCCCGCCTGCGCCACTATCTCGGCCTCAAGCTTGTGGTGCTTGGCGTTCAAAACATTGTGGGGAATCTGCTTTCGCTTGAGCCGCTCGGAAAGCTCTTCGGATTTTTCCACCGACACCGTGCCGACGAGGACGGGACGCTTGGATTTATAGCACTGCTCGATATCTTTGACTATGGCGTCGAGCTTGCCTTCCATGCTGACATAAATCTGGTCGTTGTTGTCGTGACGCCGAGAGGGAAGATTGGTGGGGAGCACTACGACGTCGAGCTTGTAGATGTCTCTGAACTCCTGCTCCTCGGTCTTGGCGGTTCCCGTCATGCCCGACAGCTTTTTATACATTCTGAAGAAGTTTTGATAGGTAATGGTGGCGATGGTGCGGTTTTCGCTCTTGATGTGGACGCCTTCCTTGGCCTCAATTGCCTGATGCAGCCCGTCGCTGTAACGCCTGCCGATCATGGTGCGGCCGGTGAACTCGTCGACGATGATTATCTCGCCGTCCGACACGATATAGTTGTCGTCGCGGCGCATGATGTGGTGCGCCTTGAGCGCCGTCACTATGTGGTGGGTAAGGTCGGTGTGCTCGATGTCGGAGAGGTTTTCGATTTTAAAATAGCGCTCCGCCCTGGCAATACCGCTCTCGGTCAAAAGCACAGTCTTTTCCTTTTCTTCGATGGTGAAGTCCTCGTCTCTTTTGAGCGTTCTGGCGAAAGCGTCGGCGGTCTTATAGACTTCGCTCGACTTTTTGCCCGCGCCCGAAATAATCAAAGGCGTTCTCGCCTCGTCCACCAAAATGCTGTCGACCTCGTCGACGATGGCGAAGTTGAGCTTTCGCTGCATCTTGTCGGACTTTCTGACCGCCATATTATCGCGGAGGAAGTCAAAGCCGAGCTCGGTGTTGGTGCAGTAGGTTATGTCGGCGTTATAGGCGTCGCGCTTGGCGTCGGGCGTCATCTGAGGCACAACCACGCCGACCGAAAGCCCTAAAAAACGATAGATTTTGCCCATCCATTCGGCGTCGCGGCGGGCAAGATAATCGTTGACCGTCACGATGTGGACGCCTTCGCCGGTAAGCGCGTTGAGATATGCCGGCAACGTCGCCACCAGCGTCTTGCCTTCGCCCGTCGCCATCTCGGCTATACGCCCCTGATGCAGCGCGATGCCGCCCATCAGCTGAACGAAATAGTGCCTTAGGTTAATGACGCGCTCCGACGCTTCGCGGACGGCGGCAAAGGCGTCGGGCATGACGTCCTCCGGCTTTTCGCCCTTTTCCAGACGCTCTTTCAAAGCGGGCGTCACGGCGCGGAGCTCATCGTCGGACATTGACTTATACTTTGGCGCCAGCGCGTCTATTTTTGCGGCGGCGCGCCTGAGTTTTCTTATTTCACCGCTTTCGATGCCGAATAATCCCATCTTTACCTCGCATTCTTTATCTGTTTTATCTTGTCTTTTATTTATATGCTAATTAATAACTATACTATTTTTGCCGCCCTTTGTCAATATCGCCTTTTAGGGCTTATGTTTATTCGCTTTTACATCGCCTTTCTTGTCGCTCCGATCTGTGTTAGCGGGCTCGAAATAGAGCTTAGTTTGAGTGACGGCGAAAGTCAGCGACTCCACCGACTTGGCGCCGGCGCCGAGCAGCGCTTTGGCGCAGGCGTGGACGGTGGCGCCCGTCGTGAAAACGTCGTCGACGACGAGAACGCGCTTCCCCTTTGCCTCCGACGACGCCGAAAAAGCGCCCTTCAGGTTTTCGGCGCGTTCCAAAAAGCCCAGCTCCTTTTGGAACTTTGTTTCGCGCGACTTTTTCAGAGCGTCAACTATCGGCAGGTTTAGCCGCTTGGAAAGCGCGGCGGCGAGAAGCTCGGCCTGATTGAAGCCGCGCTGTCTTTTCTCCTTCCCCGTCATCGGGACGTAGGTTATTATATCGCTCGAAAAACCCTCCGCTATGTAGGTGTCGGCCATCATGGCGGACATCGGCGCGGCGAGATATTTTTTGCCGCCGTATTTTAAGCCGACGACGAAATCCTTGCCGAACCCTTCGTAATGGACGGGCGAGCGGTTTTTTTCGGCCGCGTTCTCCGTCTTCATGCAGCGCAGGCAATAGTCCCCCTCGCCGCCCGGCGCGGCGCCGCAGACCAAACACTTGCTTTCGCCGACAAAGGGCATTTTCCCCAAGCACGCCGAGCAAAGATTGTAGCGGGATGGCGCAATGAGCTCGGCGCCGCAGAGGTCGCAGGTGACGCCCTCGGGGAACACCGCCGAAAAAAACCGCGTCTTAAGCTTTTCAAAAAACGCCGTCTTCACGGTATTCCTCCAAAATGAACTGCTTCAAAAGGCTGAACCGCTTGGCGGTGTAGTTGTTTTTTATCATTCTCATAAAGAGCTGCTTGGGCCCGATTAAAACCACCGCTTTCTTGGCGCGCGTCACCGCGGTGTATAAAAGGTTCCTTGTGAGCAGCATAGGCGGCCCGCCCGATACGGGAATGAGCGCGGCGTCAAACTCCGAACCCTGGCTTTTATGGACGCTGACGGCATAGGACAAAATGATTTGATCAAGGTCGGAAAATGAATAAACCGACACTTTATTGTCATCAAAGCGTATGGTAAACTCCATGTTCTGCAAGTTAATGCGCTCAATCACGCCGATGTCGCCGTTAAAGACGCCCACGCCCATTTCGATTTTCAAGCCGTCGGCGGCCGCCCATTCCTGCTGGTAATTGTTGACAATCTGCATCACCTTATCCCCTTCCCTAAAGATTTGGTCGCCGTAGCGCATTTCTTTCTTAGCGGGATTTTTGGGGTTTATTCTATCTTGCAGGCGGGCGTTAATGTTGATGGCGCCCGCTATCCCCTTTTTCATGGGGCAGAGCACCTGAATGTCTAGGGGGCTGACGCCCAAAAAGCCGGGGAGGCGGTCGACGCACATGCTTAGCGTCGTTTCCAGCGTTTCTTCGGGCGTCGCGGTTTCTTTATAGAAAAAGTCGGTGGAATCGGACGATACCGTAAAGAACTTGCCTTTGTTTATTCTGTGGGCGTTCTCAACTATGAGGCTGTTTTTCTCTTGGCGGTAAATTTCGGTGAGATAGGTGACGTCGAACTTGGACGAGGCGATTAAATCGGCGAGCACGTTGCCGGCGCCCACCGAGGGGAGCTGGTCTTTATCTCCGACTAAAATCAAGCGCGTCCCCTTATAGAGCGCCTTGATAAAGGAATAAAAGACGTATTCGTCAACCATGCTGACCTCGTCGATGATGGCGACGTCGGTCTCTAATTTGGTATATTCGTTGTAGGTGAAATAGCCCTTGCCGCTCTTGAAATCGAGGTCTAAAATGCGGTGGATGGTGCGGGCATCCTCGCCTGTCGCTTCCGAAAGACGCTTTGCGGCGCGGCCTGTCGGCGCGGCTAAAACGAAGCGGAGCTTCATGTTTTTGAGAACGGAGATGATACCCTTAATAATTGTCGTCTTGCCCGTTCCCGGCCCGCCCGTGATGATGGCAACGCCGTTTGTTATTGCATTCTTTATGGCGTTTTTCTGGTTTTGATGAAGAATGAGGCTGTTGGCGCGCTCGTATGCCGCTATATCGTGCTCGAGGTCGTCCTCAATTAAAAAGCTCTGCATCTCAAGCTCGGCAATTTTTTTGGCTATGCCGCGTTCAATCGAGTAATTTTTCTTGAGCATGACCGCCTTGTGCTCGGCGGTATCAAGAACCTGAAGCTCGGAAAGAAAGCCCATGTCCTCGATATTGGCCTCAATCAGAGAGGAAATATCCTCCTCGGGGCGAAGAAGCTCGGAAACTGCTTTGACAAGCTCGCCCAGCGGAAGATAGGTGTGGCCGGCTACCGACGACGCTTCCTTCAATGTGTGGATGATTGCCGCCGAAATTCTGGCGTTGCTGTTGGTGTCGATGCCGAGCTCGCGCGCGATTTTGTCGGCGGTGATAAAGCCCACGCCCTCGATATCGTCGACAAGGCGGTAGGGGTTGTCGCGGACGAGCTCCTCCGTCTTATTTTGATAGACGCGGTAAATTTTGAGCGCTAAATTAATGGAAATGCCGTATTTTTGAAGAAATATGATGGCGTCCTGCATTCCCTTGATTTTTTGGAACTCCAGCCCGAATTCGGTCGCTTTTTTAAGGCTTATGCCCTTGACCTTGGCGAGCTTCATGGGATAGTTCATGACCTCGAAGGAATCGGAACCATAAGTGTTGACGATGGCGGCCGCCGTCACCTCGCCCAAGCCCTTGATGAGCCCGCTCGAAAGATATTTTTTAATGTTCTCTATTTTGGATGGAAGGTTGACGGTAACATCGGTCACGGCAAACTGGCGGCCGTAACCCTTGTGATTTTCAAAATCGCCGGTAAGCTCGACTATCTCACCCTCGTGAACGGGCGGAAAAATGCCAACAGCGGTGATGGTCACACCGCTGTTGAAAATTTCAACGACCGAGTAGCCATTCAAGGAATTAACGTAGATTATTTCCTTGACTTCTCCCGATATCTTCATTATTTCAAATCCTTGACCGCACGCAAAAGCTCCTCGACCTTATCGGTTTTTTCCCATGGGAAAGAATTTCTTCCGAAATGGCCGTAGTTGGCCGTTGCGCGGAAAATCGGCTCTTTAAGCCCTAAATTCTTTATTATCGAATAGGGCCTTAAATCAAAAACTTTGTGGACGAGCTCAACGAGCTTCTCGTCGGAAATCTTACCCGTGCCGAAAGTGTTGACCGTCAAAGACACGGGACGGGCGCAGCCTATGGCGTAGGCTACTTCGAGCTCGGCTCTCTTGCAGAGGCCGGCCGCGACGAGGTTTTTGCAGATGTATCGCGCCATGTAGATGCCGCTTCGATCGACCTTGGTGGCGTCTTTACCCGACATCGCGCCGCCGCCGTGCGGGCAGTAGCCGCCGTAGGTATCGACGATGATTTTTCTGCCGGTGACGCCGCTGTCGCCGTGCGGACCGCCCTTGACGAAACGGCCGGTGGGGTTGATGTAATATTTGGTGTTCTCGTCCAAAAGGGCGCCGTCAATAGCGCTGAAAACCACGTGTTTTTTAATGTCCGCTTGAAGCGTCTCGTAATCCACTCCTTCATCGTGTTGAGCGGATATCACAACGGCGTCCACTCTCTTGGGCGCACCGTCAACGTATTCAACCGTAACCTGCGCCTTGCCGTCGGGACGAAGGTAAGGAAGAAGGCCGCTCTTTCTGACTTCGGCGAGCTTTCTCGTCAGCGCGTGGGCGAGCATAATCGGCATGGGCATAAGCTCGGGCGTCTCGTCGGTGGCGCAGCCGAACATCATTCCTTGGTCGCCCGCGCCCACTTTATCGGCGATGTCGCCCTGATATTCGCGGGCGCAATCGACGCCCTGCGCTATGTCTGGCGACTGCTCGTTGATGGAAGTCAAAACGGCACAGGTCTTATAGTCAAAGCCCATGTCGCTGCTGGTGTAGCCTATGTCCTTGATGACGTCGCGGACCACTTTGGGAATATCGACGTAGCCCGAAGTCGTCATCTCGCCGATAACCAGCACCATTCCCGTCGTGGCGCAAACCTCGCAAGCCACGCGCGACCCGGCGTCCTGCGAAAGGGCGTTGTCGAGTATGGCGTCGGCTATCTGGTCGCAGACCTTGTCGGGATGGCCTTCGGTGACGCTTTCCGATGTAAAAAGCCTTCTATTCTTCATCTTCCTCGGGGTTAAACTCCTCGTAATCCTCAAAGCCTTCGTTGAAATAGCCGTCGGGCTCGTCGACGTTGACATAGGGCACGATGGTGTCGTCCTCGGCGTTGGCCGAAACGGTAGTGATATTCTTATAAATCTTCATGCCGGTGCCCGCCGGAATCAGCTTGCCGATGATGACGTTTTCTTTAAGCCCGATGAGCGGGTCAATCTTGTTCTTGATGGCGGCCTCAGTCAAAACTCTCGCCGTCTCTTGGAAGGACGCCGCCGAGAGGAAGGATTCGGTGGCGAGCGAGGCCTTGGTTATTCCGAGCAGCGTGCGCTTGGCGGTAGCGGGAATGCCGCCTGCCTCCAGCGCCTTTTCGTTTTGCTCTTCATAGTCGAAGATGTCGACGAGAACGCCGGGCAGCATACCGGTGGAACCTTGGTTTTCGATTCTCACCTTTCTCAGCATCTGCCGCACTATGACCTCGATGTGCTTGTCGTTGATTTCGACGCCCGACAGACGGTAGGCCGCCTGAACTTCTTTGGTGAGGTAGTCCTGCACGCCCTTGACGCCCTTCGCCCTCAACATATCTTGAGGATTGATGGAGCCCTGAGTCAACACGTCGCCGGGTTCGACCACGTCGCCGTTGTTGACCTTGAGCTTGGCGCCGAAAGGTATGGCGTAGCTCTTCTGGTCGCCTTCTTTGGAAGTTATGATTATTTCGCGCTTGGTCGCCTCGTCAAAGGATACCACGCCCGAGGTCTCGGCTATGACGGCTTGGCCCTTGGGCTTCCTCGCCTCAAAGAGCTCCTCGACGCGGGGAAGACCTTGCGTGATGTCGTCGGAGGTGGCGACGCCGCCGGTGTGGAACGTTCTCATGGTGAGCTGGGTGCCCGGCTCGCCTATCGACTGGGCAGCAATGATACCGACCGCCTCGCCCAGCTTGACGGGATTGCCGCTCGACATGTTCTTGCCGTAGCAGACGGAGCAGACGCCGTAGCGCGTCTTGCAGGTCAGAACGCTTCTGATTTGAACGCTCTTGATGCCCGCCGCCTCGATTGCCTTGGCTTGGTCGTCCGATATCATATCGCCGGCCTTGACGATGACTTCGCCGGTGGCGGGGTTTTCGACGTCGGCTATTGCGTAACGGCCGATTATGCGGTCGGACAGCGGCTCGATGAGAGTGCCGCCCTCGCCGATTATGGCGGTGACGGATACGCCCTTGGTGTCGCCGCAGTCCTGCTCGCGGACGATGACGTTGTGGGAGACGTCGACAAGCCTTCTCGTAAGATAGCCCGAGTCGGCCGTCTTGAGCGCGGTGTCGGCCAAGCCCTTTCTGCCGCCGTGCGAGGAGATAAAGTATTCCAGAACGGAGAGGCCTTCGCGGAAGGATGAGCGGACGGGAACCTCGATGGTCTTGCCCGTCGGGTCGGCCATCAGGCCGCGCATGCCGGCAAGCTGACGAATCTGACCCATATTGCCGCGCGCGCCCGAGTTCGCCATCATCCAAATGGGATTGAAGTCGTCGAGGTTGTCGCGGAGCGCGCGTTCAACCTTTTCGGTTGCCTCTTTCCACGTCTTGATGACGGCGTTATAGCGCTCGTCCTCGCTCAAAAAGCCGCGACGGTATTTTTTTTCTATCTCAATAACGTCGCTTTCGGCCTTGCTTACTATCTCCTTCTTCTCGGGAGGTATGTGCATGTCAAAGACGCTTGCCGTAATGGCGCCGAGCGTGCTGTATTTAAAGCCCAGATCCTTGATTTTGTCGAGCACTTCGGCAGTCGCTGTGGCGCCGTGGTATTTGAAGCAGGCGTCGACTATCATCGAAAGCTGCTTTTTGCCGACCGCGCCCGCTCTGCCGCCCAAGATTCCCTCGACTTCGAGGCTCAGCATATCCTCGGGCGTGTTTCTCGGCACGAAGTGCAAGTCCTGCGGAATGGATTCGTTGAAGATATATCTGCCCACCGTGGTATGCAGCCGCTTGGAAACGACGGTGCCGTCAGCCAATGTTCTTGTGACGCGGATAAAGCACTTCGCCTGAAGCGCGAGGTCGCCCGCGTTGTAGGCCATGATCGCCTCGTTGGGCGAACTGAAAGCCTTGCCCTCGCCCTTGGCTCCCGGTCTGATGATGGTGAGGTAGTAAGAGCCGATAACCATGTCCTGCGTCGGCGAAACAATAGGCCGGCCGTCGGAAAGCTTCAAAATGTTGTTGGTCGACAGCATTAAAATTCTCGCCTCTACCTGCGCCTCGATGGACAGCGGCACGTGCACCGCCATTTGGTCGCCGTCGAAGTCGGCGTTGAAGGCCGAACACACCAGCGGGTGAATCTTAAGGGCGCGTCCTTCGACGAGCACGGGCTCGAAGGCCTGAATGCCCAGTCTGTGGAGTGTGGGCGCGCGGTTTAAAAGCACGGGGTGGTCCTTTATGACCTCCTCCAAAATATCCCAAACCTGATTTTTGCCGTTTTCGACGAAGCGCTTGGCGCTCTTGATGTTGTGGCAAATGCCCTGCTCGACCAGCTTTTTCATGACGAAGGGCTTGAAGAGCTCGAGCGCCATCTCTTTGGGCAGACCGCACTGATAAAGTTTAAGTTCGGGTCCTACCACGATAACGGAACGTCCCGAATAGTCGACGCGCTTGCCGAGAAGATTTTGACGGAATCTGCCCTGCTTGCCGCGCAACATGCCCGAAAGCGATTTAAGCTCGCGGTTGCCCGGGCCGGTTACCGCCTTGCCGCGCCTGCCGTTGTCGATGAGCGCGTCCACAGCTTCCTGAAGCATACGTTTTTCGTTTCTCACTATGATGTCGGGCGCGTTCAGTTCCTTTAAGCGCTTTAAGCGGTTGTTTCTGTTTATGACGCGGCGGTAAAGGTCGTTTAAGTCGCTCGTCGCGTATCTGCCGCCGTCCAACTGCACCATAGGACGAAGCTCAGGCGGAATGACGGGAAGGACGTCCAAAATCATCCATTCGGGGCGGTTGCCCGAAATTCTGAACGACTCGATAATCTCCAGCCTTTTGACCGCTTTTAAGCGTTTTTGGCCTTGCGCATTGGCGATTGTGTCCTTGAGCTCCTGCGATTCTTTTTCGAGGTCGACCTCAATCAAAAGCTCCTTGACGGCCTCGGCGCCCATGCCGGCGCGGAAAGACTTGGCGCCGAACTGCTCGACGGCCTCGCGGTATTCGCGGTCGTTGATGACCTGCTTTTTGGCAAAGTTGGTGGTGCCGGGGTCGAGCACGACGAACCAAACGAAGTATAAAACCTGCTCTAGGTCCTTGGGCGACATGTCGAGAATAAGGCTTATTCTCGAAGGCTCGCCCCTGAAATACCAAATGTGGGAGACGGGCGCGGCAAGCTCGATATGACCCATGCGCTCGCGCCGCACCTTGCTTCTCGTCACCTCGACGCCGCACTTTTCGCAGATGACGCCGCGGTATCTTATGCGCTTGTATCTGCCGCAATGGCATTCCCAGTCGCGGGTGGGCCCGAAAATCCTCTCGCAGAACAGTCCGTCGCGTTCGGGCTTTTGCGTTCTGTAGTTGATGGTTTCGGGCTTGGTGACCTCGCCGTAGGACCATTCGCGGATTTTTTCGGGTGAGGCTATTCCTATTTGAATCGAGTCAAAGTTTGAAAGTTCGTACATCTATGTTATCCTCCGAGATTTGGGAAAGAAAGCTTGTTTTGTTGGCTTAAGCGTCGTCGTCGGTGTCGAACAGCCCGCCCGAGCCGAACAGCCCGTCCTCGCTGTCGTCGCTTGCGACGTCAAAGACGCCGTCGCCCCTAAAGAAGTCGCCCCCGCCGCCGCGGCCGCCGAATAAGTCGTCGGACATGATGTCGATTTCCTTAAGCTCGGCCTCCTTCTTGACGGCGGCAATTTCGAACTCGCTGTCGTCGTCGATGAAGTCGCGGATGCTGATTTCATCGTGCTCTTCCGTCAAAACCTTGACGTCGAGCGAGAGCGACTGAAGCTCTTTAATCAGCACCTTGAAGGACTCGGGTATGCCGGGCTCGGAGATGCTGTTGCCCTTGACGATGGATTCGTAGGTCTTGACTCTGCCGACGACGTCGTCCGATTTGACCGTCAAAATCTCCTGCAGGATGTTGGCGGCGCCGTAAGCCTCGAGCGCCCAAACTTCCATTTCGCCGAAGCGCTGGCCGCCGAACTGCGCCTTGCCGCCCAGAGGTTGCTGTGTAACAAGCGAGTAGGGGCCGGTGCTTCTGGCGTGAATCTTGTCGTCGACAAGGTGGGCGAGCTTTAACATATACATATATCCCACGGTGACGGGATTTTCAAACGGTTCGCCGGTGCGTCCGTCGTAGAGCTGGATTTTGCCGTTTTGGGGCAGGCCGTGCTCGGCGAACAGCGCCTTGATGTCCTTTTCGTTGGCGCCGTCGAAAACGGGCGTCGCCACCTTCCAGTTGAGCGCTTTGGCGACCAATCCCAAGTGGACCTCGAGGACTTGGCCGATGTTCATACGCGAGGGAACGCCCAGCGGATTTAAGACGATTTGAAGCGGCGTGCCGTCTTCCATGAAAGGCATGTCTTCCTGCGGCAAGACGCGGGAGATGACGCCTTTGTTGCCGTGGCGTCCCGCCATTTTGTCGCCGACCGATATCTTTCTCTTTTGGGCGATATAGACGCGCACCAGTTTGTTGACGCCGGGCGAAAGCTCGTCGCGGTTCTTTCTGGTGAAGGTTTTGACGTCGACGACTATGCCGCCTTCGCCGTGCGGCACGCGCAGCGAGGTGTCGCGGACTTCTCTCGCCTTCTCGCCGAATATGGCGCGGAGCAGCCTTTCTTCGGGAGTGAGCTCGGTTTCGCCCTTGGGCGTTACTTTGCCGACCAAAATGTCGCCCGAGTGAACCTCGGCGCCCACCATGATGATGCCGTCCTCGTCGAGATACTTCAAAGCGTCGTCGCTGAGGTTGGGTATGTCGCGCGTTATCTGCTCTTCGCCGAGCTTAGTGTCGCGCGCTTCGATTTCGTATTCTTCAATGTGAATGGATGTAAAGACGTCGTCTTTGACAAGCTCCTCGCTGATAAGGATGGCGTCCTCGTAGTTGTAGCCCTCCCAGCTCATGAAGCCCACTAAGATATTGCGTCCCAGCGCCAGTTCGCCGTTGCTGGTGGCAGGCCCGTCGGCCAGCACCATGCCGCGTTTGACGCGTTCGCCCTTCGCCACTATGGAATGCTGGTTGACGCAGGTGGACTGGTTGCTACGCTGGAACTTCATCAGCGTGTATTCGTCGTATTTCTCTTCCTCGGAAGGATAGGAGTCGCGGCGGACTATGATTTTGTCGGCGTCGAGATATTCGACGACGCCGTCGTTTTTGGCAATCACCATGACGCCGCTGTCGTAGGCGACCTTGTGCTCCATGCCCGTCGCGATAATGGGCGCTTCGAGGCAAAGGAGGGGGACGGCCTGGCGCTGCATGTTGGAGCCCATCAGCGCGCGGTTGGTGTCGTCGTTCTCGAGGAAGGGAATGAGCGCGGTAGCGACCGACACCAGCATCTTGGGGCTGACGTCCATATAGTCGACTTCGCCGCGGTTGTATTCCTTTATATCGGCCTTGAAGCGGCAGTTGACGCGCTCGTTTATGAAGCGGTCAAACTCGTCCAAGGGCTCGTTAGCTTCGGCGACGACGTATTTATCTTCTTCGTCGGCCGTCATGTAGACGACTTCGTCGGTCACTCTGCCGGTGGCGCGGTCAACCTTGCGGTAAGGCGCCTCGATAAAACCGTATTCGTTGACGCGGGCGTAGGTCGAAATAGAGGAAATCAAACCGATGTTCTGGCCTTCCGGCGTCTCTATCGGGCACATGCGCCCGTAGTGGCTGTGGTGGACGTCGCGGACTTCGAAGCCGGCGCGCTCGCGGTTGAGGCCGCCTCTGCCCAGTGCCGACAGCTTGCGCTTGTGCGTCAGCTCGGCGATAGGGTTGGGCTGGTCCATGAACTGCGAAAGTTGGGAGCTTCCGAAGAACTCCTTGACGGCGCTGGTCACGGGACGGATATTGATGAGCGACTGCGGCGTCACTTCGGCGTGCTCCTGCACAACCGACATACGCTCTTTAATGACGCGCTCGAGGCGGGATACGCCTATTCTGAACTGGTTTTGAAGCAGCTCGCCCACTGCGCGGACGCGGCGGTTACTGAGGTGGTCGATGTC
>Ga0116147_1002258_pt1 | contig 19873 bp, 16 predicted proteins | sample AD_JPNHG3_MetaG_FD_89749 | JGI IMG/M metagenome (GOLD analysis project Ga0116147, IMG submission 89749) | Active sludge microbial communities of municipal wastewater-treating anaerobic digesters from Japan - AD_JPNHG3_MetaG | ecosystem: Engineered > Bioreactor > Anaerobic > Digestate | place...
AAAAAGTCCAAAAACGTCATGCCGGACTTGATTAAGCCTGCCCCGTACTCGATACGGGGGCATCCAGAACATATTGAATATACTGGATTCCGGCGTTCGCCGGAATGACGAAACGCGTAATTCGCGACTTTTTATGAATCCATCAAGAATTGGATGACGAACTCGCGCAAGGTCGGAAGACACGGTTTCTCTTCAGCCGATATCGAGGAGTTCTTCCGGAGAGTCGATCAGATAATCGGGGTTCGCAACCGCGAGCTGCTCCTTTGTGTGCCAGCCCCAGGTGACGGCGACCGTTTTGACGCCCGCCTGCTTCGCTTCCAGGATGTCCCCGACCGTGTCGCCGATGTAGAACGTGCCGTTACCCTGAATACCGGTCCGTTCCGTGATGTGGCGGATCTTCTCGACCTTGCTGAACATAAAGTCGCTGCCCAGGATCTCGTCGAAAAAACGGCCGTAGCCGATTCCCGAAAGGATGCGCTCGATGGCGTAATTCGAGTTGCTCGAAACGATGGCCAGGGTGTGCCTTTTGCGGAGGTTCTCGAGGACGGGTTCGAGCTCTCTCACGGGAGTGACCTTGCTGTAGTTGAGCGAAGGCGCAAGCTCCGCCGAAACCTTCGTGAAGGCAGGGACATCCACCCCTTTCTTGCCGATCCCCTCGTAAAAATTGTCTTCGAAGACTCGGAGGAACTCCTGCCTGCTCCTGAAAGGCGGTAACCCCAGCTTCTCGAGGCAGAGATTGACTGAGTGCTCGTAGAGTTCCAGGGAGTCGACGACCACTCCGTCAAAATCGAAGAGAAAGAGCCTTTTCATGTCCGGTTCACGCAATCTTTCCTCGGTACGGCGATGCCTCCGGCAACTTTTTTATGTTTTCTTCAAAGGGCCTGCGTAAGACCCCGGCCTCGGTGATGATGGCCGTCACGTACCGGGCGGGCGTGACGTCGAAGGCGGGATTGTAAGCTCCGATTCCCTCCGGCGCCGTCCTCACGCCGCCAATCGTGACGACCTCCGCCCCGTCCCTTTCTTCGATGGGTATGTCTTCCCCTTTTTCTGTATCCTTGTCGATCGTGGAAAGGGGGGCCGCAACGTAGAAGGGAACCCTGTTTTCCTTCGCGAGCACGGCCAGCGTGTAAGTTCCGATCTTGTTCGCCGTATCGCCGTTCGCCGCGATCCGGTCGGCGCCGACGATGACGAGGTCGACTTTTCTTCTGCTCATCAGGAAACCGGCTGTGCTGTCCGTGATGAGCGTCGCCGGGATGTTTTCTTCCTTCAATTCCCAGCAGGTCAGGCGGGCGCCCTGGAGGACGGGCCTCGTCTCGTCCGCGTAGACGTGAACCTTCTTTCCTTCCTCCATCGCTGCCCGGATGACGCCGAGCGCGGTGCCGTACCCGGCCGTGGCCAGGGCCCCGGCGTTGCAGTGCGTGAGGATATTTGCGCCGTCCTTGATGAACCGGCGGCCGTTCAGGCCGACCTGGCGGTTGACGGCCACGTCTTCCTCGCCGACCCGGACGGCTTCTTCTACCAGGGCGTTCTTCAGTTCCTCGAGGCCCGTGCCGGCGGAGAGGTTGGCTTCTAAGGTGCGTCTCATCCGCTCGATGGCCCAGAAGAGGTTTCTCGCCGTGGGGCGGGAGCGGGCGAACTCCTCGCAAATAAGACAGAACTCCCTCTGCAGGTCTTCGCGGTTTCCGGCGGTTGAGTGGAGGACACCGAGGGCTATGCCCATGGCGGCGGCGACGCCGATAGCCGGGGCGCCGCGAACAGTGAGGTCCTTTATGGCTGAGACTACATCCTGGTAACGGCGGAGGGTAAGGTAGCGAAACTCGAAGGGAAGGGCCTTCTGGTCGATCATCCCGACGGCGTCATCGGCCCAGTAGACGGTTCTGATCATCCTGCAAGCATTTTTTTGAGGAGTGAGTTGACGAGGGCCGGGTTCGCTTTTCCGCCGGTCGCCCTCATCACCTGCCCTACGAAGTACCCGAAGAGCTTGTCCTTCCCGCTGCGGTATTCCTTGAGCTGAGACGGGTTTGCGCTGATGACCTCTTCGATGACCTTTGCCAGGGCCGCTTCGTCCGTTATCTGCACCAGGCCTTTTTCTTCGACGATCTGCCGTGGGCCCTTCCCGGTCCGGTACATCTCTTCGAAGACTTCCTTGGCGATCTTGCCGCTGATGGTGCCCTCTTCGATCAAGTTGATCAACTCCGCAAGGTCGGCCGGTTTGACGGGGCTTTCCTTGATGTCTTTTTTTTCTTCGTTCAGGTGCCCGAGAAGCTCTCCCATTACCCAGTTGCCGGCGACCTTCGGTTTTCCGCAGAGCCTGGCCGTTTCCTCGTAATAAGCCGTGATGCCCGGGCTCGAGGTCAGGACACCAGCGTCGTATGGCGGGATACCCAACTCTTTCACGAACCGCTCCCGCGTCTGCATCGGAAGCTCGGGGATCGTCTTCCTCACTTCTTCGACCCACTCTTCGCTGATGACGACGGGGACGAGGTCCGGGTCGGGGAAGTAACGGTAATCGTGGGCTTCTTCCTTGCCGCGCATCGAATGGGTCACGCCCTGGGAGTCGTCCCAAAGGCGAGTCTCCTGGGTCACCTGTCCGCCGCTCTCGACGAGGTACTGCTGCCGCTTGATCTCGTATTCGAGGGCCCGCTGAACGTTGCGGAAGGAGTTCATGTTCTTCAGCTCCGTGCGCGTCCCGAAAGTATCCGACCCCTTCGGGCGGATGGATACATTCGCGTCGCAGCGGAAGCTTCCCTCTTGCATGTTGCCGTCGCAGACCTCAAGTTTTACCAGTATCTCATGGAGGGCCCGCAGGTAAGCTACGGCTTCCTCGGGGCTGCGGATGTCGGGCTCGCTGACGATCTCGATCAGGGGAACACCGGTGCGGTTGAAGTCTACGTAACTCCATGGCTGCACGTCGTCGTGGACGAGCTTCCCCGCGTCCTCTTCCATATGGATGCGGGTTATGCCGATCCGCCTCTTGGCGCCGTCGACCTCGACATCCACATAGCCGTGCTCCGCCGCCGGCTGGGCGTACTGGGATATCTGGTATCCCTTGGGTAGGTCGGGGTAGAAGTAATTTTTCCGTGCGAAGACGTTTGCGGCATTGATGCGGCAGTTCGTCGCCAAGGCCATTTTCATCGTAAACTCGACTACCTTCCGGTTCAGGACCGGCAGGACGCCCGGCATGCCGAGGCAGATTTGACAGGTATTTGCATTGGGAACCGCGCCGAACTTGGTGGAGCAGCCGCAGAAGATCTTCGAATCCGTGAGTAGCTGGGCATGTACCTCTAGCCCGATTACCGCTTCGTATTCCATCAGAGGTTCGGCCTCCTTTTTTCCACCCCGGAGCTCTTTTCGTAGGCGTGGGCGACCTGGAGCAGTTTCCCCTCTTCGAAGTGGGATGTCAGGAACTGGACGCCGATGGGAAGGCCGTTTTCCGTGTAACCGCAGGGGACGGATATGCCGGGGACACCGGCGAGGTTCGCGGAGATGGTAAAGATGTCGGAGAGGTACATCTGGAGCGGGTCGTCCGTCCTCTCCCCGACCTTGAAGGCCGGTGTAGGGCTCGTGGGCGTCACGATCGCGTCGCACGCCTTGAAGGCCTCGTCGAAGTCCCGCTTGATCAGGGAGCGTACCTGGGACGCCTTCTTGTAGTAAGCATCGTAGTATCCGGAGGAAAGGGCGTAGGTCCCGAGCATGATCCTCCTTTTGACTTCGGCGCCGAACCCCTCCGACCGGGTCTTCTTGTACATCTCCATGAGCTCTCGACTTTCTTGGGAGCGGTAGCCGTACTTTACGCCGTCGTAACGGGCGAGGTTGGAGCTGGCCTCGGACGGGGCGACGACGTAGTAGACGGCCAGGCAGTAATCCGTGTGGGGGAGCGAGATGTCGATGCAGCGGGCGCCCAGGCCTTCGACCACCGCGACCGCTTGTCTCACGGCCGATTCCACTTCAGGGTCGATGCCGCCGATGAAGTATTCCTTCGGAATCCCCACCGTCCATCCCTCGATCCCCCGGGTGAGGTAGTCGGTGTAGTCGGGGACAGCAACGGCGACGGAAGTAGACTCGCGGGGATCGTACCCGGCGATTACGTTCATCATGATGGCGCAATCTTCCACGTCCTTGGTGAAGGGGCCTATCTGGTCGAGGGAGGAGGCGAAGGCCACCAGGCCGTACCGCGAAACGCGGCCGTAAGTCGGCTTCATCCCCACGACGCCGCAGAGGGCAGCCGGCTGGCGGATCGACCCTCCCGTGTCGGAACCGAGCGAGGCGATGCACTCATCGGCGGCGACGGCCGTCGCCGACCCGCCGCTCGATCCCCCGGGTATCCTCTCCAGGTCCCAGGGGTTTCGCGTCACTCCGAAGTAGGACGTCTCCGTCGAAGACCCCATGGCAAATTCGTCCATGTTGGTCTTCCCGATGAACAGGGCGCCCGCGCCACGAAGCCTCTCGACGACCGTGGCGTCGTAAGGCGGGATGAAATCATGCAGGATTCTCGAGCCGCAGGTCGTCCGTACGCCCTTGGTGCAGATGATGTCCTTGACGGCGACCGGGATGCCGGTGAGCGGTCTTGCCCTGCCCTGCCTGATCTCTTCGTCGGCCCGAAGGGCCTCTTCCCTGGCGGAATCCCTCAGCACCGTGATGTAGGAACGGGTCTTGTCCTCTACCTCGTCGATCCGCCCGATGACGGACTCGACAACCTCGGCCGCCGTCGTTTCACCGCGGCGCAGTTTCTGCTGAAGTTCATGGACTGTCAGTTCGTGGAGTTTCATCGCGCTCTTTACTCGATGACCTTGGGAACGCGGAAATTGTTTGCTTTCCTGTCGGGTGCGTTTGCCAGGGATAGGTCATGGGGGAGCGAGGGTAAGACTCTGTCTTCACGGAAGGCGTTACTGAGGGTTGCGGCATGGGTGAGAGGTTCCACGCCGTCGGTGTTCACCCGGTTGAGCTTTTCCATGTAAAGCAGGATATCATTCAGTTGAGACGTAAATTTTTCTGTTTCCGTCCCCGAGAATTCGAGACGGGCGAGGTGCGCCACGTACTCGACCTCTTCCTTCGTTATCTTCACAAAATCCCCCAGTTCTACCGACCGTCACCGGTCACCTTGATGGAGTTCCTTTTCCCGTCTCGAGTCGCCGCCTATTGCAAGGCCTTCCAGTACGGCCTGAGCTGATCCTTCACCGCTTCGATAATCTTGTCGATATAGGGATTCGCCTCGGCCTCCATCCGCTTCAACTCGTCCTCCGTAACATGGGTGTCGTCCCTCATTTCGTTGAGGACCGTCTTACAGGAATCGGTGAGGCCGCCTACGTGGTACCCGCCTTCAAGGGTGACAGCAAGCCGGCCGTCGCAACAGGCATCGGCTATGTTGAGGATGATGCGAGTCAAACAGGCGAAACCCTTCGGCGTGACCTTCATACCCCCGAGGGGGTCCTTGAAATAGATATCGAACCCGGCGGAAAGCATCACGAGGTCCGGTTTGAATTCGAGGGCTATCGGCTGAAGGATCGACCGGAAAATCTTTACGTATTCATTGTCCCCCGGTCCCGTCCGGAGGGGGACATTCACCGTGAAGCCTTTTCCCTGGCCCCTGCCGATTTCCTGCACGCTCCCCGTCCCCGGGTAGTAAGGGTACTGATGCGTGGAAAAATAGACGACGCGGGGGTCGTCGTAGAAGGAGTGCTGGGTGCCGTTTCCGTGGTGGAGGTCCCAGTCCACGATCAGGATTTTTTTCATCCCCAGTTTGTTGATGGCATGCATGGCCCCGATGGCGACGTTGTTGAAGAGGCAGAATCCGGCCCCGCGGTCCGCTTCGGCGTGGTGGCCCGGCGGCCTGATGAAGGCGAAGGCATTGTCGACCTCGTCCTTCACGACGGCGTCAACGGCATTGCACAACCCCCCGACGGCCAACCTGGCGGTATCGTACGACTCGGGAGATGTTTCCGTGTCTGGGTCGAGATAGGTGTGCGGCTTCCCCGCTGTCTTCGCAACCACCTCTATGTACCATTGCTCATGAATCATCCCGATTTCTTCGGGACTGGCGTATCGCGGCTCGATCAGAACGAATTTACCCTTCATATCCGGAGATTCGAGCATCCTGTAGATCGCTTCGAGCCGTTTCGGAGATTCCGGGTGAAAGGCACTCGTTTCATGCCGCATGTACCTTTCATCCTTGACGATTCCCGTTCTTAAAGGCACCTCCCACCTCCGCTCGTTCTTTCTCGTTTTTCTATGGTGGAGAAAACTTTCTCTGGTAAGTTGCCCTCACTTACCATACAATATCACGAAAAGTAAAGGGTTTACCTGTTATGCGCGAAAACCCAGATGCCCTCAAATGCATTGACAAACCATTCTCATTAGATATATTGCAATCTCTAAATTTTTCGTGAGTACTCGACATGAACATAGGCCTGCCGGAGCTGATAGTCATCCTCATAGTAGCCCTGCTCGTCATCGGACCGAAAAGACTGCCCGACGTGGCTCAGGCGCTGGGCAGGGGGCTCGCGGAGTTCAAGCGAGCGATGGAAGATGTCAGAGATGAGCTGAAAGTGGACGAGGTGAAGCGGGACATAGACGACGTGAAAGACTCTCTCCTCAGGAAGGGTCATGAAGAAGAAAAAGTGACTGCGACTCACTCCGGTGAAGACGGTCACGAAGCCCATCCCCCCCAATCGACCTCACCCGGCGGTCAGAAGCCTTCTGCGGAAGGGTCATAATCCCATAAGATTTAGATGAAGAACGGCGGGAGAAGGCGTTCCGTAGAAGCAGAGATATGAGCGACAATCCAGAAAACGACAAGATGCCCCTTACGGCCCACCTTGAGGAATTGCGCAAGCGGTTGTTGCGAAGCCTCATAGCGGCCTTCATCGCCTTCGGCATTTGCTATAATTTCAAGGAACGACTTTTCGAAGTCCTGACCAGGCCCCTGGTAGAATCCATACCGAAGAACAGCTATATGATCTACACGAGCCTCCCCGAGGCCTTCTTCAACTACCTTAAGATATCTTTTTTCGCGGGACTGGTCGTTGCGAGCCCTTACATCCTGTACCAGATCTGGAAATTCATCTCGCCGGGGCTCTACGCCTCCGAGAAAAAGCACGTGGTTCCCTTTGTGTTGACATCGACGATCCTCTTCGTTTCGGGGGTTCTCTTCGGTTATTTCCTCGCTCTGCCCCCGGCCTTCAAGTTTTTTCTCGAATTTTCGACCGACTTCCTGAAGCCGATGTTGACACTGCGGGAATACCTTTCACTCTCGCTCAAACTCTTGCTCGCCTTCGGCATAGTCTTCGAGATCCCCGTCTTCATCTTTTTTCTGGCGAAGATAGGCGTCGTCAACGCAGCTCTATTGAGGAAGCAGAGAAAATACGCAATTCTGTTGATTTTTATCGTAGCGGCGTTAATCACGCCGACGCCCGACGCCTTTAGCCAGACCCTGATGGCCGTCCCCATGATGATTCTCTACGAGGTAGGGATTATAGTGGCGAAGTGGGGGGAGAAGAAGACGGCGGGAGGCGAGGCGAAGGAGGCACCTGAAGGGCTGTCATGAGGCGGCACGGCGATCTTTCGATGAAAAAAATCAGAAACGGCGCGAGAAAAAGCCCCTGGTTCAGGAGGTTTTTTCTCTTTATCCTCTTCCTTTTCCCCTTCCTTGTCGTTTCCGCCGGTCTCTATCTGTACGTAATCATCCGCGACCTGCCCGACATCCATAACCTGAAGGACTATCGGCCGAGCATCACGACCCGTATCTATTCCGATAACGACCGGTTGATCGACGAGTTTTTCCTCGAGGACAGGCGGTTTATCCCGATAAACAAAGTACCCAAATACGTCGCCCAAGCCTTTATCGCCGCCGAGGATTCGAGGTTCTTCCAGCACGAGGGGGTCGATTTCTACGGGATGGTGCGGGCCTTCGTCAAGAACGTGACCCACGGCGCCATCGTCCAGGGCGGCAGCACCATCACCCAGCAGCTCGCGAAGGCCATCTACCTCTCGCCCGAGAGGAGCCTGACGAGGAAGATCAAAGAGGCCGTCCTCGCCTACCGGATGGACCGTTATCTGAAGAAATATGAGATATTAAATCTTTACCTGAACCAGATATACCTCGGACACGGGACTTACGGGATCGAGGCTGCTTCGCAATGCTATTTCGGCAAGAGCGCGAGGGACTTAAACCTGGCCGAGGCCGCCCTTCTCGCCGGACTTCCCAAGGCACCGAGTCGGTACTCCCCTTTCGTGAGCCTCGAGAAGGCTAAGCAGCGTCAAGCCTACACCCTGAACCGGATGGTGGAAGAAGGCTACATAACCGAGGCGGAAAAGGAGCGGGCGGAAAAGATGCCGATAAGGCTGAACACGGCCGGTCCCAAGGGAAAGGTGGCCCCTTATTTTACGGAGAACGTACGCCGTTACATCGTCGCCAAGTACGGTAGTGAGGCCTTGTACAAGGAGGGTCTCGAGGTCTACACGACGCTGAACTTTGAGATGCAGCAGGCCGCCACGGCAGCCGTGGAGAGGGGGTTGCAGGAGCTCGAAAAGAGAGAAGGGACAAGGGTGTCCATCAGGAGGGTCCCCGCGGCGAAGGTTGACCAGTTCACCGCCCAGGTGGAGAAGGAGATTTCAAAGAAGCCTTTGGAAAAAGGGCAGGTCGTCAGGGCGCTTGTCGAATCGGTAGACGAGGGCGACAGGGTCGTCCATCTGCGGGTGGGGCGCCGGAAGGCCGTGGCGTCCTTCGACCACATCCACCTGGCAGCGAACGCCGTTCAGGCCGCCGAGATGGGCAAGATGTACAACCCCGCCGGCCTCTTCAGCCCCGGGGATGTGGTTGAGGCCCGCCTGAGCGAAAAACCCCAAAAGGAACCGCTGGAGCTTTCCATCGAGCTTCATCCGGCCGTTCAGGCCGCCCTTCTTTGTATGGACGCGAGGACCGGCGAGATCAAGGCCATGGTTGGAGGACGGGACTTCAGGCGGAGCGAATTTAACCGGGCGACCCAATCGCGGCGGCAGCCCGGCTCTGCATTCAAGCCGCTGATCTACGCCGCCGCCTTCGACAAGGGACTCACACCAGCGACCATCGTGATGGATTCCCCGGTCGTCTTTAAGGATTCCCTCGGCGATACTGATTGGCGGCCGAAGAATTTCGACGCCAAATACCATGGTCCCACTACGTTACGGGATGCCCTGGTCTATTCCCGCAACGTGGTTACTATCAAGGTCCTCAAGGACATCGGTGTGCGTTACGCCGTCGATTACGCCCGCAACATGGGCATAGAATCGCCGCTTTCCGAGAATCTTTCCCTGGCCTTAGGGACGTCGGGCGTCACGGTCCAGGAGATGGTGAGGGCCTTCGGTGTACTGGCGAACGAAGGGAAAAAAGCCGAGCCCTATTTCATCAGGAAGATCGTCGACCGTACGGGCAGTATCTTCGAAGAACACGCGCCGAGGGTAGAGCCGGTGATCGACGCCAAGGTGGCCTACATCACGACTTCCGTGCTCCAGGATGTCGTCCAGCGCGGTACGGGATGGCGGGTGAGGGCTATAGGAAAACCCGTGGCGGGAAAGACGGGGACCACGGATGAGTACAAGGACGCCTGGTTTATCGGTTATACCCCCTCCTTCGTCGCGGGGGTCTGGGTCGGGTACGACGACGGCAGGCCGCTCGGCAAGGCGGAAGTGGGTGGCGTAGCCGCCGCGCCGATCTGGCTGTATTTCATGGAGAAGGCCCTGGCAGGGCAGCCCGTGGAAAACTTTCGCGTCCCGGAGGGGATCGTCTTTGTGAAGATCGACCCCAAGACGGGACTCCTCGCGAGCCCCTTTTCGTCCGATGCCAGAACGGAATGTTTCCTTGAGGGGACGGCACCCACGGAATACGCACCCAGCGACCTGGAAAGATGGTTTATGAAGAATTTCGGGGGCGCTCCGGCGAAAGAAAGTGAAAAGGAAGACCTGGACTGAAAACATCGACTGAAAAAATACTGAAAAAATACTTGACAGGTCGATGTTCTTTTTTGTAGAAGCTAACGGTATATCCGTATGAGAAAAATCATCACGCTCACCATCGTAGTCGTAGCTGTAGTTGTAGATCCCCGATGACAGGGGCTGCGTGATGGTTTGATCTTTCTCCGGCAAAAAACCAAAAACCGTTACCAGCCCTGGTGACGGTTTTTTTTTGGGGTACCCGTCAGGGTAGCTTACCGAGGAATTAAATGCCCTCCAAGCCTTGAGGGTCAGGGACCGCCGGTCTGTTGTGATGGCTGTCGCCGTGAGGCGTGGTCCAAGGGCAGCGGGAAACCGCTGAGGGCGATTTTGTTAATACCACAAGGAGGTGTTTTCATTGAAACTGAAAGGCGCAGAAATTTTTATCAGAGCCCTGAAACAGGAGGGCATTCAAACGGTCTTCGGCTATCCGGGAGGCGTTCTTCTCGACATCTATGACGAGCTACACCGGAGCGACATCACCCATATCCTCGTCAGGCACGAGCAGGGCGCCGTACACGCGGCTGACGGATATGCCAGGGCCTCCGGAAAGGTCGGTGTCGTCCTCGTGACTTCCGGGCCGGGCGCGACGAATACCGTCACGGGCATAGCCAACGCCTATCTCGACTCCATTCCCATCGTGGTCTTTACCGGGCAGGTCCCCACGGCACTCATCGGCACGGACGCTTTCCAGGAAGCCGATATCGTGGGAATTACCCGACCATGCACCAAACACAATTTTCAGGTGAGGCGTGTAGATGAATTAGCCAGGACGATACACGAGGCCTTCCACATCGCCCGTTCGGGGCGGCCGGGGCCGGTCCTAGTGGACCTGCCCAAGGACGTCATGCAGGCGACGACCGATTATGAACCGTCTACGCCCAAGGAAGAGGAACCGGTTCAGCCGCCGAGACCGGCTTCAGGTAAGGCCCTGTACGTCCTCGACCTGATCGCCGAGTCGAGAAGGCCCGTTCTACTGACCGGCGGCGGCATCGTCCTCGGCCGGGCGTCGGAAGAACTGAGACAGATGGCGCGGCGGACGAAGATACCCGTCACGTCGACGCTGATGGGGCTCGGGGCGTTCCCGGCATCAGACCCTCTCTGGCTCGGGATGCCGGGCATGCACGGAACTTATTATGCCAACATGGCCCTCAGTAATTGTGACCTCCTCATCGCCATCGGCTGCCGTTTCGACGACCGTGTCACGGGTAATCTCGAGACCTTCGCCCGCAAGGCAAAGAAGGTTCACGTGGATGTGGACGCCTCATCGATCAACAAGAACGTCATGGTCGATGTTCCTATCGTGCAGGACTGCAAGGAGGCGTTGCGGAGTTTCAACAAGCTGCTGGCGGATCAAAACTTCACCGTTTCCGACGAAGACCGCAGGGAATGGTTCGACATGATTGACGAATGGAAGAGGAACGTTCCCCTCTCTTATTGTCCCAGCGATGAGGTCATCAAGCCCCAGTTTGTCATTGAAACTCTTTGCAATCTTACTAAGGGAAAGGCCATAATAACGACCGAGGTCGGACAGAATCAGATGTGGGCCGCCCAGTTCTACAAGTTTGACGAGCCCAACATGTTCATTTCGTCCGGCGGCCTCGGGACCATGGGGTTCGGCCTGCCCGCCGCCATCGGCGCCCAGGTTGCGTTCCCGGATAAGCTGGTTGTGGACATCGCCGGTGACGGGAGTATCCAGATGAACATTCAGGAATTGGCGACGGCCGTTCAATACAATATCCCGGTAAAGGTCGTCGTTCTCAACAACGGCTACCTGGGGATGGTACGTCAATGGCAGGAACTGTTCTACGAAAAGCGTTATTCCCAGACGGACATGACCTACGCCCCGGACTTCGTCAAGGTGGCGGAGGCCTACGGGATGCTCGGCGTGAGGGCAGTAAAGCCAGATGAAGTGGAGGCGACTCTCAGGAAAGGACTCGAACACCCGGGGCCGGTCATCATGGATTTCCGGGTTGCCCGTGAAGAGTGCGTCTACCCCATGGTGAGGCCGGGCGGGTCGATCCAGGAGATGGCCCTGGGACGGGAAATGATCAATTGATTCGGAGCGAGGTAATCTGAAAATGGAAAAGCAGAAAAAAGAACATATCTTGTCGCTACTTGTGAACAATAAGCCCGATGTTTTAGCGAGAGTCGCCGGTACCCTGGGGGGTAGGGGGTACAACATCGATACTCTCTGTGTGGACGCCACCCTGGACCCGAAGATTTCGAAGATAATCCTGTCTGTCTACCAGGACCAGGCGGCGATCACGAAGATCGAGAAACAGCTCCTCCGCCTTATCGATGTACACTCCGTGAGCGAACTGACGGAGACGGAGACCGTCATGCGCGAGATGATGCTCGTCAGGATGAGGCTCACGGAAAAGAACAAGGCGGATATTGCGCTCATCATCGATACCTTCCGAGGGCGGGTCGTCACGATGAACGGAGATAGCTGCGTCATCGAGATCACGGGTACAAAAGCGGACATCGAAAGGGCAATCGAGAGCCTCAAACCGCTGGGGATCGACGACTTGGCCCGGACGGGCATCGTTGCCCTGGAGAGAATAAAATAAAAAGGAGGTAAGAAGAATGGCAAAGATAGATTTCGGTGGGGTCGTCGAGGATGTCATCACCTCGAAGGAATTTCCCCTGAAGAAGGCGCAGAAGGTACTGAAGGGCGAGACAGTGGCTGTACTGGGTTACGGCGTCCAGGGGCCGGGACAGGCACTGAACCTTAGGGATAACGGCATCCGTGTCATCGTCGGGCAGCGGAAGGGGACTGAAAGTTGGAGAAGGGCGGTGAAGGACGGTTTTAAGCCGGGCGAGACGCTCTTTCCCCTCGAAGAAGCAGCGGCACGGGGAACCATCGTCTGCTATCTTCTTTCCGATGCCGGCCAGAAAACCATGTGGCCGAAGATCAAGCCCCACCTCACCGAGGGAAAGGCGCTGTATTTTTCCCACGGCTTTTCCATCACGTACGGGAGGCTGACGAAGGTTGTTCCGCCTCCGGACATAGATGTCATCCTCGTGGCGCCGAAAGGTTCCGGGCGTACCGTGCGGAGCAACTTTCTGGACGGCAGCGGCATCAACTCGAGTTTCGCCGTCTTCCAGGACTACACCGGGAGGGCGCTGGAAAGGACCCTGGCCATGGGAATCGCCATCGGTTCTGGTTATCTATTCCCCACGACCTTCGAAAATGAGGTCTACAGCGACCTCGTAGGCGAGAGGGGCGTCCTGATGGGTTGCCTGGCGGGTGTCATGGAGGCCCAGTACAACTGCTTGCGCAGCCACGGCCATAGTCCGAGTGAAGCATTCAACGAGACGGTCGAAGAGCTGACCCAGAGCCTGATCCGTCTTGTGGCGGAGAACGGCATGGACTGGATGTACGCCAGTTGCAGCACCACGGCCCAGCGAGGTGCCCTGGACTGGAGGGGGCCTTTCCGTGACGCCGTGGCCCCTCTCTTCGAAAAACTGTATAAACGCGTCGTCGCCGGAACAGAGACACGGATAGTCCTGAAGGCTAATAGTGCACCCGACTACCGGGAGAGACTGGAAGAGGAGCTGGCGGAGCTGCGTAACAGTGAGATGTGGCGGGCGGGTGCGGCGGTACGGGCGCTGAGGCCTGAGAGAAGGAAGAAAGCGGCGAGCAAATAGTGATCGGCCGTCGGCGGAAAGGGGACTGATATGCGCAGCGACTTGATGAAAAAAGGCCTGGAGAGAGCGCCCCACCGGTCGCTTTTCAAGGCCATGGGGTACACGGACAGCGAGATTGCGAGGCCGATGATCGGGGTTGTGAACTCGGCTAATGAAATCATCCCGGGGCACGTACACCTCGGCCGGATTGCCGAGGACGTAAAGGCGGGTATCCGGACGGCGGGCGGAACGCCGGTCGAGTTTCCGGCCATCGGCGTCTGCGACGGCATTGCCATGGGTCACGTGGGGATGAAGTTCTCTCTCGCGAGCCGCGAGTTGATCGCCGATTCCGTCGAGGTCATGGCGATGGCCCATCCCTTCGACGGACTTGTGTTCGTCCCCAACTGCGACAAGATCGTCCCGGGGATGCTGATGGCGGCCATGCGCCTCAACATCCCGTCGATCTTCGTGAGCGGCGGCCCGATGCTGGCCGGGGATATGGGGGGGAAGAAGGTCGACTTGATCAGCGTCTTCCAGGGCATAGGACAGGTCAAGGCCCGCACGATGACCGTCGATGAACTCAAGGCACTGGAAGACTGCGCCTGCCCGGGCTGCGGATCCTGCTCCGGGATGTACACGGCGAACTCGATGAATTGCGTCACCGAGGCGCTCGGCCTCGGCCTGCCCGGCAACGGGACGATTCTTGCGGTCAATGCGGCGCGCCGCCGTCTGGCAAAGGAGGCAGGGGTGAGGGTCATGGACCTCGTGAAGAAAAAGGTCAAGCCCCGGGATATCGCCACGCTGGAGGCGTTCAAGAACGCCATCGCCGTCGATATGGCCCTGGGATGCTCTACCAACACGGTCCTCCACATCCCCGCCATCGCCCATGAGGCGGGCATCCGGCTGAGCCTTGACCTTTTCAACCGCATCAGCGAGAAGACGCCTAACATCTGCAAGCTCAGTCCCGCCGGCGAACATCACATAGAAGACCTCGACGCGGCGGGCGGCATCCAGGCGGTAATGAAAGAAATCAGCCGGCTGGGCGTCATCAATCAAAAGGTGCTGACCGTAACCGGGACGACAGTGAGGGAGAACCTGAAAAAAGCCCGGGTCATCAACCGCGAGGTGATCCGGCCGGTCGATTCGCCCTACTCGAAGGAAGGGGGCATCGCCGTCATGAAGGGCAACCTCGCCCCCGACGGCGCCGTCGTGAAACAATCGGCGGTAGCGCCCGAGATGCAGGTGAACGAGGGACGGGCGCGGGTGTTCGACTCTGAGGACGGCGCCATCGCCGCTATCCTGGGCGGCAAGATAAAGTCCGGCGACGTCGTAGTGATCCGCTATGAAGGACCGAAAGGCGGGCCGGGGATGCGCGAGATGTTGGGACCGACCTCCGCCATCGTGGGGATGGGCCTCGGCAAATCAGTGGCGCTTCTCACCGACGGCAGGTTCAGCGGCGGTACCCAGGGCGCGGCCATCGGGCATATCTCACCGGAGGCAGCAGAAGGCGGCCCTATCGCCCTGGTCAGGGACGGTGACATAATTTCTATTGACATTCCGAATAAAAAACTTACCCTCAAAGTGAGTGAGGACGAATTAACCCGGAGAAAAAAGGCTTTCAAACCCCGGCCGCCCTCCGTCAAGAGCGGTTACCTTGCACGGTATGCGCAGCTTGTTACCTCCGCCAGTACCGGCGCTATCTTCAGGGAAGGCTGAAGGCAAGACCCCAAGGCAAAAGTAAGGCACCGCTTCCGGTCGGCGGCAGTCGAGCGAAGTCTCTTCCATGGTCTTTCATGGATCAATCGCATTGATTATTCCTAACGCACTCGTGAAAAACCCGCAAAATTGAATACACCGTGTTTCGCCCCGATTTTCACCGGGGTGACATGTCGGACAACAAAAGTAGCATTTTCCAGCATGACTCTACCGCACAAGACGAGCGGGCAACCAATCTTTTCACAGGGGGTGACGCTATGCAGAACTTCGTTTTTGAAAACCCGACAAGGATCATCTTCGGCCGGGGGATGATCGCCCGTATAGGGGGCGAGGTCAAGCGGTTCGGTTCGAAAGTGCTGCTTGTCTACGGCCAGGGGAGCATCAAGAAACACGGCATCTACGACCAGGTGATGAGCTCTCTCAAGGAGGCCGGGGTCGAGGTCGTGGAGTTTCCGGGAGTCAAACCAAACCCGGTTCTCTCACACGCCCTCAAAGGAGTAGACATTGCCAGGGCCGAACGGGTGGACGTTATCCTCGCCGTCGGCGGCGGAAGCGTGATCGATACGGCAAAGACGATTGCCGTGGGAGCCAAAGCCGACCCCGGCGACGACCTGTGGGATTTTTTCACCTTTAAGAAAAAGATCCGCGGGGCCCTTCCCGTCCTGACCGTGCTGACCGTCTCGGCCAGCGCCTCGGAAATGAACCCCGGAGCGGTGATCACGAAGGAGGAGGGGGCGCAGAAACTGACCATAAGCTCACCTTTCATCCAGCCGAAGACATCCATCCTCGACCCGACTGTGCTTTACACGCTGAGCCCGGCGTATACGGCTTACAGCGCCTCGGACATCATCACCCATATGCTGGAAGGGTACTTCAACAATCAGGAGCCGGAAAGCCCTCTTCAGGACAGGCTGGTCGAAGGCCTGATGAAGACGGTGATGGAGAGCACGGACCGGGCCTTGCGGGAACCCAGGAATTACAACGCCCGGGCAAACATGATGTGGGCGGCGACCCTGGCCTTTAACGGGTTGATAACGGCCGGTTTGGGGTTTGTCGGTTATCCGGCCCACATGGTGGAGCATTCGTTGAGCGCCCTGTACGACATAGCCCACGGGGCGGGACTGAGCATAACGCTCCCGGCTTGGATGTTGTACGCTGCGAATAAGAACCCCGCCAAGTTCGCCCGTCTGGGCAGGGAAGTTTTCGGTGTCAAGGAAGGTGACGACCTTAAGGCGGCGGTCGAGGGGATCGGCCTACTGAAGAAGTGGTACAGGTCCATCGGCACCCCGGTGACACTGAGGGAGGCGGGAATCCCGGAAGGAGATGTCGATAAGATCGCGGAAAATGCAGCGGAGACGGCTGCCGTTTGGCGAATGAAGGGGTACCCGAAAGAGGTGATCGCTGAAATCCTTCAGCTTTGCAGGGAATGAGGGTTTTCCGAGGGGGACTTGCAGGTTTTTAAGGGAAGAAGATGTAATACATATGACGTCCTTATCAAGGAGGGGATGCTATGAAGAGGTACGGGGATTTTATCACCTCTGAGGAAGAACTGGCCTTTTTGGCGACGGTTCGCAATTACGTCGAGAAAGAAATCATGCCGGTCCGCATGCAACTCGACGAAGATTACGCGGTTTTTGAAAGGGTCTATGCGGGTCTCGTCAAACTCGGCATCCAGAAGCGGGGTTTTTCGCCCGATTACGGTGGGTTGGGAATCCGCTCCGGACCCACGGTGTGTGCCATCTCGGAAGAGATCGCGAGGGGCGACAGCGGAGTGTCCCTCCACACGTTGATCATCCCCTGGTGTCTCGCGGCGGCGATGGGGGCGCGCAACAAGCTCCTGATGGACAAGTTCATCCCTCTTTTCTGCGAAGACACGCCGCGTTGCGGCTGCATGGCGATAACCGAGCCGGCGGGCGGATGCAACATCGAAGACCACGGGGAGCACGCCCGGACCCTTCGAACGAGGGCCCGGTTGGAAGGGGATGAATGGGTCATCAACGGCGAGAAGATGTGGCCCAGCGGGGCGAGCATCGCCGACCTTTATTGCGTTGTCTGCACCACCGACCCAAACTTGAAGGAAGAGGGGTTGGCGCTCATCTATGTCCCGAAGGACACCCCGGGACTTTCTTTCGGAAAGCCGGAAGAAAAGATGGGTATGAAGGTGACGGACGTGAACACCGCCATCTACTTCGACAACGTGCGGGTGCCGAGGGAATACCGGGCCGGCGGTCCCGGCGTTGACTGGCAGCTCTTCCGGGCGAATGTCGGCTGGGGCCGGCTAACGAGCGCCCCGATTTCGCTCGGCAACGCCCAGGCCGTCCTCGAGGCCGTTATAGAATTCACCAAGTCGAGGTCCTACGGCGGGAAGGCCGTACGGAACCATTCTCTCCAGGCGGCCATGATCGCCGACATGGCCATTGGCATCGAATCGGCACGGGCCTTCTATCTCACCGTAGCCGCCATGTTCAACAACCGCAAGAAGTTTGGCACGCCCGGGGAGGATTTTCTCCTCGCCCGCGCGAGCGCCGCCAAGGTGCACGCCTGCGACGTGACCGAGAGCGTTTGCAACCGCGCTATGGAACTGATGGGTTCTTACGGTTATGCCCGCGAATACCACGTGGAGAAATACCTACGGGACAGCAAGATCATCCAGATATGGTTGGGCGGCGGCCAGTTGGCGAGGTTGGACGTGGCGCAGAGCTATTACCCCTATGTGGACGGCGGCAAGTGATGCGCAACCCTTTTTTCTACCCATACTGAAAGAAAGGAGCGACAAAAATGGCACTAAAAACCCCGGAACAATACGAAGAAAGCTTGAGGAAGCTCAATCTGAAGGTTTATCTCCTGGGAGAACGAGTGGAAAATCCCGTCGACCACCCGATCATCAGGCCGTCGATGAATTCCGTCAAGATGACCTACGCCCTCGCCCAGGATCCCCTTTACGAGGAACTCATGACGGCGACCTCTCATCTGACAGGCAACAAGATCAATCGGTTCTGTCATCTCCACCGCAACACGGAGGACCTGATCAAGAAGGTCAAGATGCAGCGTCTCTTGGGGCAGAAGACGGCGGCGTGCTTTCAGCGCTGCGTGGGGATGGACGCCATCAACGCCGTGGACAGCGTGACCTACGAGATGGACGAGAAGCTCGGCACTCGGTACCATGAACGTTTCATAAATTTTTTGTTGATGATGCAGGAAGAGGACCTCACCGTAGACGGTGCCATGACGGACCCCAAGGGCGACCGCAGTCTTCCCCCGAGCAAACAGGCCGACCCGGACCTTTTTCTTCGGGTGGTAGAGAAGAGGTCAGACGGCATCGTTGTCCGCGGGGCGAAGGCACACCAGACGGGGGCGGTCAATTCGCACTGGATCCTCGTCATGCCGACGTTGACGATGACGAAGGAAGACGCGGATTATGCCCTTTCCTTCGTGGCGCCGGCGGATGCCGAAGGTGTCTTCTACATATACGGTCGCCAGTCCTGCGATACGCGAAAGTTAGAGGGGGGGACGATCGACGTGGGCAATCGGCAGTTCGGCGGCCATGAGGCCCTGATGATCTTCGATAACCTGTTTGTCCCCTGGGAACACGTCTTCATGTGCGGTGAGTACGAATTCAGTGGCGCCCTCGTGGAGCGCTTCGCCGGATACCATCGCCAGAGTTACGGTGGGTGCAAGGTCGGTGTCGGCGACGTCCTCATCGGTGCCGCCGCCTTGGCGGCAGATTACAACGGTGCGTCGCGGGCCTCCCACGTCAGGGACAAACTGATCGAGATGATCCATCTCAATGAAACCCTGTACGCATGCGGGATAGCCTGTTCGGCGGAGGGACGGGAGACCGCGTCCGGGAATTACCTGATCGACCTGCTGCTCGCGAATGTGTGCAAGCAGAATGTGACGCGCTTCCCCTATGAGATCGCCCGGCTGGCGGAAGACATCGCTGGCGGCCTGATGGTGACGATGGCGTCGGAGAAAGATTTTCGGAATCCGGAGATCGGCAAGTATATCGACAAGTACCTGCGCGGTGTTGCCTCCGTCCCGACGGAGCACCGGATGCGCATCATGCGGCTCATCGAGAACATCACCCTGGGGACGGCCGCCGTCGGGTACCGGACGGAATCGATGCACGGTGCCGGGTCTCCTCAGGCGCAGCGCATCATGATCTCCCGTCAGGGCAACCTCGAGCACAAGAAAGATCTCGCCCGGGCGATTGCCGGCATCCCCGGGTAGTGCGGCCTTCGACACGAAGAGATTTCAGTGATGTCCTGTTATGAAAATGGTAACGATTGAAGAAGTGGAGCGCGTCCTGGACGAGTCGGTCAGGTTCCGCCTTCGTATGCACGGCGGTGATATCCGTCTGGTCGACATAACACCTGAGGGAACGGCGCGGTTTAGGCTTACCGGGGCCTGTGCGGGGTGCCCCGGGGCGTCCCGAACCATGGAGGAGGTGGTCGAGGAAACCCTGAGAAAACACATTCCCGGCTTACGGGGAGTTGAGGTGGTACATGGGATAAGCGAGGAATTGTTGGAGGAGGCGCGGAAGGTTCTCGGTCGGTGG
>Ga0116147_1002259_pt1 | contig 19855 bp, 28 predicted proteins | sample AD_JPNHG3_MetaG_FD_89749 | JGI IMG/M metagenome (GOLD analysis project Ga0116147, IMG submission 89749) | Active sludge microbial communities of municipal wastewater-treating anaerobic digesters from Japan - AD_JPNHG3_MetaG | ecosystem: Engineered > Bioreactor > Anaerobic > Digestate | place...
ATATGGCTCTGAAGAAAAACAAGGTCAAGTTCGGTCTGAACAAGGTTCACTGGGCAAAGATCACGGCATGGTCGGACGATGGTGTTCCCACATTCGCAACGCCTGTCCGTCTGATAAGTATTGGTATCGCATGGCATATGACCGATGGCGCAGCATCTTGCGTAAAGTCTTTACGCAAGAGAACCGCTGGACTAAGCTGAATTGCACTATAGACGAGTATGTGAACGGAGCTTGGAACGGTGGTTTGCTCAGACCAGAACCGACAGATAAGTAATGGCTGTTATATTGATCCATGTAATCCAGCTCTGCTATATGACAGTCCAGATGAGCCACAGGGTGAGACAGTAGAGTTAAGTCAAGCAGAGAAAGACCGCATGGAGTTAGACAAGAAGATTGAAAAGTTACATACAGACATTGAGCAACTTACAAGAAAAGATTATCATTTTGATTAAAGTATTCTCAAATTCCAAACGGATATGAGATAGAGGCATTTCTAATACCTTGTGGAGTAAAATCCACAGAACTGGGAGAACCAGATAGAAGGCGAATTTCAAGGAGGAATAAATTATGGGTATCAAAGGTTATAAAGTTTTTAATCCCGACTGGACTTGCCGAGGCTTTCAGTATGAAGTAGGCAAGATATTTAAACATGAAGGCAATATCGAGATGTGCGGCGCAGGATTCCACTTCTGCCGTAAGCTTGCCGATTGCTTCAATTACTATGAGTTCAATAGCAACAATAAGGTTGCAGAAGTTGAAGCGATAGGCAACGTTGAAACAAGAGATGATAAGTCAGTTACTGACGAGATAGTGATATGTAAAGAGCTGTCATGGCATGAAGTTTTAGACCTCTGTAACACAGGCAACTGGAACACAGGCGACAGGAACGCAGGCAACTGTAACACAGGCAACTGGAACACAGGCGACTGGAACACAGGCAACAGGAACACAGGAAACAGGAACACAGGCGACTGGAACACAGGCAACGGTAACACAGGCAACGGTAACACAGGCAACTGTAACACAGGCAACTGTAACACAGGCATCTGTAACACAGGCGACTGGAACACAGGCAACTATAACACAGGCGACTGTAACACAGGCGACTATAACACAGGCATCTGTAACACAGGCAACTATAACACAGGCAACTGGAACACCACAAATTTCTCCACAGGCTTCTTTAATTCTATTGAACAGCCATTATATATTTTCAATAATCCTACTGATATGAGCAGAAACGATTTCAATAGTCTGCTTGCTGTAAGAGCTATGCGCTGGAAGTATGAAAATAACTGGTGGATATATAGCGAGAACATGACTGATGAAGAAAAGGCTAACCACCCCGAACATGAGACAACTGGCGGTTATCTGAAAACAGTTGACTTCAAAACGGCTTGTGGTCTTATGTGGAATAATATGTCCGATGATGAAAAGGCTGCGGTCAAGGATATTCCTAATTTTGATGCAGATGTGTTTGAGGAGATCACGGGAATCGATGTATGCTAAGCACTTGTGAAAAGTGTATACAAGAATGGCTGAATAAGGAGAGTGAAAGAAAATGATAGTAAAAGAACCCGATAACCTCTGCGTTATCTGTGGTGCAGTAATACCAGAATGGAGACAAGTCTGCCCGATATGCGGCACGAAAGACAATATCGAAGGATATGCACAGCTTATCAAAAAATCGAAGCCTGCACCAGAATTCAAGGTTGATGATGCAGTTGAACAGGCATATCATCAGGGATACAGTTCGGGATTCAGCGAAGGCATGAAAGCCGCCTGTGAACTGAAACAGCAGAACGAGCATCTAAAAAGGAGAATCGTTATTCTGGAAAATCAGGCAAGAAATGCCGTTGATGATATAGACGGAGAATTTGAGTAAAGGAGTGATAGAATGGAATTCATGATCGGAGTGCTTATCGGCGGTGCAATTATGACAGTTCTTGTCATGTTCTCCCTCGCACAGTCGGCAAAAGAGACGGACGAACTTGAAAATGAGCTGTTTGCTCAGAAGGTCGAAAAAATCAAAGCTAAACGCAACGAGAACAGCGAGAACGAGTAAAGGGTATATAGTTATATACCCGAAAGCAAAAGGCGATTATAGTGCATTTATGAGCGTGAAAGGACAGTATCATGAAAAAGGATAACAAACCCCCGGGAATAGTCATATTCGTAGCAGTAATAGCGGCATTGATAGTGTTAGCGCACTGTGAACGAGTTAATGACATCCCGGGTGTAAGCGTAACAGGTGGGGAGATCACTGTTGATATCGGAGACTTCCACTATCAAAACTAAAAGGAGTAAAGCAATGGATGATATAAATCATCCCTCACACTATCAGGGAAAACATGAATGTATCGAAGTAACGAGAGCGTTGTTCGGTGATGAAGCAGTAAAAGGCTTCTGCAAGTGCAATGCATACAAACACCGTTTCAGAGCAGGCAGGAAAGCAACATCGTCAGCCGCTGAAGATATAGCAAAGGCTGAATTCTACGAAGATTATCTTATGAAGATGGAAAAGGAAAGTATATATGACGAGTGCTGAACTCATCGGAGAACGAATCAAGAAAATACGCAAGAGTAAGAAGCTGACACAAAAGATGTTAGCTGATAAAGTTGGAACGTCAATCTGCGTTATAAGCAAATGGGAGACAGGCGAAAGATATATGAATTCTTTTAATCTGATAAATATCTGCGAAGCCCTCGAAGTATCAGCTGACTATCTACTATTTGGAAAGGAGCAGGAAGAATGAAGAAATTAGCGTTTATCATAGCCGCACTGCTGACAATGATCTGCACGGTAAGCTGTGAGACAGTCGGCAAGGGGAACAAGCATCGACACGGTGACAGGATATGAAAATCAAACTTGATATTGGCAAGCTGAGACAGCAGATGCACAAGAATGGGATAAAGACGTATAAACAGCTTGCCAAAGAGTGCGGATTCTCGTTTTATACGTTTCAAGACAACAAGAACAGGCGTGAATCTATCAGCAAAGAGCATTTGTGGCTGATCGCTGAATACCTCAGCTGTGATATGAAAGATCTGGTTTATCCAGATTGGGAAGATGGGACGTAAAATGCAAAAATGATGTGGTTATTACATCATTATGATGTTGAAATTGACCCGAAAATGTGCTATAATACGTGTAAGGGATGCGGTAATGTGCTGATGCTTTGAGCGGCTATGCCTTTACCGCAATTCCGCACATCTTTTCGGAATGATTTCCTTTCATTCTTTTGTTCTACACATGATTTGATGCTCTTTTACGTCCTTTCTTACTGTGGGGAGCGGTGTCTCGCTCCCTCTATCCCCTCTTTTATGTTCGGTTCGAGGTAGTGACTTAAACTGAGCACCATAAAGGCACGAACAGCAATTTCAAATATGTGGATTTTTACAACGTGCCTTGTGTACAGGCAAATACGGACAGGGTAATAACCTCCTAAGAGCAGCAGATTAAGTCACAGCTATACTGTGGCTTTTTCTGTATATACACGCACCAGATTAACGCACACGGCACGTCAGACAACAGGGTGGTATAATTACCCTATGGAAGATACAGCTTTCAGGCAGTTCCTCTGTTCGGCATTTTCCGCAGCCAACGAGGTTATGAAGGCAGGAGCTGTATATTATATCTGGCACGACAATAATAGCCTGCGAACAGAACGGACGCAAAGCATACTGCATGGAGCTGGACCCGAAGTATGTAGACGCTGCCATTGACCGATGGGAAAAGTTCACAGGTCAGAAAGCTGTCAAATTGAACTGAGGTGATTAAATGGCAAGACCAAGAAAGGAAATTGACAAAAAAGACTTTGAATCGCTCTTAGCCATTCAATGCACACAGGAAGAAATAAAAGCATTCATTGAAGCTAAGACAGGCGAAACAATGTCAATTGATACCATTGAACGATGGTGCAAACGCACTTACAAGAAAAGTTTTGCGGAGATTTCTGCCGAAAAAAGGGCAATCGGCAAAATCGGACTGCGCAGGGCAGGCTTTGAACTTGCAAAGAAAAATCCTGCGGTTCATATCTTTTACTGCAAAAATTATCTCGGTATGACTGATAAGCAAGAGGTAGTACAGGAAACCAAACTCGCAGTAACAGACAACTTCCTTGATGCTCTCAGCGATTCCGCAGCTGAGGACTGGGAGAGTGATGAAGATGAAACAGTCGAAGATAGCAGCGTTTAAATTTCATCCGTTCTCGAAGAAGCAGCGCAAAGTGCTGAATTGGTGGACGGATAAATCACCTGTCAGAGATGCAGACGGAATTATCGCTGACGGTGCTATCCGTAGCGGTAAATCGTTGTCAATGTCCTTATCCTTTGCATTATGGGCTATGAACAGCTTTGACGGTCAGAACTTTGCAATGTGTGGCAAAACGGTCGGCTCTTTCCGAAGAAACGTTTTATTCTGGCTGAAACTCATGCTCAAAGGCAGAGGATATGATGTACAGGACAGCCGAAGTGAAAACCTTTGCACTGTTACGGACGGAGAACGAACGAATTACTTCTACATATTCGGCGGTAAGGATGAACGCTCACAAGATCTGATTCAAGGTATAACCTTAGCAGGCATATTCCTTGATGAAGTCGCTCTTATGCCTGAGAGTTTCGTGAATCAGGCAACAGGACGATGCTCCGTTGACGGCTCAAAGATGTGGTTCAACTGTAACCCCTCTTTCCCCTCACACTGGTTTAAGGTCAAATGGATAGATAAGGCAAAAGACAAGAATCTGCTTTATCTCCACTTTGATATGGATGATAACCTCAGCTTGTCGGAGAAAACAAAAGCCCGATACAAGACAATGTATTCGGGAGTGTTCTTCGACAGGTTCATTCTCGGTTTATGGGTTCTCGCAGAAGGTATCATCTATCCGATGTACAAGGATGCCATTGAAAAGCCCCCTGACAGCCGGGCGGAGCGGTATTGCATATCTATTGACTACGGCACACAGAACGCATTTGCGGTGTCGCTATGGGGCAAATATGACAATGTGTGGTATATCGTGGATGAGTATTATTATTCCGGACGTGAGACAGGCATTCAGAAAACAGATACCGAGTACGGTGATGATCTCGACAAGTTCCTTGATGAACATCAGGTGACAGGAACTGTATACACAGTCATTGACCCATCAGCGGCATCCTTTATAACCCTGCTCCGAAAAAAAACACGTTACAGGGTAAAGAAAGCAAAAAATGACGTTTCTGACGGTATCAGAGATACAGCAGTAGCATTAAAAAAAGGACTGATTAAGGTATCACCTGTCTGCAAGCGAACAATTGAAGAATTCGGCGGTTACGTCTGGGATGATACCGAAGCAGAGGACAGACCTGTTAAAGTTAACGATCACTGTCTAACGGCTGACACTATGGTTATGACAGAATCAGGAGAAAAGCCTATATCTGAATTAACCGGCACCAAAGGCAGAGTATGGAGTTACAACACTGAAACAGGGACAAAAGAACTCAAACCATATTCTGATTGTCGATTGACTCAGAAACAAGCGAAGATTTTTAAAATAAAACTCTCGGACGGTAGGTTTATAAGATGCACAGAAGATCATCCGATATTAACTGAAAGAGGTTATATAAAGGTGAAAGACCTTAATTCTACTGATAGAATTATTGATATATCGTGAGGTGTTATAATGCAGTTGATATTATATAGCGAAGATCACATGACAGCCTTTTTCAATAATTACAAGTTCAAAAAGGATAAAAACACAGGATATTATCTTTCATCAAAGCTTATAAACGGAAAGCGCAAAAGGCTTCATGTTTATGTATGGGAATACTTCAACGAATCCGTTGAACAAGGATATCAAATTCATCATAAAGACCGCAGAATATGTATGTGAAGTTTGCGGAAAGAAGTTTACAACTTCAAAGAATTCACGAACGTGTTTTTGCTCAAATAATTGTAAATCAGCTTACAGGAGAAAATCAGGAGTTGATAACATTGAAACAGAATGTAAATACTGCAAAGGAAAATTCTTTACAAACAAATACTCGCCTGCAAAGTACTGTGAAAAGCATAGGGATAGAATCTATAGAGTTTGACGGAATAGAAGATGTTTACAATATGGAAGTTGAAGATAATCATAACTTTGCTGTAAACGGTGGACTAATCGTTCATAACTGTATGGATAATATCCGCTATTTTGTTGCAACAACAGGATTAGCAAAGGAAAAGACACAGTATCAAGCCATTTTGTGATAATATGGGGATTTTATGAAAGAGGGTGTTTGAAACGCTTACACATAACGATTTACTCAAATGCGGTGATGATAATACAAAGCGAATAGCATTTATTGAGCAGGCTATAAACGATTTTAAACGGTCGGATGCATACAAGACTGCTGACATAGCAATGAAGTATTACCGCAAAGAGAATCCAGATATTGAAGCAGTTGAAAAGGTTATCTATGATATGAAAGGCATAGCGCATCAGGACTTGATAAGCCCGAACGCAAAGCTGAGATGCTGCTATTTCCCGAATATTCTGAACGAATCCTGCGCACATCTGCTTACAAATGGCATAGGATTCAACAACGAGAATAACAAGGCTTTACTCGGTGAGGATTTCGATGATACGCTTAAAGAAATCTATACCGATGCACTTATATGCGGTGCATCTTATGGCTATTATGGAGAATCAGACGGTGAGAAAACAGTCCTGAATCTCAAATTTCTGAATACTATCCCGATTCTTGACGATTACACAGGCAGACCGAAAGACTATATCTATTTCACACAGATAGATACAGATAAACCGCTTTGTGTGTCTCTTTTTGAACCTGATGGATTAACCGAATACATACAGGAAGAATCCGAAGCTATGAAGATAAGCAAGGAGAAAATGCCTTACAGCTATTCGGCAACATGGAACGATGTTGAGGGAGTATACAGCACATCGGATGAATCAACAGAGATCCCGATCTATCCTCTATATAACATCAACAACAAATCAATGATTGTTGGTGTACGTGAGGACTTAGCTGCACTTGACCTTATGGCTTCACAGCTTGTCAACAATGTTTCACAGGCTGAATTAGTGTACTGGGTGCTTAAAAACTACGGCGGCATGGATGATATTGCAGATGCTAATTTTATCGTTAATCTGATAAAATCCCATGTAATACACGTTGATGATGATAGTTCAGCTGAACCGCATCAGATAACAGTGCCGTTTGAAGCTAACAATGCGGCATATAACCGCATAAAGCAGATAATCTTTGATAATCTCTGTGGAGTGAATCATGAAACCTTAGAAGCAGGCAACCTCACAGCCACAGCGATAGAGGCGGCATACAGCAAGCAGAGGAACTATTCTGCTATGATGGAATCCAGAGTATTCAAGTTCCTTCGTGGACTTCTGAAAATTGCAGGCGTTACCGAACGTGAACGCTTTACAGTTGAATACTATGAGACTATCAATGCAACAGAAGCTATTCAGAATTCTATTTCATCGGCTAATTGGCTCGGCGATACTGAAACCACAAAGAGACTTGCAATTCTCAACGGATCAGGAGAACGTATCGAAGAAATCATGAAAGAAAAAGCAGCTGAACAGATAATGCAGTTTAGCACACTTGATAACGCACAGGGTGGTTCTGATGGCTTAGAGGTATAATTATACCCCTGAGAGATAGAACGGCTTATAACGCATTTTAAAGGGCGGTGATACAATGCCAAAACCAGATCCTGCACACAAGGAAACAGACAAGATACTCCGAGACATGGAAAAACGTCTTGACGAAGTGTACAAGCAAGCCTATAAAGAAGCAAGACAAACCGCTGATGATTTTATGAAGTCCTTTCGAGAAATGGACAAGAAAAAGCGTCAGCAAGTTAAAAATGGTGAACTCGACAAAGCCGAATACGAGCGGTGGAGAAGAACACAGGTATTCCAGGGCAACAGATATCACCAAATGGCTGATACCTTAGCCGCTGATATGACACACACAAACCAGATAGCTGCAAGCGTGATAAACGGATATCTTCCCGAAGTATATGCAGTAAATCATAATTACGGCACGTATGAGATCGAAAAAGGCTCTCGGATAAACACACAGTACACGATGTATGACCGTCAGACAGTTGAAAGGCTTATCCGTGATAATCCCAATCTACTCCCCAGAAAAGCGGCTGTAAATGTGCCAAAAGACCGGTTATGGAATAAAAAGCACATCAACTCAGCCATAACACAGGGAATATTGCAAGGTGAAACTATTGACAAGATAGCGCAGAGACTTGTGGCAACAGTCACAGATATGTCGCACACATCGGCTATACGTAATGCCAGAACTATGACCACATCAGCGCAAAACGGCGGCAGAATTGACAGCTATAAACGTGCTGAGGGCATGGGAATCAAGATGCTTCAAGTGTGGATGGCAACGCTTGACGGACGTACCCGACACGAACACAGACAACTTGACGGACAGAAACGCAAAGTCGGTGAAGCATTTGAAGTTGAGGGAGAGAAAATATTCTTCCCGGGTGACCCTGCCGCAGAACCATATTTAACGTATAACTGCCGTTGCACTCTCGTTGGAGAAGTCGAAGGAGTTGACTATAATCTTTCCGATAAATCACAGAGAGACAACAAACTCGGTGATATGACCTATAAGGAATGGAAGGAAGAAAAGCGGAAACAGGATAACGCTGAACCGCCTGCTCCGAAGCGTGAGCCGAAACCAGAACCAAAGACAGAAGATAAGCCTGCCGAGGTTGAAGTGCCTGCTCCTACGGTCGAGAAGCCTGATGCGGTGGATGAACCGGTAAAGCCGAAACTGACTATTTTTGATGAAATGGAGCAGAACCGCAAAGAAATAGACAAGACACTACATGATGTTGAAGAAATGCGGCGTTCACTTGATTATGAAGTTGGCACAATAATTGACCGCAAAGGAAATATTGTTGAAGTAATAAACGGATCTGAGCATTCAGTAGCGGTTGATGGCGGTGCGCTTAAAGATCTTATATTTACACACAATCATCCAAGTGGCGGTTGCTTTTCTGATAATGATATAATAAATATGATTGATGATGAATTGTTAGAATTAAGAGCATCGACACCACAAGGAACATATCATTCATTATTAAGAACATCTAAGGCAAGTAAAGAAAGCTCAACAGAGCTTGTAAAAGGCTTTAAAAAGGCAAACAGCATAGTTACAGCAACAAAACAAGTACAAGAGGACTTAAAAAAAGGCATTATCACTAAGCAAGAAGCTAAAGACAAAGGCTTTAATCTTTATATTGAGTACATATCAAAAAGTAGTGAACGCTTCTTGACTGAAAACGCTGAGAAATACGGCTATATTTATACAAAGGGCGTGATTTGATGAGCGTATACGGCACAACAGAAAAAGAACTGAAAGAAAAAATCAAGGAAATTGAACGGCAGTTAGGCAGAAAACTTACAAACAAGGAAAAACAGCAAGTTAAAGCCGTATCAGAATAAGGATGGTGATTAAATGCCCGACATAGATATTCAGATCACTGACAACAGCGGTGAGATACTCAAAGAGTTAAAAAAGAAAACAGCGGCAGCTCTTGAAGGCGTAGGCATACAGGCTGAGGGATTTGCAAAGCGGTCAACTCCTGTTGACTTGGGTACGCTCAGAAACAGCATGACACACGCAGTCAGGGGTGATGATGTTTACATAGGTACCAACATACCTTATGCAGCGTAGACGAACATGCGCCTTTACACAGAAATGTGTATCGAAAATCAAGCAAAATCGGTGAAGGAAACTTGACAATCACTCTTAAATATGGTGCAATAATTATATAGAAGTTGGCACATTTTAGCACTATATAAGGAGTGATTGAAAATGAAAAATCTTTTTAGATGTCATGATTTGACAGGGCAGAAGTTTGGAAGATTAACCGTTATCGGACTTGACGAAAGCAGACAGACACGGAAAACATACTGGATATGTCAATGTGAATGTGGCGGTATCAAGTCAGCTCGTTCAGATATCTTACTTTGCGGAGCTATAAAGTCTTGTGGTTGTATGAAGAAAGAACAAGACAAGTCAAATCTTACTGCAAACCACCGTCACAAGCAGAGCGGCACACGCTTATATAAAATATGGCAAGGCATGAAGAAGCGGTGTAATGATAAAAATACAGCCTGCTATGATAGATACGGTGGCAGAGGAATAAAAGTCTGTGAAGAATGGAACAGTTCATTTGAGCCGTTCTTTGAATGGGCTATGAACAACGGCTATTCAGAAGAACTAACAATTGATAGAATTGATAACAACGGCAATTATGAGCCTAATAATTGCAAATGGTCTACAAATCAAGAACAATGCAATAACAGACGGTCAAATATAAAAATTACCATAGGCAATGCAACAAAAACATTGACGGATCAGACAATTGAAGATCTTTTCAGTCCAATACCGAGGTAACAGGCAGACCGCCTGCACCGTAGAGCGTAGGAGCTGAACGTTATGGAAGTAATAATGCTCCCAAGAGTGCTTGACACCCGAAAGGGTGATGATGTACGCCGAACTTACAGGATAGTAAACTGTAAGAAGTATCGGATAAAAAGCCGATACGATAACAAATGATGTTGAATTAGGAACTGGTATCTATGCTTCTGACGGCAAGGGCAGAAAGTCTCCGTGGAGCTATCAGGACAGAAACGGCAAATGGCATAGAACAAAGGGCATGAAACCGCATCATATGCTTAAAAAAGCCGCATCCGAACACACAGAAGAATACAAGCGTATAATTGAAGCTATTATGAAGCGTTAAATTATACGAAAAGTATTGACAAATTGAAAGTCAGGTGTTATAATATGGACAAATACAGAATTACTAACGAACAGCTTGAAAGAATCCATGCTGCTCTTGAAAAAGGGCATAGAATTGAACTTATCCCCTTAAAGGATAACATCAAGATTATGGATATCAGGCGAGAGGAACTGAAAAAACCGAAGAACAAGCAGTAATAAGCGTTTTATTGTAAGGCCGAAAGTGGTGATTGAATGAAAATATATGCAATAGTTGGTTGGTGTGGTAATGAAAGATATATCGAAGGATACTATACAGACCAAAATACAGCTTTAAAAGAATGCGCTTGTATGAATAAAAATCGCATGATAGGGCTTGAATCGCTGATTGTTGAAACAGCCGATGTTGATGAAATTGCAACAAAACAAAACATTGGACTTGGATATGTATACGAAATAAGTCGCAAAAACAGTGGGGCATGGCAAGCAAGACTTGAAGCTGTGATGTGGAAAGATGATTTTCAGAAGTTAAAAAAAGCAGGAAAAGCCAAAAGCCCATTGATGTGTAATCCTTATGTATGGGTTGAAAAGAAAAGCGAGAAAAAAGCAATTGAAGCATATATAAATAAGCAGTAATGAAAGTATTACTGGAATGCCGAGCGTGGTTGATTATATCAACTGCGCTCTTTTTTGTTATATGCTCAGAATCGGGTAATTACCGATAACGAGCATCCATATTACCACCTGACTATAAGCGTTTAGTCGGAAGGTCAAAGAGGTTGACGATCTCCCATATCGTTGACCTCTTTTTGCATATAAGCGGTAAAGTAAATCCGCTGAATATAAATACCGAACGGCGAGGAACAGCCGACAAAGTAACGGAGGTATAAGACATGGCATTTTCAAGACAGACCTTAAAGGCAATGGGATTCACTGACGATCAGGTGCAGAGCCTTATTGACTTACACACTGAGGTAACAGATAATCTCAAAGCCGAAACCAAGAAGTACAAGGAAGATGCAGAAAAGCTGTCCGATGTACAGAGACAGCTTGATGAAGCAAATTCCGCACTTAAAGCCGCTGAAAAGGATGATTACAAAGGAAAGTATGAATCTGAAAAGGCTGCACATGACAAACTGAAAGAGGATATCAAGGTAAAAGAGACAACAGCTAAGAAGTCAACAGCTTTCAAGGCTTATCTCAAAGAAAAAGGATATTCTGACAACGCTATCACAAAGATCACGAAGTACGGTGGTTATGTGGACGGCATCGAGTTTGACGATGAGGGCAAGATAAAGGACAGCGACAAGCTTCTGTCCTCTATCGAGGACGAATGGGGTGAGTATAAGCCTACAATAACAAAGGTTACTCACACACCAAACGTCCCGAATCAGACAGCAACAGGCGGCGAAAAGAAAACAACAACCAGAGCAGCGCAGATATGGGAAAAGACTATGAAGTCTATGTACGGCGATAACGCTGTAAATTCTGCGGATGCAAACAACAATAACTCATCAGGAAAGGAGAGTTAATATGTCGTTTATCAAGACACCAACAACAGGCAAGGCTTATGCTCCTGGCTATTTCCTTGCAAAAGATGATGAAAACTGCGTAAGAGAGACACGCACTATACTCGCATCAGGCGGCACAACAGCAGGCGGCGGCAAGTATGTTCCTATGGGTACAATTTACCCTGCAAATAACTCAACAGCAGAGGGAATTCTTTATGAAGATGTTGACGTTACAACAGGTGATATGCCCGGCTCAGTAGTAACTAAAGGTATCGTATATGAGGATAAACTCCCTGTACAGCTTGACAGCGATGCTAAGACAGCACTTATTGCAAAGGGATTCAAGTTCATTACTACATCTCCTGAGGTTACAAGGCCTAAGTGGACAAACGATGCAACACTTGCAAAGATCACAGTAACATCAACTGCGGGTACGGCAAACGGAAAAACACATCTTAAAGTATCAGGCTATACACCAACAGCAGGCGAAAGCTATTACTACAAGGTGGGTGATGCTACAACAGCACCTTCCGTAACATACGGCCTGCCACTTGATAATACATGGTCTGCATTTACAGACGATACCGATTACACAGTAACAGATACTTACAAGGTAACTGTTGCATCTGTAGACAGCACAGGTGCTGTAGTAGCAGCTGGTTCTGCTACTGCTACTACAAAGAAAGGAGAGTAAAGTTATGACTTGGGAAAATGGTATTTTCGGTATGGTCTCAAAAGAGGACTGGCTGAGTGTTCCTTTCACTCCCCCTGTTCTTGCAAATGACCCTATCGACAGACTTTTCGGCAACGAGAAAACAGATAACATCGGTGCACGTTGGGATGAGATCAGCGCAGATCAGCTTATCCCTGCAATGGCTCAGTTCCATGCATTTGACACCGAAGCTATCAAGAGTGTATCTCCTGTGCTGACACAGCACTACATCGAGAAAGGCCTTATCAAGGTAAAGCAGAATCAGTCAGAGCGTATGCAGCAGCTTCTTAAACAGGGCGTTGTGAATGATGATGCTCAGTATGAGTATGTTATCCGTGACGGTATCAGACTTGCGAGAGCTGTTGAAGTTCGTGCACGAGTAGCAAAAAATGAAGCACTTGCAACAGGTCGGGTTACTATCGGTGAAAACAATCTGAACCTTACAATCGACTACGGTGTAACAGCTGCACAGAAGGCATACACAGTTGATCTCAATGTTGATTCTGATGTTGGTTCACAGTTACAGGCTATCATCGATGATGCACGTGAAGCAGGTGTTGTTATCAACGGTATGCTTACAAGCGGTTCAAATCTCACAAAAATGAGAAACAATAAGTCTATTCAGATCAACAGAAACGGTGTAAATGCAAGCGGTAAGTTCATTTCTAACGCTGAACTGAACGCATATCTTGCAGATTTCGGCATCGATACAGTTATCACACAGGATAACGTATACAACGCAAATATCACCGATATCGACCCGACAACAGGCAAACCTGTGGTTGTATCAAGAAGATACTTCCCGAAGGAAAAGATCACATTCTTCTCCACAACTCCAAACGGCAGACTTGGTGTAGGTCTTTGGGGCGATCCTCCCGAGGTTGTAAATCCTCTCACAAAGACAGAGGGTACAAGCGTATCTCCTTACGTTTACATTCATCAGTGGACAGAGAATGACCCTGCTGTACTCTGGACAAAGGCTTCTACTCTGTTTATCCCTGTTATCTACAATCCGTCAACACTGTATATCGCAACAGTAACTGATACAGGTGCGTGATGATATGGCTTACAGAGTAGTAAAGCATTTTACAGACTTACAGGATCACGGCTATAAATACGCAGAGGGTGACACATATCCCCGAGAGGGATATGTGCCATCCGATGAACGCATCGAAATGCTGTCAACTGCGAATAATCGTCAGAAAACAGTGTTGATTGAAGCAGTTCCCGAAACAATTCCTGAGACTGAATCTGATGAGACCGTTGAAGAATCGGTGGTTGAGGAAACAGCAGAGGAAAAGCCGAAGCGTAAAAGCCGTAAAAAGTAATAGAGAAAGGCGGTGCGATATGACCGATATCACAGAGTACTGTGAATACTGCAAGAACTTCTTTCTTAAAGACTATATCGGGCTGACTGATATTTACAAGGGAGAGTTTACAATTGAGAGCGGTACATTCGTATCGCCTTCTTTTACCTTGAAACCAAATCAATACTTCCGAATCGTTAACAGTGATGTTAATGACGGTGTTTACTGCAATACCGCTGAATCATTGGCATTGCTACAGGATGAAACCTTTACAGGTCAGGTGTGGCTTATGGCTGTACCTCGTTCGTTCGTGGCTTTGTGTGATGATATAGCGGCATGGCGCACAAAGTATGAAAGTGTCGGAAATGCGAATATGTCTCCCTTCCAGAGTGAAAGCGTACAGGGTGTATACAATTACTCCAAAGGTGCTACAAGTGGCAATGGTGGCGGCGCATCCGTCACATATATGTCGCAGTTCGCAAGCCGTTTGAATCCATACAGGAGGATATCGGTACTATGAGCATATTTGACAACGGCATTCTCAACGATTACAACACCGAAATAACACTGCTTGACGAAACATCATCTGTCAGCCCTGACCCTTACGGCGGTATCGGCGGTGTTGATTACAGCTACAACAAAGGCGCAGTGATTACGGTACAGCTTATCCCACAAGAAACGCTCGGCGCACAGGTCGCAGAAGCGATCACCGAGAAGAAAATGTACACCGTCTGCGTTGATAAAGGCATAGCCTTGAAAAAAGGTCAGGTCTTTATGAGAAACAAGGACGAAGAAACATTCAGAATCACGGAAAGCAATGTCGAAACTGAAACTCCTGCAAGCGCAGGACTTCAATTCAGCTATGCAAAGGCTGAGAAGTGGGAACTTCCCTCTGGTATGCTTATAAACAACGCTTAAAATGCGTTTTAACGGCTTTTAACCTTTAGGAATGTAATTATACTATGAATGGAGTGAAACGGCGAATATGGATAAATTAGCGGCATTACAGACGTTTTTAAATGGCTTCTTGCCTGCATACGAAGAAAATTCAATTTATTCTCTGAAAAATCCGCCTGCATTCCCCTATCTGACGTATGAGGGCATAGATAGCAGCTTTGATGAAGGTTTATGTTCGATGAGCTTTTCAACATGGTATCGTGAAGCTTCATGGGTGAACTCAGTGCAGATGGCAAAGAGAATATCAAAAGCTATTCCGAGCACTGGGCTTATGCTCCACTGTGATGATGGTGGAGTGTTGATTTATAAAGGCACATCCCCTTTCGCTCACAGAATGGGTGATGATAGTGATGATCTTATAAAAAGAACTGTATTCAGCTTAGATATTCGGTTCTATACAGTATCTTGAAAGGAGGAAAACAGATGATTGACTTAATGGACTATGAGATAGTTCAGGAAAGCGATGTTAACAGCACAGCGTTTGACACGGCAGTTGTTGTCAAGGATTTTGACCCGGAAAGCTTTATACCGCCTGCTGAGGGTGACTTGCTTATGCTTACAACGGGCGATGTATCTATCAATGATAGCTTTGATATGCTTGATCTCGGAGCTGACCTGAACGGCGTTCATTTCGTATATAAAGAATTTCAGGTAGTTACTGGGAAACCTGCTTCAACTCTAACCTTGACAGGTGCTTCATTTGACATTACAGATGTCAAGAGAGCACTTGCGGCAGCAGATATTGACGAAAACCAGATAAAGACAAGGCTCGTTCTCAAAAACACAGACTTTGAGAATATAACAGTGCTGATACACAAGAAAAGCGGCTGGATAGCGTGTGTAATGCGCAATACGCTTTCAACCGGCGGTCTTGCAATATCTACAAGCAAGAGAGGAATAGGCAGAAATGCTCTTACATTCACAGCATACAGAAGTATCAATGACAAGACAAAGCCTGAGATAGATTATTATTTCTTTTCAACGGGCAATAACAGCGTTGTGATCTCCAAGCAGCCTAAGAGTGTAACTGTTGCAGAAGGAACAGCAACAAGCTTCTCCGTAACCGCAACGGGTGCAACGAGCTATCAGTGGCAAGTACAGACACCAACTGATAAGGGCTTTGTGAATATCAGCGGTGCAACATCAGCAACGCTTAGCCTTGCGGCTTCTGATGTAACAGATGAAGCCAACGGCAACAGATACCGTTGCAAGCTTACCAATTCAGAAGGTTCAGCATATACAATCCCTGCTGTCCTTACTGTTACAGATGGCGTATAAAAACAACTGAATAAAAATTGAATATCCCCGAATTATCGGGGATATTTTGCTATATGAAAGGTTAGTGATAATATGAGATTTAATGAAATCAAAGAAATTGATACGCTGATGGAATGCGTACCGCACGTAAACGAGATACTCGGAGATACAGAACTGTTTGCAAGTCTGAAAGATAAAACGTGGTTTGATGCGGCTATACCGCTTTATAAGGCACACAAAGACAGCTTTGATAATCTTATGGGTATACTTGATGAAAAGCCTGAGAGTGCAGTTAAAACGCTTACAACGGTATCAAGGATAATAGCAGAGATATTCAAGGATGAGGAAACAGCACCTTTTTTTATGCAGTCCTGCACGAATGCGAAATCTGCGATATCTGTTATGGCGAATACCGAGGAAAAACAGTCAGAGGATTCATCAGATACGTAAATGCAAAGGTTACTCAGCATACTGAGGAACTAAGCTATCGTGTATATATGACTGACTGTGCGGCTATTTTGTCACGCAGAGACAACAGGTGGTATGATATGCTCCATCCTACGGATAGCGGTGACGAATACCAGACAGCGATTGATAATTTCTATTCAGATTTCAGAGGAAAGGAGGAATAAAAACATGGATGTATTTGACTTACAAGCAAAGATAAGACTTGATGATAGTGAATATAAAAATGGATTATCCGCTATAAAGGGAACTTTGGCAGATTTTGCGAAATTCTCAGCGGCAACACTCGGAGCAGCTGCAACAGGCGTTTCGGCGATTGTAAAAGAATCCGTTTCGGCGTATGCAGACTATGAACAGCTTGCAGGCGGTATTGAAACGCTTTTCGGTTCATCGGCTGACACTGTAATGAAAAACGCTGAAAAGGCATACCAGACCGCAGGACAGTCAATGAATGAGTACATGGAGACTTCTATTCAGAGTGCGGCGGCTCTCATCAACTCACTCGGCGGCGATCAGGCAAAGGCAGCTGAACTCATGGACTTATCCATCACTGATATGTCTGATAACGTCAATAAGATGGGTACAAACATGGAAGGTGTGCAGAATGCTTACAGAGGTTTTTCACGTGGTAATTTCACTATGCTTGATAACTTGGCTCTTGGATTCGCAGGCACTAAAGAGGGAATGCAGGATCTGCTTGACAAGGCTCAGGAAATATCAGGCATAGAATACGATATATCAAGTTATTCCGATATTGTACAGGCTATTCACGTAGTACAGGAAGAAATGGGAATAACAGGCACTACGGCGAAAGAAGCATCCGGCACGATCTCAGGTTCAATCGGTTCGATGAAATCAGCATGGGAGAATCTTAAAGTTGAGATATCGAAGGATGATGGCAATGTAGGAGAAGCATTTGACAAACTGTCCGAAACGGCAGGAGCAGCATTTGACAATATGCTCCCGAGAGTAGAAAAGGCTCTTGATGGTGTGGGTGATCTCATCGTAAAAGGTGCGCCGAAAATCGCTAAAAGTATCGGTGAGATAGTACCGAGAATCATGCCATCACTTATGCAGGCTTCCGTTTCGATCGTTGGAGCACTCGGCACAGGCATAATTGAGAACATCCCTACACTGCTACAGACAGGCGGCGAAGTTATCGGAATGTTCGGTGATACTATCGAAAGCAACCTTCCGAAGCTTAAAGATACAGCTTTTACGCTGATATCTGACTTTTCGGGATACCTTAAAGACAATTTGCCTGCTCTTATTCCCGAGGGAGTAAACGCAGTTGTAGAATTTGCAAAGGGTATCACAGATCCATCGAATACAGGAACGCTGATAGATGCTGCTTTTGATGTAGTAGACGGACTTATCGAGGGCTTCACAAGTGAAGATACTATAAATGCTATTGTTGAGGGTGCGCCTGTTATCCTTGATAATCTCGTTAACGGTATTGTAAAAGCCGCTGACAGGCTCGGAGATGCCGCTTTGAAGATCTCTGACAAGCTTATCAACTACTTTAAGGACGAAGAAAACAGGGAAAAGATGGCAGAAGCCGCTGACAAGATACTCACATCACTGTTAGACGGATTCACTTCTCTGCTCGGTGAGGGCGGCGAATTTGTTTATAAACTCGGTGGGCTGATAGCGGATGCACTCGGAATGGGCGAATACTGGCAGGCAGGCAATGATGTTCTTTCAAAATGGTGGGACGGATTCAAAGCTAAGTGGGATGAATTTAAAACATGGTTTGATGAAGAAATCCGGCTTACTTTAAATCCACTTGATTTAAGCAAACAAATAGGCGAAAAGGTGACAAAAAAAGTGTATGAAGCACCACCAAACAAGAAATACACAATCGATAACGGCAAAGGCCACCAAAGACATGCAAAGGGCTGTGTGTTCAACCACCCCACGTATGACAGATTTGGTGATTTGTACGGCGAAGCAGGCACAGAAGTGCTTTTACCGCTTGACAACAACACAGCATGGATGGATAAGTTTGCAGATAAGCTTGAAAACAAGATGAACGGCGGCGCAAGATACACATTCAATTTCTACTATCAGGGCGGCAACGGCATGACCGATGCCGAGATAGAGGAGCAGGCTAAACGCCTTGCAGAATTAAGTATATCACAGATAAGAGCAGTGGGAGGTACAGGATTCTAATGGCGAATTACACAAGCGATTACAGCTTTACAATTGACAGAGTGTCAAGTAATGATTTCGGCATCTTTGTAAGCACATTACAGCCTGTGCCTCACGCACAGCAGAGGTATACTACAGGCTATACAAGAGAGCCTTTCGGCATACCTGATGATGTTTTTGAGCCTATTGACTACAGCATCGACTTTTACAAGTTCTTCCCCGAGGATATGGACGATTCAGCACTTCGGGCATTTCTCGTTAACGGCCAGACTTTACAGCTATCAACTTATCCTGATGTTTGCTTCAAGATTCTGACTATGAACGTCACAGAAACGTCAGGAACGGCCGATAACAGACGTATAAACTATCACCTATCATTTACCCTTAAACCGTTCAGATACGGCTTAGACAACAAATGGATAAGCGTAGAGAGTGGAGATACAGTTAAAAATGTCGGTACATGGTACAGCAAGCCTATAATCGAACTGACAAAGCCTGATGGAAATATCACTATCACTATTAATAATGTTGATTATGAATTGAAAGACTTACAGAACAGCGGTTCACAGAAATTAAGTCCCCTTGATATTACATATATCGATTCATCACGGCATATCTTGTATCTCGGCACAAATGCGCTGATAGTCGGTCATGATAACGGCAGACTTCCACAGCTTGATGTGGGTGATAATGTCATATCATGGACTGGAAACGTTGAGAGCGTGAGA
>Ga0116147_1002273_pt1 | contig 19763 bp, 18 predicted proteins | sample AD_JPNHG3_MetaG_FD_89749 | JGI IMG/M metagenome (GOLD analysis project Ga0116147, IMG submission 89749) | Active sludge microbial communities of municipal wastewater-treating anaerobic digesters from Japan - AD_JPNHG3_MetaG | ecosystem: Engineered > Bioreactor > Anaerobic > Digestate | place...
CCGGTCTTGGGATTGACCGGCCCGCCCACGCAGTAGGTCTTCTCGAAGACCTCTCGGCCCTCGAGGATGAGCGTGTGCGCGGCGCGGCCCACCAGGTAGGCCGGGCGGTCTTCCTCTGGCACGAGGCCCAGTTCCTTCTTGCGGAAGAGCACCGGGTTGCGCCGGAAGTCGGCGAGCTGGTGGCTTGTCAGGTACTCCTTCGATTTCGCTTGGTAGGTCTCGATGGGTTCGCGGACGAGAAAGTTCGTCTTGGGACTGTCCATGCCGTTCTTCCCTCGCTTGAAGACCATCTCCTTGATGCTCACGCGGTCATCTCCTGCGGATGGGGCGCGCCGGGCACATCCGCAACGCGCTTCACCTTGAATGCGTTCTCGCCGAATTCCCGGATGGCGAACCCCGTGAAGATACGGCAGATATCCCGGCCCACCGGCGTGGTCGCGTCGATGACGCAGGCGCGCTTCTCGGCGTCCATGCAGTAGGAGGCGTCCATCCGCACCCGCGACTGGCCGTGCAGGCTTTCCGCCGCGAGCACCGCGAGAAGCAGCGCCTCCTCGACGTCCTGCATCCGGGCGGAGGGCTCGAACGCGTATCGGTAGATTTCCTTGTTCATGGCGGTCGCTCCTTTCCCGTTTCCGTTCCGGGTCGGCAAGCACGGCACATGCGCCGGTGATGAATACTTACCCGCCGGAACGCCGAGATGACGGACGGCCTCACAGGTAATCCCGCAAGTCCGCATTCTCGAAGATCACGCGGAGCTTCTTCACGTGGTCGTTGAGGGTCGTCCGCGGGACGCCCATCTCGCACGCCGCATCGGAGATGGTTCCGCGCTGCAAGAGCTCGCAGAGCCTGCGCAGGTTCTCCGGGAGCCGGGCGAGGGTCGCCGCCATATCCTGGGCGAACTCCCAATCCTCCTGGGCGGACCGGCTGCGCCGCCCCGTCATGCGATCGCGTTCTTCCAGGGCGATGGTCTCGCTCAGTTCGACCGTCGCGCCGTTTTCGGCTTCGAGGCGCTCGTTGAGCGAGCAAACCTCGCGCCGGTGGTCGCGCATCTCGCACGTGCGGTGGCGGATGAGCTTGCTGACCTTTCGCTCGATGATGCGGGCGACAAACGTCTTCTGCGTGGCCTTGTTCGGGTCGAACTTCGGCAGACGCATGAGCAGGTCGAGCATCATCTCTTGTTCGAGGTCCTCGCGGTCGGAGTCGGTGTAGCCCGCCGTGCCGACGAGCTGCCTTGCCTTGTGCCGGATGACCTTCGCCGCGTACTCGTTGACTTCTTACTGCTTCTTGCTGGCATCCATCGTTGCCTCCCTTGGCCGGGGAGGCGTGCGTGGGTGCCTGCGGAAGCAGCGACCACGAGAGGCGGAGGCGTCGTGAGTTCGCCGCGATTGCGGCACCCATGACTGCCTCCACCTTGTGGCCGGTTAATCGTCTGGTTTCCGAAACCGAACTGTCACCAAAGAACATTCATGCGGGGGCGTAGCCCGTCTTTATGCGGTGGTGTCCTCCTCCACGGTCATGCGGAACGGCAGGCCGTGCTTGATCTCGATGGAGTGGATAATCCCGTCCCCCAGTTCCTCGAACTGTGCGAAGAGTTCTCGCACTTGCGACTTCAGGAGGAAATCCTCGGAACTCGTCTTGGGGTGCGGGCCGTTGTCGCCGCCGAACTTGATCTCGCGGACCACGCGGGGCGGCGGGTCGAGAACGGGTTCCCCGTTGCGACCCACGAGGCCGTCAACCCGTCCGAAGTTGACGCGCTGCATCAACTCGACGAGTTGCAGCCTCGATGGGGACAGGGACGACTTGGCCGGATTACACCGTGCTTCCTGCATTGCCGATCCTCCGAAAAGGTGCCGTTGTCAGCAGCGCACCGTGCGCCGCTCGACACCCTCCGGCGGAATTGCAGAAAACAGGAAATCCGAATGGGGAAGAGGCCATAACCTGCCTTCAGGGAATGAGTTATGGATTATCGGCGGTGGATTTGCAGTTGCAGAAAATCAGGCCAACTGCAAGAGGCAGGTCAGCTCTTGAATTTCATGACCTTCTCGATGTCGTTGGCCGCATCCCAGAGGATGGCGATTTCCCGATCCGACGGATCGTTGATCGCGCGTGAGACCGAGGAGATGTGGACTTTCAGCTGGTCGGCCAACTGCTGCAAGGTGGGGCGGGGAAGCAGTGCCGCGTCACTTGAGGAATAGGCATGGTCCCGAGCCGAGCGTAGGTGCTCCCTCAATGCTCGCTTGATCGCGTCAATGGCTGCCGCACGCGTTGCGCGCTTCTTGAGCTTTCTCGGCGGGGGAGTCTTGCCATCCAGCGGCGGAGTAATAACGACCGACGGAACGGTCGCGCTATAGACCGGCACCGAGACGCGCGCCTCCGGCGAAGGCACTGTCTCGGCGGCGGAGGACAGGAGTTTCGGCAACAGGTCGGGGTTGCAAACGATGTCGGCCAGGCGGACCCAGGCGAGCCATTTCTCCGGCAGAAACCGCTTCTTGCAGTTCGCCGCGTCCACCACGATGTAGCAGGCCCTGGTGTTCAAGGCCCAGTCGCGGGAAGCCGCTTCCTGGCCACCGCAGTAGTCCACGACAACGAGCTTGGCCTCGCCCTGCGGCGTGTCCACGCGCCAAACCCACGGCTGAAGCTGTTTCCGGGGAAGGTTGCTTGCCGCGACGATGCCGTCCAGGAAGGCGGCAACCTTGTCCGGCTTTACATCCACCTGCAGCATCTTGAATCGCCTCTTGTGGCGGGGGTAGACCGTGCGCCCGCACTCAGGGCAGTGGAAGCTGTCGCCGTCCTCGTCCAGGGCGTCATTCAGCCGGATGCGGCCCCGGCAGGAACGGTCCCGGACGTACTGGTAATCGCGGTCCCGGCTCTCGGCGCATCGGACGTATTCAGCACTGGTGGTCTCAACGAGGCCAAGCGACTGCAGATGCTGGACTGCGTGGGCGATCTCCGGCCGGTCTGCATCGTGCTGGCTGCCGCTGCGGAGCAGCTTGGCGACCGCCTCGACGGTCGGCGTGTCAGCGTTTTTCTGTGGAGAGGATGGCGATGCCATGGTCCCGCCTCATCTGTTGCTCGAACCGCCGCCGCTCGAACGCGTTCAGCCGCTGGTCGGTGTAACGGACCATGTACTGGCCGTCGTCCGACTTGTCCGGCTCGAACTGGAGTCCGACGCGCTTGTTGCGGAACAGTACCTTGATCCACTCGATGTCCGTCAGGTTCTCCAACAGGTCGCCCACCGCCGAATCGAGGTGGTCGAGCGACTCGCCGAGCGCCTTGGTGGTCTCGTTCGATATGCGTAGTTTCGACGCGCCACGCAGCGGGGAATTCGCCACGCATGCCTCCACGAGGCCAAGGCCGTTGCTGCCCGCTCGCACCGCCTTGACGAATTTCTGCACGGTTTTGGCGGCCGTTCGCTTCTCTTCGTTCACGAAACGGCACTCGCGGCCGAAGTATCCACTCGCGATTCGCTCGGCCATTTCCCGGGGCTCACCCAGGCTATGCGAGGCGATGTTGACTTGGCCTCCGTCCGAGGAGAAGTCGAGCACGATCCACTCGGCCCGGTAGCCGTGAACAATATGCCGTCCGTCATGGATGTGGTCAGGCCGCTCCGTGCGCCGGATGAAGACGTAATGTCGCCCTTCGCGCTTCCAGACGCCCTGGAGTTCCGAGACGCTGCCGTCCCGGCGTGACTGCTAGTATGTCTGGACGACTTCCCGAACCGTCGCCTCCGTCAGAAACTTCTCGAAAAGGATCTTCGGCGGGTGCTTCGCCGCCTCGGCCAGCACCATGCTGGCGAACCCCTTCTTGTGGACCTTGTCAAAGTGGAAGACCTCCTTGAGCAGGTTCGGGGACTTTGCGTAGAGGGCGAAGAGGATCGCGTTCTTGTCGTATCTCTCCTCAGAGGCTGCCGCGCCTTCCGCCGCGTCCCCGCCGTCCCGTCGCTTCCGAACACAAAGGTCAACGAGGCGCGCCGGAAGCGCCTCTCGCGCCACCTCGACAGCGGCAATCTCTGACTTGCCCCGGCCGAACTGTTCCACGAGGAAGAAGGGGGCCAGTTCGTTCGCCTTCTCGTAGAGTGACGGCCGCAATTTCTGGATGGAGTCTTCGTGGTTCAGGTTGAGCAGGAGACATAGCATCCGCACCTGCTGGCCGGACAGGTCGTCAATCCATCCGTGCAACGCGTTCTCTTCCGCAAGGGCATGTTCGGCCCGGCCGGAGTCGAACTCCAGCTCGTTCGCCCAGAATTCCTTGTCGGGGGGCGTTCGCCGTTCGGCCGCAACCGCCAACGTTTTCACCATCGGTAGTTCCTTTCCGCTGTTACGTGCACAGGCTCCAGCCCCCTGGGCCCGGTGGAGAACGTCTCCCCCGAATCGCACCATGGTAGATGCAGCCAAACGTATCACGTCAACTAAACTCTACACGCTGCCTTCACAAAAAAAAGACGCCTACCCCTTCGGCGGGCACGGGTCCTTCCCGTGGCTGTCGGACTGGGAAATCTTCCCGTCCTTGTTGTGAATGCGGAGCTCCGTGCCCTGGTTCCGGCTGATCTTGCGCGCCGCGACGATGGCATCCTGCTTGTGGTCATGATGCTCGCTCGCGCGGTCGGCACCGCCGCGTTTTATGTCCCACCCGCCGTCCGGGTTGGGAACTACGTGATGTGTTCTTGGTCCACGTCTTGCCATTTCAACTCCTTTTCCGCCATCGTGGCGGACAATGACCGAGGCTATCCTGAAAACAGACCGGGCCCGGGGTCCTCGGTCTTTATCAACCCGAGCCCGATCAAGCGAATCTGCATGGCCTGCCCCGACACCTTGAAGTCGAGGGCCATTCGCCGAGCGATGTCCACGGCAGGGCGTTCGTCTTCCGCCAATCCCCACCGGGCCGACAGTCCGGCGATCTCCTTCTCGGCGACATAGTGGTCGAGGCTCCCGTTGCGTTCCTTCCACGCCGAAAACACCATCTCCTTGGGCATGAGCAGGTAGCCGGAGAAGGCGTCTGCCTGCCACTCCATCGGGTCTTTGCGCGAGCTTGTCCGGCAGACGATGGACGGCTCGGGGGTCGTCTCGAAGAGGGACGCCTGCGCCGGGTTGTCCAGGAAGTGATGGCGGTGAAGCTCCCAGTGGCCGACCTCGTGAGCCACCGTGAACCGGTAGCGACCTTCCTTCACGGTGTGGACGCTGGGGTCGAGGGACTGGTCAATCAGCACGCGCCGGTCGCGGACCCAAGTCGCCCCAAGCACGTCCGGCGCTTTGAGCATCTTGGGAAGGTCGTCGAAGCCGAGGTTGAGTCCCAGGTGCGACTCGAGAATCTCTTCGACCGGGACCGGCGGCTTTTCCACCGGTCCGAACTTGCGGCCGTACTCCGCCAGCAGGCAGAGCGCTGCCGCCTCGATGTCCTCGACCTTCATGTACTTTACCTTCATGTCCAGCCCCTTGGGCCTCCGTCAGGGCTTTTTCCCCTGCCGGATTTTCTCCGTGATCTTCTGTATGTCTTCCGCCGTCAGGCCCTTCTCGCGCGCCGTTCGCAGGAAGTCGGCCATTGCCTTCGGCTGCTCCCGGATGATGTTGCCGAGTTCGGGGTCCGTTTTCTTCGCGAGTGCCAGAAGCTCGTCCGCGTCCGTACCGAGCAGCTTCGCCATCTTCTTGATAGTCTCCGCCGCCGGTGGCGCGAACTGCCCCGTCTCGACCTTGCTCAGGTAGGTGGCGCTCACATCCACGGCAGCCGCGAACTGGCGGAGCGAGAACTTCGGGTCGGCCTTCTTCTTGGCCTCCCGCAGCTGCCGTATCCGCTCTCCGAATTCCTTGTTGCCTGGCACGTTCGCTCCTCGTCTACAACCGGCCTGAAAGAAAGCTCTGTCCTGGTGTCAAGTGTTTAGTTTACGCATCGACGGCGTGTTGTCAAGAAGAAAAAGCTGCTCGCCACAAGATCTTATGACTCATCAAAGTTCTCGTGTCACTTCAACGCCATTGACAACAGTTTGCCCACGTAGGTGTCCCGGTCCTCCTGCTGAAACAGCACGTGCCGATCCTCGAAGTCCTTCTTCGTCATCCCGCCGCCCCACCAGGACACTTCCGGCAGGCGGGTGTTCGAGATGATGAATGAATTCAGCGTGACGGACGGCGCTTGCGCCCGCAGGTCGGCCTCGACCGTCTTGATCGTCTTGTAGAAGGCGATCTTCGGGTCGTCCTCGCCCTTAATGTTCCGCAGGCCCTTTGGGTCCACGAAGTTGATGTACTGCCGTCCGTCCGCGAGGAGCCAGAGGATGAAGTCCGGGTAGAAGTTGCCCGCCTCGAAGAACCCGATGCCGCGCCCACGCGTCATGTTGCGAAGCAGATACAGCTCCTTGCCCTTAAAGAAGTCCTTGCTCTTCGTGCAGTATTTCTGAAGGTCGAGAACGAAGTCCTTCTCGCCATCGTTCAGAGGGACGGGCTTCACTTCGACCAAGTCGTTATTCACATAGACCAGCGGTTGGTAGAGATGCTGGCCGAACATGATCGACGTGATGCCTTGGAACTCCACGCTCCGCAATTGGCCGCTCTCGATGATCTTCTTGATTTCCTCCAGCTTGGCGACGATGTCCTTGCGGGACTGGTCGATGAGGAACAGGTAGTCGGCGATGAAGTTGCCGTCATCCTCCGTCAGGTCGCGGTATTCCAGGTGGTCCTTCTCGAATTCGGCTTTGCGGACCTTGTAGAACCGGTCGCAGTACTTGGAGAGGAGCGCGGCGGCGATCTCCTGCCAATTCCTCACCTGCTCGAACGACCGGAACTCCATCTCCTCGCGCGGAATATAAAGGACGTACCAGCTCGAATCGGCCAGCAGACGCCCGATCTCGTCCTTCGGAAGATTCAGGTTCCACCACGCGCGCTCGTTCTTGAGCTGCTCCAGCTCGGAGTAGATGGCCTCCGTATCCATGAACGCCAGGTGCTCCTCCGAAAAGCGCCCCTCCTCGGGCGCGCCGGCTTGGAGAGGCGCTTGCCCGCGAACGCTGGCCATTGCCTGAATCTTCGGATACCAGTCCACCACGATGCGGCTCTTGCGGAGCTCCTCGTCCGGCGGGCGGAGCGTTGGCCTCGGCGCTTGCCGCTTGAAGTCGATGCCCTCCTTGAGGCGGATGGTCTTCAGCTTCCTCTGTCCGAGGTTCTTGACCACCGGCAGGACGAACTCAAACCGGTTCTCGTTGGTCGGCAGACCCTCGTCTTCCAGGTACTCCTTGAACTGTTTCATGTAATCCGCGTGGATGCCGAATACGTTCAGCGTCTCCAGACGTTCGATGTCCTTGGGGGCCTGGAGGCCCACGATGCGGTGGCTGCGCTTGAGACAGAAATCCAGCCCCTTGAGCCGGACGCCGCGGCCGAAAAGCTGGATGATTTGCGAACCTTCCTTCTTGCCGATGTTCATCAGTCCCATGGTGCTCACGCGCCAGCTCGACCAGCCCTCGGAGAACTTCCGCGAGCCGATAAGGACGTTGATCTCCGAATCGGCCGCGTTCACCCTTCGGAAGATGGACTGCGCGAACTCGCTGTCCGACACGACCAAGTCGTCGGGATGCTCCTCGCACAGCCTGCAGAGGCCGGACGGATCGCCCACGTTAATGACGCCGAACGGCGGATTCTCCTCGCCGATGTGCAAGGCTACTTCGCCCTCGGCCTCTCCGCCGCTCTTGAGCTGCCGGACATGCAACGCGGCAGGCACCTCGGCGTTGAAGAGTACCCGGAGAACGTCATCGAAGACCTGCTCGCCCGTCAGTCCCTTCTGGCCGAGATAGGTGAACGCCCCCGCGAAAAGCTCGTTGCCATGGGCGTCGTGCAGGCCGGACCGGCCGCCGAGGAGTTGCCCCAGGTAGCGGGCGCTTTCGGCGCGCTTCTTCACGAACCGGGCCAGGAACAGCAGGATGTCCACGACGTCGGAGACGTCCTTCTTGCTCGGCGTCTTGGTCACGCTGCCGCCGACGAAAATCCACAGCGGCTTGTCGATGAGGAACCGGCGCATCTGCGCGTTCTTTTCCAGAAAGATTTTCTGCTGCTGATAGAAAGCCAGGAGACACGCCGTCAGATACCGGCGGCGATGCTCTTCGTTCGAGTCGTCCTCCAGGTTCAGGATGCGGTATTCCTTCCCGTATCCATCCCCGTAGAAGTACTTGTAGGAGTAGTCGAAGAGGATGCACTTGGCGTACTCGCGCTCCAGGTCCCGGTTCCCGCTCGCCTTCATGGCCTGGCCGAAGGTCGCCGAATACTCGAAGGAGAAACCTTTCTCGCAGAGTTGACTCCGCATCTTCATCCAATGGCCGACTTCCGCGCTGCTCGTCCCGCGATGCCCCTCGTCCACCAGCACCAGGTTGCGGCCCTCGAAGGCGTCTATGGCCACGGTCTTCTCGCCGGACGTTTCCCTTAGTTTGTTGATGTCGATGATCTCAACGGCTTTGCCAGTGAAGAGCGTCCCCGCCTCCTTGTCGAACAGGTCGGCGTCCATCCCGGAAAGCCAGAACTCGTCCCTGTGCTGAAGACTCAATCCCTCGTTCGGCGTGAGCAGGATGATCCGGTTGAGATGGTTCTCCCGGCCGTGGAGCTTCAGATAGTGCTGGTACTGGAGGATGTTGATGTGCATGAGGAGCGTCTTGCCCGAGCCGGTGGCGCTCCAGAAAGCCAGCTTCTTCAGGTCGTCCGCCGTATAGGGTGCGATTTGCGCCTCCTCCGGCAGGCCCGACGCGAAAAGCTCGCCCCAGGCGCGCTGCTGGAGCGTTTCGCCCGCGTTGAAGCGGGCCGCGTAGGCGTTCAGGTCCGCCAGGAGCTTCTCCGGGTCGCGGAACCAGCGGTCGAGATAAATCTCGGTGAAGAGCAGGCAAAGATACTGGAAGTATTTCGGATAGAGCATCTGTCCGTCGGCGTTCCGCCTGGCGGTGATCGCCTTCCAATGCCGGACGATGTTCCCGTCGTAGGCCAGGAGCAGGTCATGCGGAAGTTCCGGCCGGTCGAAGAGCAGTTTCAGACAGTGGTGGAACTTCGAGACGCCGTCCTCGCCGAACCCCTCGAAGGCCGGGTCCCGCATGTTCTTGGCGAGGTCCTCGAAGGTGGCCGAGCCGAAAAGGTCGAGCATCCAGTTGACGAGCACCAGACGGTGCTCGAATTTCAGTTTGGCCGCCCGCGTCCGGCGGCCCGGGGCTGCTTGCCTTGCCATGGCCGCCTCCTTAAACGTCCTTCACGTCGAACATGAGCCGCTTGAACTCCTCCTCGATGAGACGCACCTTGTAGCGCGGCTCGCGGCCCTCGCCCTCGGGGGCAATCGGGATGTTCATGAGGTTGTTGTCGCCGTTCACGTAAACGACGTCGAACTCCATGTCCATCGTGTTGTACTGCTGCTTCCTGAAGAATGCCTCCAGCGCCTCGTTGGCCTTCTCGCGCTGCTTCTCTATCTTCCCTGGGTCCTTCTCGGCGAGGTCGCGGACCTTGCGCCAGATGACAAGCACCTTCTCGCCCTTGGGATTGGTCCCCTCGACGACGCGGAAAGAAGGTGCCTCTTGGCCCTTATCGTAAAAGGCATTCATGTGATTCACCTTCAGGCCGAGGAGCCAGTTGAAGGTCTCTACCAGGTCCACATTGACCGGCTTCGTTTCTCCCACGGAGCCTGTGCCCACGAGGAGTTGGTACGAAAAGGGGTCGTCGAAGCGGTCCAGGTCGAGGAGCGACGGGCTGCCCTTGGCCTCGACATCAAGCATGTACCGGAGCATGTAGGATTCACGGAATGAGTCCGACTTCTGAAGGGCCAGTTCCTGCTGCGGCGTGCGCTTGAGCCGCAGGTTCGCCAGCGCGTCCTCGTAGGACTCCAGCCGAATGTACTTGAACATGTGGCTTATACCATTGAACGGTGAACAATGACCAGTGACCAATGAACCGCCATTATTCTTCTGTTGACTGTTCACTGTTGACTGTTTACTGACCACTGGTTTCCCGTCCTTCCAGTCCTTCGAATAGACGACCTTCTGGATGCGTGGCTTGAGGACCGTGTCGAAGTAGTCGCCCATCTCCACGAGGATGTACTTGCGCTTGCCGCCGTCCTCGCGGTTAAGGTTGATGACTGCATGGCCTGTAGTGCCGGAACCGGCGAAGTAGTCCAGAACGGTGTCGTTTCGATCTGGCAATCCAGCTCCAAGCAACTCTTCATATAGAGCGACTGGATGGCAATAAGGAAACTGCAGCCCAAGGGCCTCAACATCTGCTTTTCCTCGCGCAGATTCTTGAAGTACTGAAGCCAGTTGCCGCTGCGAGTCCTCTGTCAGATACACCTTGCGCCGCGGTTGAACAGTTTCATCTTTGCCAAATATGATTTCTCCTTTGGCAATAAGTTCTTGTATCGTCTCCGGCGCGCGTGACCATCCGCCAGGCGGCACGGGACACTTTTTCTTTGTGACTGGATGCACTAATGGGACAAAAAACTTGGGGTCCGTGCGGGGTTCCGGGGCTCCCATTGCAACGCTTTGGTAGATGCGCCCGTCGTCATCGAGAAGATGATAGGCACGCTCGCCGCCGCTCAATCCTTCGCAAGCGGTTATCCATTTCGCATATTCCTGACGCGCCTTCTCTGTTACGCCGCCATGCTTTCGGATGATTTCCTCGGCCTTTGCGAGAATCATGCGGACGTTCGTGTTCTTGCGATAGATCGGGCCGTCGTGAGAGGATCGCCAGATTACATATTCGTGCTGCGTGGCAACACCCTTGCGGCCGAGCATCGGATTCTTCTTGTCCCACACCAGCGTCCCGGAACTCGGCACGTTGGTGCGCTCGAAGAGTTGGTGCAGGACTTCGTATTCGTTCTCGTCAATGTGGCATTGGTACGCCCCGTCCTTGGAAAGCAACCGAACGGAGGCGTTAATCCTTGCCTCCATCATGGCCAACCAACTGGAATGCTGATAGTTGTTCTTGTAAAGGAAGCCACTGGTTTGTGTGTTGTATGGCGGGTCGATATGTATGCACTGAATCCCATTCGCGTTCCCGGTGGCCATTAGATTTAGCGCGTGGAAGTTGTCCGCCTGGACCAAAAGCCCATCTGTATTTTGCTCCACATCCACAATCGCCGCCAGCAGTCTGTCTTTGAACTTCTGGTCGAAGAACCTGGTGTCCATGACGAGATGGGGATTGGCCTTCAAGAAATTCACGGTGAGCGGCTTCGAGTAGGCGACCGCCCCGGCAAGGTCAGCCTTGATTTCGTCAATGGCGAATAGCTTCACCCATTCCTCGCGCTGGGCGTCGTTTTTGGCAATCTCCGGGTACAGTTCCTCCGGCACGCGGTCGAGCGTGACGCAGTAGTTGGTCTCGACCACGAACTTCTTCTTGAGCCAGAGCCGCTTCTGGAAATCCTCGATCTGCGCCAGGAAGTCTATGATTTTGTGGGCGATCTTGCGGATGACCTTGATTTTGGAAAGGTACTGCTCGACGCGAGGGGCGGACTCGTTCTCCACGTCGTCGAGGTGCATCACTTCGTTCTTGATGTAGAAATCAAGCTCCCGGCGCAGGAACCGGCCAAGGTCCTTGTGGATGAAGTAGTCGAAGGTGTTCCGCTTGGTGTAGTCGTTGAGATGTTTTTCCAGGACTGTTTTCTCGGACACCTCGCCGTTGGCGCGCCGCCACCTGTCGGAAAGACGTTTCACCGCAGAGGACGCAGAGGAACGCAGAGAAGAAGAATGGGTGGCGGAAGCTAGCTTCTCAAGGTCGGCAAGCATTCGGGCAATGGCATCGGCGTTCAGCACGTCTTGTTTGCGCGTGTCCTCGTCGGTCTTGTATTCAAATCGAAAAACAAATTCCTCTGCGTTCTCTGCGCCCTCTGTGGTTAGATCCCTGTAAATGAACCGGCGATCCTTTCCGTTGGACGCCTTGACGTTGTCCTTCTCGGTGTCGGCCTCGACGATCTTGAAGTGGACGCGCCGCCCGTCGGGCAGGCGGAAGGCGTAGTCGCGGAAGTATTCGGCCGTCTTGATGTAGTACTGGTCGTGGTTGGCCCAATGGAGCTTGACCTCCTCGCCCTCGTAGGGGATGGCGTAGACGCCTTCCTTGTAGCGCCGGAGCGAGATGAAGTCGCCCTCGTCGTAGTAGCGGGCAAAGAAGTCGTAGAGATGGGAGAAGACCTCGTTCTGGAGCGCGGCCACGTCCACGGCCTCCTCGGCGAGCCGCGCCTTCAGTTCCCTGACCTTGGGCGCTTGCTCCGGGTCCATTCCGGCGGCCTTGACGCCCTCGACGACCTTGTCGAGTTCCTTCTGGATTTCGGCCTTGTCGGCAGACTTGTACTGCTTGAACGCCTCCTCGACCTGCGGCAGTAGGTCGCGCTCCAGGAAACGGGTGATCTCGTCCCGCTTGGCGTTCATGATGCGGTAGATGCCGAAGTCCAGGTCGGCCTGGTCGAGCTGGAAGAGCTCGGCGAGTTTGGCTTTCAGTTTGTCAATCGGGCTCATTGCAGCCTCCAGAGAACAGTGACCAATGATCAGAAGAAGCGCGATGGCGATTCCCGTTCATTGGCTGGTTTCCTTTCTATCCTTTATCCGTGTAGTCTTGAGCGTGGCAAACAGAATCGCGGCGATTTCATCCGCGTCGGCGTAAAGGCTCTTGTGCTCATGCGGTTCGAGAAAGCCGGTTTCTTTCAGCAAGTCCAGCCAGTATTTGGTTTCCTGTACTTCTTTATAGGCGATGGAAACTTTGGACGACAAATCAGCTTCGGAAATGGCGGCGTTCGCCTCGGCAAGATTTGCGCCGATGGAAGTACCGCTTTTGAGCAATTGCTTGGATAGAACATATTCCCGTCGCTCCTCCGACAGAAACTTGAACACCTTTACTATTCGCACCGCGAAGGCATACGCCTTGGTATAGGCCGGCCCACGTTCCCGCGCCGACGCTTGTTTATTGTTCACTGTTCTCTGTTTGCTGTTCATTGCACACTCCACCGTATAACGAAGAGCCGCTCCGAAGATGTCCGCTGCTGCATGCGCTTCTCCAGCGCGTCTATCAGTTTGTCGCGCTTGGCGGTGATTTCATCCTCGACGTCGAAGATGCGCTGGCGCAGGCGACGCTTCTTCGCCTCCAAGTCACGGATTTTGCCCTGAAGCTCATGCTGTTCCTGCACGGTGGCCGCCTGCCGGCAGGAGCGGTTCAGGGCCTTGATCTGCTCCTTCGTGTCGCGGAGCTCTCGCTCGGCGGCCAGAATCATGTCCTCCGCCCATTTCTCAAGCTGCTCCCGGGCCTCGTTGAAGTGACGGTTGTTCCGTTCAAGCGACTTGTTGATGGTCGCCTTGACGTGGCGGTCTGCCTCGGCGGCCAGGCGGTTCTCCACGTCGGGGGGGACGGCCATTTCCGCGCCCACGATCCCACGGCAATTGAAGAGCTTTTCGCAGGTCTCCTGGTCGAGCGCCCTTCCGCCGTCTTCGAAGGCAGAAAAAAGAAGATACTCCTCCCGCTCGAACGAATCTATGGCTAGCCGCTGTAAAATAAGCCAGCCGGACTTGCCCTTCAGTTCTTCCACTACGGAGATCCTAGCAGGGTGGTGGGAGACGTCGAAGCTCACCGCCGCCACCGGCGCGGATACGGTCTTTCCGGTCCGCGTGACATGCTCGCCGAGAGGGTGTGAGAGCCGGTACAGGAATTCGCCCGGAATGTTCGCGCGATCCTTCGAAATGAGATGATAGACGCCGGGACGCGCCGCTGGGATGGGTGGGTCGGCCAGCCGGAACGTGAGTTCCTTGTCGTCGAAAGCGGCCCTCCGGGCGAGCATGAAACGCGTCAAGGCCCAAAACATCCTTCCGACCCGGTCGAGCTGCTCCTTGGCCCCCGTCAGGTTGACCTTGAGGCGCGCATGGACGTCCTCGTCGAAGTGTTCGAGGAGAATCTTGCGTGTGTCCCGAATCCGCGAGGCGATGGTCTCGTCGAGTTCCTTGCGCAGGGCCTTGAAGGCAGCCTCGATCTCCTCCGGCGTCCGGCATTGTTGGTAGATGTCGAGGACGCGCCGCTCGAAGTCCACGCCGGACTCAATGCTGCCCAGGACCTCATCGGAAGCCCCGAACACACCGCTGAACAGATTGAATTTCTCATTCAAAAGCTCGTAGACGCGGCGGTCCGCCTCATTGCGCTCGTTAAGGAAATTGATGACGACCACGTCGTGCTTCTGGCCATAGCGATGGCACCGCCCGATACGCTGTTCGATGCGCTGTGGATTCCATGGCAGGTCGAAGTTGACCACGAGCGAGCAAAACTGAAGGTTGATGCCTTCGGCGGCGGCTTCGGTGGCCACCAGGATGCTTGCGTGGTCGCGGAAATGCTCGATGATGGCTGTGCGCATGTCGATGGGGCGGGAGCCGGAGGCGCGGCCTGTGTCCTTGTTCGCCTCCAACCACCTTTCGTAAATGCGGGTGGACTCCGGCTCCTTGTTGGTGCCGTTGAAGGTCGCCACGCGGCCCGCGTAACCGTTGGCCTCCAGGAAGTCCAAGACAAACCGCTGGGTGCGGCGCGACTCCGTGAAGACGACCGCCTTCTGCTCCGCGCCGATTTCCTTCATCTGGGCAAAGCCGATCTCCAATGCCTTCAGAAGGGAACGGGTCTTCGTGTCCACCCCGATGCCTCGCGCCCACTGGATGTAGCGGTTCAGTTCGTCGATCTCGGCGGCCAGCTTCTGCCGGTCGATTTTCTGGGGCGGCTGCTGTTCCGGCTGGACGCCCTCCTGCGGAGCAGTGTCCGGCGAGGACTCGCCAAGAGCGGCATCCCCACCGTCGTCCAGAAGCTCGTCCAGGAGTTCGTCTTCTATCTCCTCGTCCTCGATGAGGCGTTCGGCAAGGTTCGCCTCGTCTTGAGCCTTGTCCCGAATGGCGATAAGCCGGTCGCGCATGGTCTCCAGTGTCCCGGCAACGGCCTGCGATGAGGAGGCCAGGAGCTTGCGGACGATGAGCGCGGTGAGGTGCCTTTGTCGCTGCGGCAGGGCATAGGTATCCGGCCTCTTGAGGAACTCCGAAACCGCTTCGTAGAGCTTGTGCTCCTGCTCCGTCGGCTGGAACGGGCGGGTGATGAGCCGTCGCTCCGTGTACTGGACGTATTCGAGAACCTGGCTTCTCAATGTTCTCTTGCAGAAGGCCTTCAGCCGTTCGCGCAATGCCTCCAGGTCGCCTCCGGTGTTCATGTACTGCGTTCGGAACGAGGGCAGGTCGCCAAAAATGCGCTCGTCTATGATCGTGGACAACCCGTAGAGCTCGGTGAGGGAGTTCTGGAGTGGCGTGGCCGTGAGCAGAATCTTGCGCCGGTCTTCCAGCGCCCAACGGATGTTCTGCCCCATTCGGTTGCTCTGGCGATAGGCGCTGCGCAACTTGTGCGCCTCGTCAATGACGACAAGGTCCCAGGGGATCGGCCGAATCTCGCCCGCCCGGCTGCTGGCGAAATGCATCGAGCAAACAACCACCCGGTCGGTGGAGAAGGGGGCAGGGTTTCCATCGGTTTGGGCTTCGCGGTAGGTCTTCGCATCCAGTACGACCGCGGGCAGATGGAACTTCTCTTCCAACTCCAGCGCCCACTGTTTTCTGATGGATGCCGGGCAGACGACCAGGAGCCGCCTGCGGCGTTCGGCCCAGTTCTGGCAGAGCACCAGACCGGCCTCGATGGTCTTGCCGAGGCCGACCTCGTCGGCCAGCAGGACGCCCTTGGCGACCGGAGACCGCATGGCGAAAAGGGCCGCTTCGATCTGATGCGGGTTCAGGTCAACGCACGCGTCAAAAAGCGAACGAGACAGACGGTCCACGCCCTCGCCGCCCTGGCGGGTGAGCTCGTGCGCGAAATAGCAGGCGTGGTAGGGTGTGCTCATGGCGTCATTACACTCCTGCTCCCGCAAGCGAAACCGGCATCTCGTCCCATGTCCGGCCTTCCAAAAGGCGTCCGGCCTTCTTCTTGTTCACGCCACCCCACTGCTTGAAGAAGAACGGCACTTCCGCCTTGCGGCATTGATCCCGAATATCCGTGACCCAGTCCTCTAACATGGGTCTCGCGCCGGGCCCGGACTCCCCACCAACAATCACCCAGTTTATGTCTATCAGATTGAGTTTGTGGAGCGGACCAAGAAGAGGCTCCAAGGACAGGAACTTGATGTGCGCACCCGTACCGCGCAGATCATCTATCCGGCGGAGATATTTCTCTGTCTCGACGCTAACGCCCATCCAGATGTGACTTGCCCAGGAAAGGTATCGGTTCAGTTCAAGAAGCCTTGCCGACCTCTTCGTGAGAATCTGGTACTGGTGCCAGTCGGCGCGATTCATGACATCGAAGACCTTCTTGATAAAGGCAAGCGGCACGTCCTTGTGGAACAGGTCGCTCATGGAATTGACGAAGATGACCTGCGGCGTCTTCCACTGCAGAGGCAGCTCGAGGGCATGCTCGTGAACGGCCAGACTGAAACCGCTCGCGTAATTCGGCTGGCCCATGGCTTGAAGCCGCTTGGCCATGCGCTCGGCGTAGCAGTTCTTACAGCCCGGACTGAGCTTGGTGCAGCCGGTTACCGGGTTCCAGGTGGACTCGGTCCACTCGATGGCGGACTTAGCACCCATGCGGAACCCCCATGTTTGCATATTTCTTGAAGACTGCTCGTGCGATCCTGTCTCCGGTCTCGTTGTGCGATGCAAAGAACAGGTAGTAAATGATTGCCCCCTTGCTGTTTCTCATCGGCATAGGGTCTGGGACAAACTTGAAACCCGCAACGTCCTTGAGGCGTTTCTGGTATGCGGCAGCGATTTCTGCATTTGGCTCTTTCTCCTCAATATCGCCGAATAGTCCTGGCTGCTTTGTATACCCTGCCTGCTGCCAAGATTCATCTCCCCAGAAAGCGGTCATGCGTTCCACCTGCGCATCTTGGACTTGATTGCGGTTTTTCTTCAGCACATTCATGTTGGCGTCCATAATCATGAAGTTGAGGAATATCTCGATGCTCTTCATTTGCCCTGCCGTGTGGACGACCTGCCAGCTCGGATTCAGCCGGTAAGGATCAAGCAAGCACAGGGCACGACGATAATCTTCGTAACGACATTTCGGGAAAACGTCCCGCAACAGAATAGTATTGCAATCGCCCTCGTAGACCGATACATCCTGACGCCCATTGGCAAGTTGACGAAGCTGGTTTGCACGCCGTCCATCCATATCGATGAAGTGGTAATGAGAGAAAGGTGGTTGTACTCCAAGTGCAACAGACGGGCTACCTGCAATTTCCTTGCCTGTGGACTTAGAAATGTGTGTTCCAGCTCCTGCAAAACCGTCAATGTAAGCGAAGTGGCGAATGGACTTCTGTTTGCTCAGAATTTGCGCATAGGTTTTTGAGTAGTCCTTTAGGATGCTGAGTTTGACCTCGGTCCAGTATCCAACCGTGTCCAAGTGTTCACCTGCCATTGCAGCTTTTTTCTCCTGGCTATTCACCTTACCACATCCCAGTGCCCGCCCTTGGCTGGACCGACGCGGCGGAGACGGCCAGCAGCCTTCAGGGCTGCAATCTGCTTCTCGACGGCTCGCGAGGTCAAACCCAGGGCCTTGGCGATTTCGCGGGCGCTGGCCGTGTTTCGCTTCCGTAGGAACACCAAGATTTTCTCCGAACTTTTCTCCGAACCATCTCCGTACTTTTCTCCGAACCGCTTCTCCGAACCTGGCGCACCTTTCTTCAGTGCGAGTTCGGGCGACCGATGGAAGATCGCCCGGAAAAAGCCGTCCGGCTTGAAGGTCGGCTCGCGGAGCCCCGCCGCGACCATGGCTTCCTTCATCTTCCGAATGCCCATTCCGGTCCGCTCGTCGATGCGCGGGGTGTACCGCTCCTTGAATTCCACGGTGAGACCCTCGCCCTCGCGGATGAGGAGCTTCACCTGGTCGGCGGTGATGGTGCGGCCCCTGTCAGTCATCCCTTTGTCTCCGGTTTCGGATGTACCCCCGCCTGCGTTGTGTCTCCGCTTGGCGTATCACGCAGACGCTCCGGGTGCCGAAGGAGCCACTCCTCGATGGTTCCCTTGTGGAAGCGCCAGTGCTTGCCGACCTTCGAGGCCGGGATAGCGCCCTTCTGGGCCATCTGGTAGAGCATGGACTTGGAGACCTTCAGATAGGCCGCCAGTTCCTCTATGGTCAAAATCTCATCGGGACCTATTGCCATGGGCAAAGCTCCTCACAGTGCGGCTTCTGGCCATCACTTCAAACAAACTCGGACATTATCTCCTGTTATCTGCTCCTGTCAAGTGAAAAGTTTTCCTAACTACGACTACACTGGTCGTGTGGTCGTACCACACGTCGTGCTCGGTCGGCCACGGCTCGGCGGGGTCGCTTGACGGCCGGGACGGGACATGCGATAGTTCCGATAAGGGTTGCTTTCGGGAGCGTCTTGACGATGCAGGGGCATCCGGAGTATTCGTGGGACATAATGCGTCAGTTGCCTTTCCCCTCGCGTGGCTGGCCACGGGGCCAGCCGCCGGCGCTGGGACGCGGCCTTCGGCCGGTGAGGGTGTCAAGGCGGTCGTTGAACGCCTCGCCGCCGCACAGCCGCCCGGCGCGCAGGCGCTTCTCGATCTCCTCGCCCTCGTCGCCCGCGGCCTCGGGCCAGGAAACGCCGCCAGTCCCCCGCCGCCTCCACCGCCGCCATGCTCGCGCCAAGCGCTTCCGTCCGGCTCTTGCCTAGGTGGCAGCGCGCTCGGCCAAGCGTAGTCTCCCGGCCGCTCTTCCATGCCCGCGCGCGCCGGGTTCAACTCCACGCAGCGAACCGCTGTCAACGTGTGCCGCTCGTTCAGCGCGCAAGAGTGGAACCGTCACCGGAACAAGCAGCCCTCGCCCCTTCCGCGAAATTCCGCGTGCGCATATGGACGGCGCCCCTGGCCTCGCGGTTCCGCTCACCGCGGCCCGCAAAGGACTTTCACCTTCGGAAGGCCGAACATGCCCGGCGCACATAAAATGGGCGGCGTCCCAAGTGGGCGCCGCCCGGTCATCGTCCTCGCCTTTGGGGCTAACGCAGCATCTTCTGCTTGGGAACCGCGGTGAAAATCTCCTCCACCGAGTTCCCCTCGCGGTGCCCCGCGGGGCGTTCGGGCGCGCGCCGGCACGACTCGACGTTGTAGTCGTTCAACTGCCGGTCAAACCGGAACGACCGCACGTTCGTCAGCGTCAGCGGGTAGGCCGGCCCCACCACCTTGTAATTGTAGGTCATGATGGCCATCTGCTGCCCGTCCACCACAATGATCGGGATGTTGCTGCCCGAGTACAGCTCGCCGCCGACAACGGAGATGAACCCCCCGCTTGAAGTCGTCGCTTGCGCCTGCGCCGGACGGCCGCCCGCGAAGTCCACCGCCAGCAGCGTCGCCAGCACAGCCACCACCGCCACGAGAACCACAACCGTCATCTGCTCGCGTTTCATCCGCCCATCCTCCTCTTTGCGCGCCACCCCGCCATCGCCAGCCGCTGGGCAGCCCCAGGCCACGTCCGTCAATGCGGAATGAGGGCTTCCATTTCGTCCTGAATCATGATCGTCGGCGTCACCAGCATCAACAGGTGTTGCCTCTGCTCATACTCGGCCACACGGGTGAACAGCCGCTTGAAGAACGGAATGTGCGAAAGGAACGGCAAGCCCGACTCCTGCCGGTAGTCCGCCGCCCGCGACAGGCCGCCGATGATCAGCGTGCCCCGGTCCGGCACGCGCACCACCGTGTCCACGGTCTGCTGGTCTTCCACCGGCTGCTGAATCGTGGACGTCACCAGCAGGATCGGGCCCGTGGACGTCTGCCGCGTCGTCGAAAA
>Ga0116147_1002291_pt1 | contig 19645 bp, 17 predicted proteins | sample AD_JPNHG3_MetaG_FD_89749 | JGI IMG/M metagenome (GOLD analysis project Ga0116147, IMG submission 89749) | Active sludge microbial communities of municipal wastewater-treating anaerobic digesters from Japan - AD_JPNHG3_MetaG | ecosystem: Engineered > Bioreactor > Anaerobic > Digestate | place...
CGATATGATAAAGTGATAGTATTATATGATTAGCTTTAATGATTAGCTTTAAACTTTATGTCTAGGGAAAAAATTATTACAGGAATTGATATTGGATCAACCAAGATATCTACAGTTATTGCCTCTGTTTCGGATAATAAAGTTTCTGTTATCGGAGTATCGGGGAACGTTCCTTCAAAGGGTATTAACAAAGGAAACGTAGTTGATATTGATAGTGCGGTAGAGGCAATATCTCAAAGTGTAGAAAAAGCTGAGAGAATGGCGGGGATCTCCGTATCCAATGCTTTTGTCACTATAAATGGAAGTCATATAGAAACTTTGAACTCTCATGGTGTTGTTGCTGTAGCTCCAAATGAAAATGCTGATATTACTCGGGAAGATGTCGCCAGAGTTATTGAAGCCGCTCAAGCTGTCTCTTTACCCTCAACAAGGGAGATCATACATGTTATACCCCGTGATTTTGTGGTTAACTCCCAGGAAGGAATCAAAGATCCCGTTGGAATGTCAGGTGTTAGATTGGAGGTTGAAACAAATGTTATTCACGGATCTGCTACCGCGATGAGAAATATAATCAAATGTGTTAATAAAATTGCCGTAGATGTTGATGAACTGGTATATAGCGGACTTGCATCGGCAGAAGCAGTTCTTACCGATACCGAAAAGGAATTAGGAACTCTTTTAGTGGATATTGGAGGCGGCACCACTTCAATTATTGCTTTTTTGGATGGTAGTCCGGTACATTCTGTGGTTCTTCCGATTGGCGGCAAATTAATAACAAGTGATTTAGCAATAGGTTTAAGATCAAGATTGGAAGATGCTGAGAGAATAAAAATAAGACTGAGTAATGAGGCGTTGCTGTCAAAAACAGATACGCACAGTGAATCCGAAGATTTTGATGTTTCCGAATTTGATTTGGATGTTGAAAGAGTTCCCAGGCTTATTCTTTATAAAATAATAAATGCCAGATTAGAAGAGATTTTCAGACTGATATCTTTGGAGGTTACAAAATCGGGACTAAATGGGAAACTTCCGGCGGGAGTGGTTATAACTGGAGGTGGGGCTTCTACAGCCGGAGCAGAAAAAAGTGCTAAAGTTAATTTAAAAATGCCTGTCAGAATAGGGCTTCCCAAGGGTGTTACAGGTTTGATAGACGAAATAAAAGGTCCCGATTCTTCAGCCGGGGTTGGCGCTGTATTGTACGGTGCAAAATTGTATCGGGGAAGCAATCTATTGTCATTTGAGGATAAAAGCGGTAACATTGGGAAAAACATCTCTAAGATTTTTGGCAAACTAAAATCTCTTTTGCCTTAATAATTGTTTAATTTTTTATTTTATCTGCCCACGGATTAATTAAATGCAAGTAAAACCTGAAATTGAAAATTTTGCAAAAATAAAAGTTTTGGGAATAGGTGGTGCTGGTGGTAATGTTATTAATTCAATGATTGAATCCGGACAGATAACCGGTGTGGAGTTTATTGCCATAAATACTGATGCTCAGGATTTATCCGTAAATAAGGCGGTTGTGAAAGTTCCAATTGGACAGGAAATAACAAATGGTTTAGGTTCCGGAGCCAATCCTGAAATAGGCAGAAAAGCTGCAGAGGAATCTATAGATATCATTAAAGAGCATATTCAGGGCGCTGATATGGTTTTTATTACAGCCGGGATGGGTGGGGGTACAGGTACGGGAGCTTCCCCGGTGATAGCAAGAGTAGCTAAAGAATTAGGGGCTTTGACGGTGGGAGTTGTTACCAAGCCTTTTCCATTTGAAGGAACTTTAAGAATGAGAAATGCTGAAATTGGAATATCAGAACTTAAGGAAGAAGTTGATGCTCTTATAACAATTCCAAATCAACGTCTTTTAGATATAGCTGATGAAAACATGTCGATAATCGATGCGTTTAAACTTTCGGATAGTGTCTTAAACCAAGGAGTTCAGGGTATCTCCGATTTAATAATTATGCCCGGTTTGATAAATGTAGATTTTGCTGACGTGAAAACCATAATGAAGGATGCAGGAACGGCTCTTATGGGGATAGGTATTGGTACCGGTGAAAACAGGGCCGAAATAGCTGCCAAAGCCGCTATATCTTCTCCGCTTTTGGAACAGTCTGTTGAAGATGCTAAAGGAATTCTATTTAATGTTATTGGCGGTTCGGATCTTACGATGAAAGAAGTTGATAAAGCGGCGAATATAATTAGAAATATCGCGAATGGTGAAGCGAATATAATATTTGGAACTACAATAGATCAAAGATTAGCGGGGCAGGTTAAAATTACAGTAATTGCTACCGGATTTGATGTTAAACAAGAAGATTTGGGATACAATTTTGTTGAAAAAGCTCCTGCAAGGTCAGAATCAAAAAGGGAATCTACTAAAGAAGAAGAAAATAAACCCCCATCTCCCGAAGATTCAAAAGATATATTTAAACCCGAGGATTTTGATGGAAATTTTGAAAATAAATACGATATTCCTGCCTTTTTAAGAGGAAAATAATTGCGATTCTCTAATATACACTGCTTCAATTTATGATTATTTTCTGATTTTATTATTAACAGGCAGTAAAAATTTCCGATCAAAATTTTGAGATTGAAGTACTAATTTGTGCGCTTTGTGTGTGTTGAAAACCTTTGTATTAAGGCAGCAAAGGTTTGTGACTCACGCGTTTTTTTAAATATGAACTCTTATCTTTATTTTAATGAGGAAGGGGAGATAACTAAAAACGAGAATATTAATTTTTCCGAAAATGGAAGGACTATATTAGAAAAAAGGTATCTAAGAAAAAATGAGATTGGTGAAATTGAAGAAACTCCCGAGCAAATGTTTGAAAGAGTAGCTAAAGTTATTGCTGAGCCGGATGAGCCTTACCACGATTCAAAGAAAACTTTCATTGAGTTTTATAATTTAATTTCCTCAAAAAAATTTTTTCCAAATTCTCCGACTTTCACCGGAGCGGGGACTCCTATAGGACAACTATCTGCTTGCTTTGTTTTGCCGATTGCCGACGATTTAGGAAAACAAAGTGATGGAATTTTTCAAACCCTAAGAGATGCCGCTTTGATACAGCAATCCGGCGGGGGAAATGGTTTCTCATTTTCAAGACTTAGAGCAAAAGGATCTAGGATTTCAACAAGTAACGGTTTGTCTACGGGTCCTGTAGGGTTCATGGAGGCCTATGATGCCGCTTTTGGAGTTATTGCTCAGGGGGGAGTTAGAAAAGGGGCAAATATGGGAATTTTGAGAGTTGATCACCCCGATATTCGCGATTTTGTAACTTGCAAATCTGTTGAAGGAAGGCTTTCTAATTTTAATATCTCTGTGGCTCTAACAGATAAGTTTTTGGAAGCCGTTGAAAAAGATGAAACTTACGAACTTGTGGATCCTCACACTAAGAAGATTGTGGAAACCCCAAAAGCCCGGGAGATATTTAATCTTATTGTAGAAAATGCCTATAAAAATGGAGAGCCGGGGGTTCTTTTTATTGATACTGCAAACAAGAGTAACCCTGTTCCTCATTTATACGAATTAGAGGCAACCAATCCATGTGGAGAGCAGTGGCTTGGACCGTATGAAAATTGTTGTTTAGGTTCCATTAATTTATTAGAACATATAACTGAAGATGGAAAATTAGATTGGGAGGAATTGAGAAAAACTATTATTTTGTCCACGAGATTTCTAGATAATGTAGTTACTGCCAATAAATATGTTCCTGCCGTGCCTCAATTGAAAGAAGCCGCTCTTATGAATAGAAGAATTGGTTTAGGAATCATGGGTTTAGCTGATGTTTTTTATGTTCTTGGTGTTAAATACGGAAGTGAGGAAGCTCAGGATTTAGCAGGTCAGATAATGGAGTTTATCCGTTTTCATGCTATGAGAACATCCATAGAGCTTGCTCGGGAAAGAGGTCCTTTTCCTAGCATTAGAGGAAGTATATTTGATCCTTCAAATCTTTCGTGGCAGCCTCCGAAGCCGTTAAAAGAATTTTTTTGTAATTGGGGAAGACCTTTTATTGATTGGAATGAGATATTAAATGGTATAAAACTTTATGGTATTCGTAACGCTGCTGTAACCACGGTAGCCCCCACAGGAACCATCTCTACTGTAGCCGGAGTGGAAGGTTATGGATGTGAACCTGTTTTCGCGCTTGCCTATTATAGAAATGTTTATCAGGCTGCGGGTGATACCGGAAAAATGACTTTAACATATGTAAGCCCGTCTTTTCAGAAGGCTCTTGATGAATTAAGTATGGATGAAACAAAAAGAAAGGAAATAATTGATGAAATTATTAGAAGTGGGAGCTGTCAGCATATTAAAGATCTTCCCGATAAAATAAGAAATGTGTTCGTTGTTTCTGCTGATGTAACGCCGGAAGAGCATGTCTATATGCAGGCTTCTTTGCAAAGATTTGTTGATAATTCAATTTCAAAAACATGTAATCTTCCCCCTACTGCTACCACCGCCGATGTTGAACGAGTATATATGCTCGGGTGGAAATTAGGTTGTAAAGGATTAACTGTTTATGTATCGGGGAGTAGAGAAGAGGAAGTTTTAGAGACGAAAAGTAAAAAAGAGGAAGCATCTGCTTCTAGAGGAGAAACTGATAAGAGTGATTCTTTAGATCAAAGCAATTTGTCCCAAAATGTACAAAAAGAGGCTTTAGGGAAAAAAGTGGAAAGTAATTTTGATTTTGGATCAGAAGCCAAGTTGGGAAGACCTTATAGGTTAGAAGGTTCTACTTACAGTGTAAAGACTCCTCAAGGGAAGGCTTTTATTACCATTAACAGAGATTCGTCGGGGAGGCCTTTTGAGGTTTTTATAAATGTGGGGAAAGCAGGTAGCGATGTTGCCGCCTTATCCGAAGGAGTTGGGAGATTGGTAAGCGGGTGGCTGAGGGTTCCCGGATCTTCCGATAGTACTGTAACTGAAATAATTTCTCAACTATCGGGTATAGGTGGTAGCAGGTCAGTGGGGTTCGGAAAATATAAAGTAAGTTCCATTCCGGATGCGGTAGCAAAGGTTTTAGCAGAAGAATTTGGATATTCTCTCCCTAAAAACCAAATGAACGGAGATAGTAATGGAAATTCAACAGAAAATATGTTCGAAAATTTTAACTCGGAAAACAAGAATTACCATAATAGTGAGGGTAATAATGATTTTCTTTCCACCGGCATTATGGGAAGTGTTGATGTTTGTCCCGAATGCGGAAATTATTCTTTTGTAAAGGAAGAAGGTTGCGCAAAGTGTTATTCCTGTGGTTATTCTATTTGTTGATTGACTTTTTGCCGATTAATTTTTAAGTCCCAAACCTCTCATTAATTGACTGTTTCCTGTTTTAAGGTATATTTGTGTTAGTTGGGATTGTAAGTATGGGTAAAATATATACAAAGAAGGGGGATTTAGGATTTACCTTTCTACCGAAAATGCGTAAAAAATTATCCAAAACCGAATTTATATTTGAAATCCTGGGGACTTTTGATGAATTAGAGGTTTGTCTCGGTTTTCTTCATTCCGCCAAATTAAGTGAAGTAAGAAAAATAGCGGTAGAAGTTCAAAAGGACCTTTTAAGTTTAGGTTCAATAATATCTTCAAAAGAAAAGGTTTCCCGTGATATAAAAGAAGAATGGGAGAAGAGAATTAAGGAATTAGAGGAAGTAATAGATTATTTTGAAGCTAAAAACGATCCGCTGAAAAATTTTATCCTTCCCGGAGGATCTAGAGAAAGTAGTTTTCTTCATCTTGCACGGGTAACTTGTAGAAAACTTGAAAGAATGGTTTTTCAGTATTTAAGAAAAAATAAAGACAAGGTTTTTATAGGAAATTATCTTAATAGACTCTCCGATCTTCTTTTTGTGATGGCAAGATATTCTAACAAAAGACTTGGATTTGAAGATAAAATCTGGAAAAATAAAGAACAGTGAAAAAATACTATTTCCTTTTAGTTTTAATATTTTTGTTGGTGGTGTTTTTAATATATGTGCTTTTTGCAAGCGCAAGAAATACTGATAAACTTCTCAACGAAAGAAAAAGCAATGAAAACCAAGAATCGAGTATAATTACTTATTAGTTTTTTTTATTTTATCTTATATGTCATTTAAATTACCTGAAAAAAAAACCATACCTGAATTTGAAGAAGATGTTTTGAGTTATTGGAAGAGTAATAATATTTTTGCTAAATCCGTGGAAAAAAACTCAGAAAATAATCTTTATGTTTTTTATGACGGTCCCCCTTTTATTTCAGGGTTGCCACATTACGGACACCTGCTTGTTTCTGTGGCTAAGGATGTAATTCCTAGATTTTGGACAATGAGAGGAAAAAGAGTAGAAAGAATTTGGGGATGGGACGCTCACGGGTTGACTGTGGAAAATAGGGTGCAGGAAAAGCTGGGGATTAAAAATAGAAGAGATATTGAAAGTTATGGTTTAGATAAATTTACTCAAGCTTGTTACGATTACACTTCAAGAACTTCGGTTGAATGGGAATGGTATATAGACAGAATCGGGAGATGGGTAGATTTTAACAATCCCTACAGGACAACAGATCAAAGTTACATGGAGAGCGTTATATGGGCTTTTAAACAAATATATGATAAAGGTTTGATTTATGAAGGTGTCAGAACTTCGCTTTTTTGTCCATTATGCGGTACTCCCGTTTCTGATTTCGAAATATCTATGGATAATTCTTACCGTGAAGAAGAAGACCCGTCTATTACGGTAAAATTTAGAGTAATTTCAAAGGGACGTTTTAATAATGTATTTCTTCTGGCTTGGACTACTACTCCATGGACTCTTCCGTCTAACAGGGCTTTGGTTGTTAATGAAAAGGAAGATTATGTTTCTGTTGAATCTGAAGGAGAAATGTATATTTTGGCAAAAAAAAGATTAGATTATGTTTTTCCAGGAAAAAACTACAAAATAAAAGAGGTATTCAAAGGATCTGAAATAATCGGTTTGGAATACGAACCCTTGTTTAGATTTTTTTCTTCAAAAGAAGGAGAATTCAAAGTTTATTCATATGAAAACATGGTTACCATGGAAGAGGGTACCGGAGTAGTGCACTCTGCCCCGGGCTTTGGTGAGATAGATACGGAGATGGGAAAATATTACGATCTTAGTCTGATGATGACTCTAGATGATGAGTGTAAGTTTTTGCCGGGGACAGATGAAAAAAATCCTTATGAAGGTATGTTTTATTTAGATTCAAATCCTCTAATCTTAAAAGACCTCGCTCAAAGAAATCTTTTATTTAAAAACGAGAGAATAGTTCACAGAGTTCCTTATCACGATAGGTGCAATACACTTTTGGTTCAAAAAGCACAGAAAGCTTGGTTTATTAATATTCAGAAAATAAAGGGAGATTTGATAAAGAATAATCAGGATATAAATTGGATTCCGGGATATGTTAAAAACGGTATTTTTGAAAAGACAATTGAACAGGCTCCCGATTGGTGTATTTCCAGAAACAGATTTTGGGCTACCCCTATGCCTGTTTGGGAATCGGATGATGGTGATAGATTAGTTTTTTCATCTATTGAGGAGATAGAGAAAATGTCAGGGCAAAAAGTTAAAGATCTTCATAGGCCCTATATTGATGAAATTGTTATAAAAAAAGATGGAAAAGAATATAAAAGAAGACCTGAGGTTTTGGATTCTTGGATGGAAGCAGGGTCTATGTCTTTTGCTCAAATTCACTACCCTTTTGAAAATCAGGAAAAATTTGAAAAGAATTATCCCGGTGATTTTATTGTTGAATACAAAGGACAAGTGAGAGCCTGGTTTCAAAGAATGCACATAATCTCCACGCTACTTTTTGATTCCCGATGTTTTAATAATGTGATAGTAACGGGGGTTCTTGCCGGAACTGACGGCAGAAAAATGAGTAAAACATATAAAAATTACCCGGACTCAAAAGACATGATTAATAAATATGGAGGAGACGCGTTGAGACTTTATTTTATGGGATCTCCTTTAATGCTGGGGGAAAATACTAATTTTGATGAATCAGAGGTAAAAAATAAATTGAGAAATGTGTTGAATCCTTTGTGGAACTCGGCCGTATTTTTTTTAACCTACGCTCAAGCTAATAATTGGGACGAAAAAGATATTAGCGAGTCAGACAACATTTTAGACAAGTGGGTTTTGATAAGATTAAATGAAGTTATTAAAGATATATCTGATAGTTTATCTTCTTATAATGTTCCTTTTGCAGTAAAATCCCTGGAGGAGTTTGTAGACGATCTGTCTCGTTGGTACGTCAGGAGATCCAGAGATAGGATTTCCCGTGGAGATAGTGAAGCTTTATCTACTTTATACAAGGTTTTAATGGAGTTTTCTAAGGCCTCGGCGCCTATAATACCCTTTATATCAGAAAATATTTATAGATTTTTAGTAAAAGCTAAAGAAAATGATTTAAAGTCGGTTCACTTATGTGATTATCCCCATTTTGAAGACCAAACGCTTCCTTATTCGGAAGAAATATTGAAAAATATGAAAAAAGCTCGTGAAATTGCCAGTCAGGTTCTTTCTATAAGAGTTGAAAAAGGAATACCTGTGAGACAAGTTTTAAATTCTATTGCAATATTAGAAAAAAATGAAATTCCCGAAGATTATATGAAACTAGTTTTGGAAGAAGTTAATGTAAAAAATGTTGAAATTGTTTCTTCTCTTGATGAGAAAGAGTCGTGGGATCAGGATTTATCCGGTTCTGTAAAGCTGGATACTAAAATTACCCCCGATCTTGTAAAGGAAGGGAAGTTAAGAGAGTTTATAAGAGAAGTTCAAGATCTTAGAAAAGAGGCAGGTCTTTCGGTTTTGGATAAGATAAATTTAACTTATAAGAAGGACCCTGATTTGGAGGATATTGTAAATACTTTTTATGATGTTATTAAAGAAAAGCTTTTGGCAGAGGAAATTATTGCAGGAGAGGAAACAAGAATAGATAAGGTATAATTGTGGTATATTTTAACTAATGCAAGACTTAATCATTTCTATTAACAATAATATACTTAGGATATCTCTCATTGATAAGGATGCAGTTCTTAAAAGTGCCGTAATGGAAGTTTCGCAGGATATTGTCAACGACTCCAGAATATTAGATCCCCAAGGTTTGAGTTTGATAATCGGAGATTTGATTCCCACTTTAACGCCTTTAAAGACTAATAAACTAAGACTTAATTTTATCTTACAGCCGCAAGATGTATTTTTAAGGTTTGTTACTATCTCAAAAGGAAATGTAAATATTGGAGATCAGATAATTTCTGAGATTAAAGTTAAAGAGCCAGATATTTTATTGGATGATTTATATTTTTCGTATAGAAAATTGGCTCCTTTTGTCTATCAATTTGTGGGGGTTGAAAAAAAAGTTCTGAATAGTTTTTTAGAAATCTCAAATGTTTTGGGTATTGGTTTAAGAAGCGTTGTACCGTGGGTATTAGTTCTTCCTAAATATGAAGGAATAAACGATCCCGCTGTTTTTGTTGCCGATGTGGATGGAAATCAAATAATAGCGTTGTCAGAACTAAATGGGATATTCTTTTCAGGAGTATACAAAGATAAAAAGACAACAAAAGAATTATCATCTTTGATAAAAGATCTATCATTTTACAAAAAATCTACTCCTATCAAATATATATTTACTCTTAATTGTGAGTCATTTGAAGTTCCCGGTTATGAGATTAAAATTGTAGAAAGTCCCAAATTTAGTGATGGTTCAAGAGCTCCTGCTGGAATGGAAATAAATACTATTGTTAATTTTCTTATAGATTCAGATCCATTAATTTTGGAAGGTCAGTCAAATCTCCTTAACATGCTACCGTTACCTGTAGAAAAGAAAAATACCCCTTTAGTTGTTGTGGGGTCAGTAGTTGGGGCTCTTTTATTGTTGGCGGGGGTTTATTTTGGTGTTAGAAGCTTAGGAAACAAGAATTCAGTTGATACCACACAGTTGGCTCAGCAAGAAGATCAAATGCACGCTCAGGAAGAAAATGCCCAGGTCTTAAGCGAATCTGTTGAAGAGAGCAGCACGGAAAACAATGATAATAAAGAAAACGATCCAAACATAAAGGTGCAAAAGGGAAATTTGAAAATCAGAATTGAAAATGGTGCGGGGATAAACGGTCTTGCCGCTAGAACAAAAGAGTTTTTACAAGAGCTTGGTTATACTATTCTTACAATAGATACAGCTGACGAAAGAACGGAACCGACAATTTTGCAGTTTAGAAAAGATGCGCTAAATACATATAAAGATTTGATTGTTGAGGATATAAAAGAAAAGTTTCCAAATATAGAAGTTAAGGATGATTTACCTGAAGATAGTGATTACGATTTATTAATGATCTTGGGTACAAGCTCCGAGTTTTAAACCCGAACTATTGCTCAATTCCTGAGATTAGTGTAATATCCTTATGTTTAATATGGAAAAATATGCAGTAATAAAATTAGGTTCAAAACAATACCTCGTGCACGAAGGTGACGAAATTGAGTTGGAGAGGCAAAAAAGTCCTCTCAAGATAGATGTTTTGTTGTACGCCGATGAATCGGATGTGCTTATTGGAAATCCTTATTTATCCGCTGTTTCCGTTAAAACCTCTGTTTTGGAAGAAAAGCTTGGAAAAAAAGTTAGGGTTGCAAGATTTAAGAAAAAATCCAGATACGATAAAGTCAAAGGTCATAGACAGCCTATTAGTGTTGTAAAGATAGATAAGATCAGTAATTCTGAAAAGAAAGAAGAGGATAAGGAAAAAACTATAAAAAAAGATGTTAAAACTTCTGCAAAAAAAGTTGAAAAGAGTAATGAAAAGAAAAAAACAACAGTTTCTTCTACTAAGGTTTCTTCTAAAGTCCCATCTGGAAATAGTAGGGGAGAGAAGAAACCGGCAAGAAAAAAAAGTACCGGTAAAAATTTAAAAAAGGAGAAATAAGACATGGCACATACAAAAGCAGGAGGTTCAAAAGCAGGTCAGGGTGGGAATGTTTCCGGCAAAAGACTTGGAATTAAAGTTTATGGCGGTTCTCCAATTAAAAAAGGCCAAATAATCTTAAGACAACGGGGAAGAGAAGTTGTTCCTGGAGAGAATGTTTATATGGGGAGGGATTTCACATTGCATTCAAAAACGGATGGTTTGGTGGAGTTTTCCTGGGAAAATAAAAAAAAGAAGAAGGTAAATGTAATCGCTAAAGATCAGGAAAAGAAGAAGGTAAAGAGTAAAGAATAAGTTTAGGGTCTTGGTAATTAACCCGTTCAACTATTCTAATATTTTTTATAGGGTAGTAAACAAAAACGGCTCTTCCTATTATCATGTCCTTTTTAATATACCCCCAATCTCTTGAATCTGTGCTTTTCTCTCTGTTATCACCTAAAACCACAAAAGAATTTTCCGGTATAGTATATTCAAAGCCTTCTTCCAGTATTCTTCCTCCTTTTGTATACATTCCTTCTGAAAGGTAATCTTCTTGTAATTTATTTCCGTTTACATAAATAGCACCATTTGTGATTTGAAATTTTTCTTTTGAAAGTCCAATTACTCTTTTTATTAGCAACCTGTTATTTTCAAATGGGTTTTTAAACACTACTACATCCCCGCGCTTTAAATTTGAAAAATTTACTGATATTTTTTCGGCTAGCAACTGCTCTCCGTTCTGGAAACCGGGAGTCATTGATTCCCCCGTAACTTCAAATAACTGACCGACAAAAAAATAAATTATTAAAAAAACCGATGAAAAAATCACTAAAGTTAGAACGTAGTCGGTAATGATGGTCTTTATCTTTTTATTTCGCATAATCAATAATCTTATTCCAGAAAAATTGAGACTACAAGATGTAGTAAAATATATTTACCTTTTATTTCCGGGGCTCATAGCTCAGTTGGTTAGAGCGTTGCATTCACATTGCAAAGGTCTCAGGTTCGAATCCTGATGAGCCCACCAAATCAAAGTTAGTTAAAGAAATAATCCTGCAAAAGATTCCACAATTCTGTGTATCCCCCATCGTATCCAAGTGCCCATATCCCGACTCCTCCTAAATTGTACTCATTTATCAAATCGTATTTGTACTTAAGTGACTCTGCATTTTCATAATAAACCGTTCTTAGGGAATTAGTTCTAGGGCTTGTATATGTGAAATAAGGCGATTTTCCCTCCTCGTTCCATTTTATTTGAGGTGCAACCTCTATTATTGTGGATAAAACATTCTCGTAAGATTGCGCTTCGGAAAAGCCATTTTCATCAGATCCTTCAACCCTTTTAGCATATTCAGAATCATCTTCAACAACCCAATTATACCCGTAATAAGGAACACCTAAAATTATTTTATTTGGCGATATTTTGGTAAGGAAATCATTTATTGTTTCTTTAACATCAGACCCGGGACCTTCTATTGGTGATACGGGTCCTATTTCTTCAGATGTAGGTCGATGGTAATCATAAGCCATTATAAAAATTCCATCTGCAGATCGGCCTAGATTTTCTAAATCAGAGCTCACCCGTTTTTGAGTTGCAGAATCTCCGAAAGCAGAAACTACAAGATAGCTATCTCCGTATTCTTCGTCCAGTTTTTTATTTATATATTCAACAAATTCAGAAAATTTTACTGCTATTTCTTCTTCAACACCTTCAGCGTGTTCAAAATTAAGATTTACATCTCTAATTCCTTTACTATCCAATTCAATTTTTAAATTTCTAATTAGTTTATCCCAGCATTCTTTGCAATTTAAAAATTTATCGTTCTCCTCATCATCATGGGCAATAATAGTTAGCGAGAATCTCACATTATCTTCCTTACACTTTTTTATAAGATTATTTAGATCTTCATTATTTTTCCAGTTTTCGTAACCGGGTTCTGTCACCATATTTCCTCCTCCCCCCTCTATTTCAGTAACGAAGTTTCCATCCCCATCAAGATACAAGCCAAAATATGCTATATCAGTTAATTTGTCCAATTGCAGATAATCAATTTTATTTAGATTCCAGTAAGGAAGATACCCATAAACTATTTTCTTTGGCTGTACTTTTTCCTCTGAAAAGAAAGAAAAAATACTGGATTTTTCTGAAAGGGGTGAAAGTTTCTTAAAATCGTTATTAGTCTTGTTTTTGTTGACAAGATTTAGTCCGATATAAAGTAGAAGAGCAAAAGTAAAAATGCCGATAGTAATTTTTAATTTTTTATTCATCAATACTAAATTGTACACGATAAAATTTTAAGCGTCATAATAAGTTAAAAATGATAAAATTTACCCATCTATGGATAAATTGAAAAAAAAGCCGCGATCTTTTATCAAGTTTGTTGTGATCTTACTTTTTATCTTTGTAGCCTTTCTTGTCTATAAGGAGTTTTTCAAAAAAGAGAAGGAAGAAATAAGAGACGGGGATTTAACCTTTGTTTTTAATGCCGAAGAAGGATGGGATGACAGTGAACCTTGCACAGTTGTTCAAAATATCCAGTATGTTTATTACACCGGAAACGATCCGCTTTGGAAAGAAAATAATAAATTCGGGCTTTATATTTATGCCGAAGATAAAAATTTCTTTGAGATAGCGCAAAATCTGGTGAATTCAAATGGCGGGGAGTGGGGATATGTTTTAATTCCGTATAATGTAAAAGACTATGACGAGGGGAAATGGGGTAGGGTTTTTGATCAATTGATAGAAAAGAAAATGATTCCTATTATTCAACTTTGGAATGTGGATATCGCTGATTATCAGGAGCAAACAAGAAAAGCGGCGGAATTTTTAAATACTTTTATTTGGCCTATAAAATATAGATACATAAGTGTTTATAATGAGCCAAATGATAGTGAGTTTTGGAATGGTAGGGCCGACCCCTATGAATATGCGGAAGTCTTGGATTATACAATAAGAGTTTTTAAGGAAGTTAATCCTGATTTTTACATGCTTAATGGAGCTTTTAATGTAAGCGCTTCTGCTAACGATAATAGTTTTGATTCTTTTGAATTTATGAGAAAAATGAATGAAAGAGTACCGGGGATTTTTGATAAACTTGATGGTTGGGCATCCCATCCTTATCCTCAGCCCAATTTTTCAGGAAGTCCCTACGATAAGGGAAGGTGGAGTATCCGGGCTTATGAAGATGAACTAAATTTTTTGGAAAAAGAAATTAAAATTAATAAAGAACTTCCTGTTTTTATAACCGAAACAGGATGGGCTCACGCCGAAGGAGAAAATTATAATAGTTCTTACTTACCTGTGGAAAAAGTTGCTGAGTATTTTAAGATTGCCTTTGAGGAAGTATGGTTAAAAGATGATAGGGTGAGAGCAGTAATTCCTTTTACTATTAGGTATGATCCTCCTTATGATCATTTTTCGTGGATAAATAAGGATAAAGTTCCTTATTTGCATTATGAGACTGTGAAGAAAATTAAAAAAATTAAAGGAAAACCTCCCGCCCTATCTTTAGGAGACGTAGATATTTATAATTGCTCACAAGAAGAAGATAAGTAAAAGATAGATATGATTTTAAATTTTAAATCTAATACTACAACAAAAGTTGCCGCTAACACCATCTATCAAGTGATCGGAAAGGTAATCAGCATGTCAATAACGATGTTGGCTGTAATTATAATAACTCGTACTTATGGAAGAGAAGATTATGGAGCTTTTAGTTTAATGCAGTCCTGGCCCGCGCTTTTTTTCGTTATAGTAGATTTTGGAATAAATGCTGTTGCGGCTAGAGAACTTTCTAGGGATTGGAGTAAAGCTAACAAATATCTTGGAAATATTTTAGTAATAAGATTTTTATTTTCACTTCTTATTGTTGTGTTTTTATCTATAGTGTTGAGTTTTTTTCCTTATTCTTTAGATCTGAAAAATGGTATAAGATTAGGTTTATTCATTCTTGTTACCCAATCTCTTTATTCTACTACCAACATATTTTTTCAGGTTAAATTAAAATATGACTTATCAACCATTGCTTATATTTGCGGATATATTGTCATTTTCCTTTTAATTATAATTCTTTCCGGACTGAAAATAGATATAATGTGGGTTAATTTCTCCTATGTTATAGGTGGCGTTATAACCTTTATTCTTAGTTTGTTATTTCTTAAAAAATTAAGTGTTGTTCCTATATTTTCTTTTGACAAAAACCTTTTTAAGTATTTAATAACTTCTTCTCTTCCCATCGGGATAATGTTTATATTTAGTCAAATGAGCTTTAAAGAAGATGCTTTGATGCTCTCGATTTTGAAACTTCCTTCTTCATACGAATTAAGCAATACCGAAAGTGTAGCTATTTATTCCTTGGCTTATAAAGTTTTTGAGGTTTTACTTGTTTTGCCTACTTTTTTTATGAACTCGGTTTATCCTGTGTTGGTGTTGGATATGGAAAAAGGAGAATCAATTTTAAAAAAAACTTTTTCCAAAGTTATCCGTTTTTCTCTTTTTTCCGGTGTTCTTGTCGGATTATTGGGTATAATTTTTGCTCCGTTAGCAATAAGAATACTTGGAGGAGAGGGTTTTAATCAATCCATCGATGTTTTGAAAATTCTTTCGGGGGGTATTTTTATTTTTTATTTAACTTCTCCTATTTCCTGGTTAATAATGACCTTGGGGTATCAAAAGTATCTTCCTTGGATATACTTTGTAAGTTTCTCTTTTAATATGATTCTTAATTTAATTTTTATTCCAAAATATTCTTTCTACGGAGCTTCCTGGATAACTATTGCTTCGGAGTTTATTGTGTTAATACTTCTTTTGATCTTTGCCCGAAAATCATGGAGGCTTAGATATGCTAAATCTTAGTTTTTATACCACTTTGCTATTGTTAAGTCTTAATCAACTTGTTTCTGTCACTAAAAGTGAAGGTTTGAACATTTATCTTTTTGATATCGCAATTGTACTTTTTTCCCTTTTTGGGGTTGTGTACTTTACCGTTGTAAAAAAATCTTTCAAAATACCAAAAAATTCTTTTCTTTTTATAATTTTTTCAATTTTTGCTCTGGCTTCCCTAATTTTTTCCTTCTCCGCGATGGAGTTATCTGAAAAAGATTCATTAATCAGCGCTTTTTATTTTTTTAGATTTTTCTCTTATCTTCTTGCCGGAATAGTTGTATTTAATATGGTGAATCAGAATTTAATAACAAAGGAAAAAGTTTTCAATGCCTTTGTTTATAGTGGTGTATTACTTTCTATTGCAGGATTTATACAACTTCTAGTATTACCCGACTTTACGGTTTTAGATCCCGAACTTGGATGGGACCCCCACAAAAATCGCTTGGCATCAACTTTTTTTGATCCTAATTTTGTCGGAGCCTACTTTGTGGTTTGTTTAGTTTTACTTTTAGAAAAATTTTTTCCGCAGAAAAAATATAATTTAAAGCGTAAAGAGGAAAAAAATAAGGTAGAAAAAACCGGCGAATCAACCAGGATAAAGAAAATTGATATCGCCACTTTTTTAGTTATACTTATCGCCCTGGCTCTGACTTTTTCCAGAAGTGCGTGGGGGATGTTCGGGGTCGCAGTTCTATTATATGGAGTTTTTAGATCTAAAATTTTGTTAGTCGGAGCTTTTTTTGTGGTTTTTTCGGCCTATTTTGCCGTTCCTAGGGTTCAAACCAGAATATCGGGTATTACAGACCCTGCTGATTCAGCAAGTCTTAGATTGGTTTCTTGGAGAAACGCTTTAGAAATAATCAGAGATAATTTTTGGACCGGGGTAGGGTTTAATTCTTATCGTTATGCTCAGGAGAAATATGGATTTTTGGAAGTTGGTGAGGAGAATATTCATGGTGGTACAGGTTCAGATTCAAGTCTTCTCTTTGTTTTTGCTACCACAGGAATTCTTGGTTTTTTATCCTATTTTTTGGCATTACTCTTTCCTTTTATGGACGCTTTTATAAAAAAGAAGACGCTTAGTTTAATAACTGTTTCTCTTGTATTAGCTTTTTTACTGGAATCACAGTTTATAAATAGTTTATTTTATCCGCAAATTATGTTTTTAGTTTTTTGTATTTTATTTATTGACTTTTTGAGTATTTAACAGTTATTTCTTCCGAGGATTTGTTTCCCGCTAAATCCGTTGCTTCAATTTTTATCTTTACATCTCCTTCATCAACAGATAATAGGTAGGTAAATGATAAATCTGAATTTTGAATTGCATTTTTCTCGTTTATTGTAATTGTGGCTTTTTCGTTTATTTTTCCTTCTATCTCTATTCTTTTATTTAGATTTTTTATTGTTTCTCCATCTTCAGGGCTTTCTATTGTTATTTTAGGAGGTTCTTTATCGTAGTTTATTATGAGAAATTCGGAGTTATCACTTTCGTTTCCCTTATCGTCATAAGATTTTGCAAAAATTGTGTTAGTTCCGGAGTTTAGTTGTATATCCGGAAAGGTAAATATACCGTCATTTCCTGCAGTTGTAGAGGCCCTTTCCGGTCCGTTTACAAATATTTTTATTGTAGCTCCGGGGAGAGCTTTTCCTGAAAGCGTTATTTTATCTTTATTTGTTGCTCTCGGTGCATCGACAAAAACCGGTGGCATCGGTTTTGGAGTTGGGATGTAGCCCGGATCATTTCTATGTTTTGAAAAATATCCGAATAAAGAACCTATCTGTGGTGCAAAGACAAAAAAACCAAGTATACCAAGGGTTAATACTATTAAAATTGCTAAAACCCTTTTTCTCAAGGTTTCTTTTAGTTCTTCTTCGGACGCCCTTTTGCTGGTTTTTATTTGACTTTTTGCCATTATAAGTTTCTAAATTAAATTTCGGCGATTAAATTATTTCTTCTTTTATAAATTTAACTAATTCGTCTTTAATGCTAGGTTTTTGCATCGCAAATTTCAACGTTGCTTGAGTAAATTTTAAGGGATCTCCCGTTGTTAACCACTCTCCATCTATTGGATTGGCTATTATTTTTTCTCCTTTTTTTGCTAAATTATTTAAAATATCTGCCAGCCATAATTCGTTTCCTCTTCCAAGAATTCTTTTTTCCGCTTCTTTTACAACATCGTATGATAAGACAAATCTTCCGAATTGAGCCATTTGCGATGGGGCTTCTTCTATTGAAGGTTTTTCGATTAGTTTTGATATTTCGTATTTACTTTCAGGATTCTCTTTGTAGGCAACGATGCCGTATTTTGAAACTTCTTCTAGCGGTACCTCCTGGACGGCGATTACCGCTTTAGGATTTTCTTTTTCAAAAACATCTATGAGTTGCTTGGTAACAGGAGTGTCTGAAATAGTTAAATCATCTCCAAACATATAAACAAAACTTTCGTCTTCTTTTAAAAATTTTTTAGCTGCTATGATAGGGGAGCCATTTCCATACGGTAAATCTTTATCCTGTGGTTTAAATTTCATTTTCGCCATTTTTGTAATGTTTTTTATTTCTTCCGCAAGTTCCGGTTTGTCGTTTTCTATTAATGTTTTTTCCAATTTCTTATCACGTGAAAAATAATTGTTGAATGTTTTAAATCCCGGTCTTGTAATTACAATTATTTCCTTTATACCTGAATCAACGAGTTCTTCTACTAAATATTGAATTATGGGAGTGTCTAATATCGGTAGCATTTCTTTTGGAATGCTTTTTGTAGCGGGGAGAAATCTTGTTCCTAATCCTGCAGCTGCTATTACGGCTTTTTTTATTCTCATAGAAGTTATTTTATCAAATTTTTGGGATTTTATTTTGTAATTTTTGAAAAATTGAAAAAAAATGGGATAGGTTTTTTTATTTTGAAAAAATCCTATCCCTATGATTTTTAGAAAATAGTTATCAGTATGATAGCTATTGTAAAAATCACTCCAAAAATAAAGATCCAAGCGACCAGATAACTTTCGGGTGGAAGACCATCCGGTGTCTGGTCATCCGATGTTTCCGGTAATTCCTTACCTTCTCTCTCATCACTTATTCCCTTTGTTTTCATTGCGTATCCTTTCGTTTTCTCTGCATCTGGCTACGACTACGGGGTGATCGTTTGGTAGCTTGAGGAAGATTTTTCTTTTCTTCTTCCTTTGCTGCCACCCAGAAAAACGTACCTAGTATTACTTCTACAACAGCTAAAAAAACACCAGCTTTCATTTCTCCCATTTGATCGAAACGCAGTACTGTTAGCACTGCGAGCAGATAAAAAACACAGGCTACCGTTAGCCCTCCTGTTGAGTTCTTCTTTTTCATTATCTCTCTCCTTTTATTTTTATCTTGGTTAATTTTACCACAGATATTATACCCCATAGTAGGAAATAAGTCCAGCTGAAGTTTTAGAGATACTTATGGATAAAAATACCTGGAGCCGAAGGTGGGAATCGAACCCACAACCTAGTGTTTACGATACACTTGCTCTACCATTGAGCCACTTCGGCAAATTATTACGCACAAATCAGTATTTAATGTACTTGATTTTTGGTTTGCATTAATTTTACTAAGTTACTGTATTCTACAAATTATGTTTAAAAAAAGCCACTTTACTGTTTAGCGTTTTAATTTTTTAATTGCAACAAATGCGTTTCTAAATTAGACTATACATAATGCTTGTAGACATATTGAATAAATTTCTGATTATTTTTATTCTTGTTGTTCCTAATTTATATCTTTTAATCATATTTTTTAGATTCAAGAAACGTTTCAGAGAAGACTTTTTTCTAATAATTTTTCTATTTCTTCTTAGTGTAATTTTTTTAAATAAACTTTTGTTTAAG
>Ga0116147_1002296_pt1 | contig 19624 bp, 20 predicted proteins | sample AD_JPNHG3_MetaG_FD_89749 | JGI IMG/M metagenome (GOLD analysis project Ga0116147, IMG submission 89749) | Active sludge microbial communities of municipal wastewater-treating anaerobic digesters from Japan - AD_JPNHG3_MetaG | ecosystem: Engineered > Bioreactor > Anaerobic > Digestate | place...
ATAGTATAAGGCTAGGTTGTGCCCCTAGCCTTTTAAAATATCCATCTATATAGTATTTTTACTATATAGTAATTTCTATATTCAAAGTTTCTAAGAATCTAAGAAACTCGTATTATATATAAAAACAATTATAGTATATAAAAACATATATATTTACGCTCCTTGAGGAGCGATTCTAAACCTGCAGGAGAAACAGGGAATATCCATGATACAAAGTTTTTATAGATATTCCTTCTTCAGGTTTTAATGAAATGCACTCATGAGGGTAGAAAATGGGGGCGAATTTTTATAATAAAGTTTCAGAATAGATAATTTTTTAGAACTATACTTTTAAAAAATGTACTAATTAAGATATATTAAGGTAAGGAGATTACTATGTATATTCGATTTCCAAAAGGTAATGCTGAAACATGGAATTTCGCAATTTTTCAATATTTACCCGAGGTACTTAATCATATATTAAAAGAGCTAGACCCTGCAGTTTGTCGTGCAATTAAAGCGCTCATTGGGGAAGAAGAACCTTTTGAAAGGTATTCCGCAGATTACACTTTTAAGTATGATAAACAGGGAATTCCTATTGCTGTTGAAGGTGTATTACAATATTTTGTGGAAACTTTCAAAACAAATCTAGTAGACGAAGAGGCAGTAAAGCATGATGAACAATTTATCCTTCAATATGCAAAACAAATTAAAGGAATTTCAATTAAAAAGTTATCAATTGATGTAAAACAAGGACTTGTCAGCATTCAATTTGCAGGGAAAATAGGCTATGTCGCTTAATAAACTGGAAGTTTTACGCAGTTATTCACCTCGACGACTTCGAGATAGCTGGGTTGCTATGGGCTCTTTGGAAGCAACTACTACTCGAACAGTATATGTAAAAGATACTATTTATCGAGTTACTGAGCCTTCTTCAGCATTATTTGGATGCCTTATTTTTTGTAGTCAAGAATACTCTGTAGCCCAGTCAGGTCCTGTTCAATGGCAAATTGCAAAATTAGAGGATGCTGAGTATGGGGAAATCTCATTTATGCCTAATATTATTTCCCCTCATTTTGTATTGCTTCTTCTTGCTGATGATTTTGCTGCAATTACCGACCCTGTAGATACTTCTTTTGTTCCTTTTTCTCAGACGGAAGCTACTGCGTCAATGGTGTCAATCCCTGATGATGAACTTAATACTATCTTAACCGATGTAGGAGTCCCTTTCATTAAAATAGATGAATTAGAATATTCATATACTGAAATTTTAGAGTTAATGGTTCGTCCTGCTCTTGAAGAATATTTTAAGTGGTTCCCTAAAGTTGTTATTCAAACCTATCCTATGACTACTTCAAATACCGTTGAAATCCCCTTTATTAAGGATGCCTATGATGTATTACACGTTTCCCTTAATCAAGGACTTGTGGGGGGCACCAGTAATGTCTTATTACGATATTTTGATGAGGTAGTCTGGACCGCTCAATCACCAGTTATGGGGCATGTAGGGGGACGAAAAGCTCCTCATACAGTTGTTCAGGATTATGGTGCAATGATGCTGGATAGAGCTGTTCGTCAAGGTATTCTGAATTATGGAACCCGTATTCATTTTGATGTGTATAAGGCCGCAAATAGGACAAAAGTGCTTAGAGTATATTCTAACAAACAGGGAGCCCTTCAAGTCCATTTTGCATTACGAACTTTGAATTGGGATGATACAGAATTTGCACGTAGACCAGAGTTGCGAGAGTTAATTCGTTCGTATGTATTACGAGCATTTGGGGCCATAAGGTCTCAGCTAAAATCTGATATTCCTGGTGTAGGAGATTATGCATTATGGCTCACAAAAGCAGAAGAACTACGAACCAAAGTACTCGAAGAGTGGAAAGAATTGGCAAAATACTCCGGCATCCTCAGAGGGTCAGCTTAGTAATTGTATTATTGTTATATTCACAACAACTATTTAGTGTTCCTCATACCCCTTTAATTCAAAATGGACAAGCTCTTAATCTTTATATAGAACGCTATCAAAACGTTAAAATAGCCAATCCTTTGTTAATTGCTACTCTTAGGGAAATTGCTTTTTCATATAATGTTCCTTCATCTATTGCAATTGCTGTAGCCTTGTATGAATCTCAATTACAAGCTGACTGCCTTAATTATAATAAGAATGGAACTAAGGATATTGGGTTGTATCAATTAAACTCCGAGTATATCCCCTATTTTCTATGGAAGTTACAGTATCCCTTTTCAAAAACGTTTAATCCCTATAATCCTGTGCATTCTGCAAGTATTGGAATAGGATATCTTGCCTATTTATATAAACAATTTGGAACATGGGAATTAGCATTAATGGCTTATAATGGGGGACCTACTCGTGTAAAATCAGGAAATATATCTATAGTCCTTCGAAAATATGCTTCCACAGTTTTGTATCTGGCAAACTGTATTAATGCCCAAATTTTTTAAGTTTTTTAACTAAAACATAGCAAGAATTCTCCCATCCTCTATAGGTGGGAGATGAATTGCGTACTACAATTCGGGGATGGAACATCCCTTTGAGCTTGGGTAAACTTGGCAGGTTACTGCTATTGACCAAGAAGCTGTCACTTCTATAAGTGGCGGTAGTTCACTTTCAAAGTAGGTTTAGATGCCTGTCATTTACCTGCATAAGGAGGGTCCCCATGCAGAATAGTAATAATTCTAAAGAAAATTCTTATAATACCATTAAACTATGGTCTTATCATCTTATAGGAGTAACAGGTAGTTTTTGCATATTAAACATATGTAGACTTTATTTTCTTGCAAAAATTTGTGCCATCTGTGGACTTTTTATAGGTATGGTCCTTTTAGGCATTATCATTAAGGAATTATTTTCTTAAAGGAAGGTTGACTATGCTAGAAATTCGAAATGTTGAAGTATTTGGTCTCAATCGTGCACTTGTTTCCTCGGGCCTTCCCATGTCTATTGGGATTCCAGCGGACCCTCCTAGTGAGTTTCCTAAATCTGCATTTAAACGAGGAAAAATATTGGGGGCAACTCCCATGGGGAGTGGTCATGATAATTTCCTTAAAGGAATTATTGTACAATTTGATGTAAAATATCCCCAGTATTGGACCCCTGAAGCTCAGAGGTACCATTGGTTTGAAATTGTATCAAGTCAATCTAAGATGCATCGCCTTATAGTTGTTGCTTCATTAGATTCTGCGGGAGATATGTTTAACAAGTATGTTGACCCTGAAATTATTCAAATCATTCAACGATACGCTCAAAACTATAAAAAGACTGATGACCCAGACCAGAAATATTTTTGGTTTATGAAAACTTTATCAAATCTCCCGATGGGGTATGAACTTTGGGAAACAATTTCCACAAATTACCGTCAACTTAAAACCATGTATTTTCAGCGGAAAAACCATAAGTTAAAAGAGGATTGGGGAGCATTTATTCAAATGTGTGAAAAGCTTCCCTATTTCCTGGAGCTTATTGGTAGTGAAAAATAACCTTTCTAATTTGTTACACTAATTATACGTAAGGCTATTGAGCCATAGGGGTAGCCTTACAGACGGCGCTGTATAGCGAGTCCAATACTCCAATTGGGTAGGTTTCTACCAAAAGGTGATTTTTATGTCAGATATTTCCGCTAATTCTGCAGCTATAACAGTTACTACTGATACTAGTAACTCCTTTGTTGTACCTTCAGGCTCATATATATATCCTGAAGCCCTTTGGAGGTATACCCCTGCCTGGGATACCTCAACCTTTGAAGAGATTGTAAATCGATTCTCTTCCCTTTTTGAAGACAAGGAATCAGCATATTCCTGTAATTTCCCACCCTCAAATTTTTACCTTAACGAGCATACTGGAGTACTCACTCTGGAGTTTGCTCTTGCAGGATATGACCCTGATGCCGTTGATATTTATGTCTCAGATGAGTATCTTAAAATCTCTGTAGAAGAGGTTAAAGAAGACATTAAAGCTGAAGGTATACGGGTTCTGAAAAAAGGAATTAAGTCAAGACCATTTTCTGCTCGATATAAAATTCCTGCAGGACGATTTAATATCGAAGAAGCAACTTCTTCCTATAAAAATGGTCTTCTAACAATAACTATACCTCCTGCTCTCAATAAAAAACCAATCAAGCTTTCAATCAATAAAGAGTAATTATTGATTAAATTTTTATAACCTATGGCAGAAAGCGTGGAGAGTTCTCCACGCTTTTTTTGTCTTTTTACTTCTTTAAAACTAATTATAGTGAACTTACTTCTAAGGAGAAATTTGGAATGGCGCAATATGTATATGGGGATTCTCAAGCTCCCCAATCCTTTGAGTTTTTAAATACTCCTCTTGAATTTTATCTATTTAAATCCCAAAATGAATATTTGACACTTATAGATATATTTTATAATATATATGAATTATTTAATGGAATTATTCCATTAGAACTCTCAAAAGTTTCTCAACGGTGGGATAGTTCCTTACAGGTTGTAGTAGCCTCTGATTTTGATGGGGAAGCATTTGTATCTTCAAAACAGGCCTTTCTGGAATCCCGAGAGTTCGCTCGCACAAAGGAAGAATGTATTGACGTTGGGAATACTCAACCTACCCTAATAAAGGTTTTACAAGAAATTTTACCCTATGCTTCAAAACTAGGTATTCCAAAAAATGAAATTTGGGTTGGGGATATTCTCTTTAGAAGAAATGCTATAGAAATAGAATCTTTTAATAAAAAAGATTTTATTGTATTTCAACCTGATGCTATAAAATATGCTATTCCTCTTAGCGACCCTTTAGCAGGAAAAGTACAACAGGCTTTAATAGGAATTTCCTGGAGTTCCCGATATATAGGAGATTCCTTAGATAATTTAGAAGCAGATTTTGATACTGATTATACAAAATTGGCTTCGTCTTCCACAATACTTTCTTTTCCTAAAAAACTATCATCAATTGTTGGTAGCATAACATTTACAAAGGATGAAAACGTAATAATCGATAAAATGATAGCTCGCATTTCCTCGAATATTTTACAACTCCAGAGCAAACATTCTCAAAACGAACTGATTCCTCATACTATTAAACATTTACTATATAACTATGAAACACGGATTAATAAACTTTCAAAGGTTGATTTCTCCAATGAGCATAGCCTTGTAGAATACTGTAATGCTTTTGCACAATGGGCTAAAGCTCAAAGTCATACTTCTGCAAAGAAAGATGCCCCTCCCCTTGCTATTAATTTTCAAAACTTACTTCGGTTTGTGGTAACTCAAAAGCTTATTACCCTTGTAAAAAGGGCTTACCTTGCAAAATTACGAGCTATATTTTTATTATATGACCCAAAAGAATTATTAGAGACAAATGTAGTCCCCATTGGAGAAAATCATCTCTGCAGTGTGTTTGGAGGAAAGCAAAACTTACTTTTCTTAGGGAGTCAATTAGAGTTCCCAAGAAATATATATGCTAAGGAATTATTACGAAGATGGATTCAACAATTTATGTATGAAGTAAATGCTAAGAACATAAAACCAATAGAAACATCTGATTCTATAGATACAACGGATGGAGATACACAAGATATAAGGAGAGACCCCTATGAAAATGCTTAAAACCATTATATTAGGAATTTGGCAGGCCCCCCAAAACCTTGTAGGGCTACTGTTTCTTGGTATTTTAAAACTTCGAAAAGAGATTCGTTATAGTTATGCCTATAAGGATTGTATTGTATTTTATTTTGATGCTTCTCTTCTATCAGGGGGAAGTCTTGGTAACTTTATTTTTATGGGGGGCGCACGAACACAATATAAAGAAACTTTTGAGATACCTCATGAATATGGACATTATAAGCAAAGTTTATTGTTTGGACCCTTATATCTTATTATAATTGGTATCCCTTCAATTCTTAATAATTTACTGGCCCGAAAATTATTAAAAGGAAAATCTTTTAAAGAACAGATAAAATGGTATTATTCCCGATATCCTGAGCGATGGGCTGATATTCTTGGGGATGTACCCTCTCGGTGGTAATAAAGGTATTATATGAAAAAAGCACTTATTTATTTTAGTGAATTAAATCCTCCAAGCATTCTGCACCAGAAAGTATTTCAGTATATAAGTCAAATTACTCAAGTAGATATCTTGGTATATGGAACTCATACAGTAGATAAATGGCACCATCCTTTGCCGTATGAAACAAAGCTTTCACTTTGCAGAACATTGTTTCAAAAAAAATTTCCAAGAATTTCTTTTGTTACCTCTGAAGCAGACTCATATGAGGAAATCTTACATGAATTGACCACCACCTATGATTCCATTATGATTGCAGTTCCCAAGAATACTCCTTTTTCTCTGGAGGAACTCCTTACAAAAAATGGTGTTCCTGTTGGAAATACTATCCTGTATTCATTTACTAATCTTCAGGTAGTACCTCTTCCAATAGAAAACCCTGATAACGTACTCCTTCATTCCGCTCGAGCTCCCGCTTCATTGATACACTATGTATTAACTGGAGACTTTGCTTCCTTTAAGAGGTATGCCCCTCATACAAGAAAAGAAGATAGTATTGAATACTATGATACTTTGAAACATTATTTACGAGTTACTGAATCCTGGCAAAAACATTTATTTGAAATTTCAAAAGAGCAAGCTATTAATGCTGCTAAAGCAGGGAAAACTAATTCCGAAAGAAATACTACAGGGAATAGCTCTCAAAAAAAGGCTGCTACGGCCCCAAAGGAGCCCAGTGATAGGGATAAACCGTTTGCATTAGAGGAACGGCAATTTAATGAACTTCTAAAAAAATATTATAAAAATATAAAGCCTGATAGCCCTCAAGCTCTTGAAATTTATCAATTATATCGGGGACTTAAAAAAGAAATAAAGGATTTACCCTTAGAACTCTTTTTTGTTATTAAAAGTAAAGATGACCAACTTTCAGAACAATTTAAAGTTGAATATAAAAATCGGCAAAATCAAGCAATTACTTTCTTTAGAAATCTTGCGAGAACAGTTCCTATGGATGGAGGGCTTTCAAAACTTGAGGCACTACCGAGCAAAAAAGCATGGGTACTTCTTATACGTAGTGAGCCCCCTACAAATATGCATTTCAAAGTACTCTCAAGCTTTATTCAAAACACGAAGGCGGATAGAGTCCCCATTATCGGAGTTATAGAAGCTATTGATGATAAAAAAAATCAATATGATGCTGCAATTCGTACAGTCTGGACAAAAGACCTGGTATTAAATCCTAATCTAAAATCAAAAGGTAATTCTCCCTATTATGTTATCTATGGAACCCCTGCACAACTTGCACGGACACTTAGTACCTACTTTACAGATGTACAGTGGAGCGCTCAGGATTCTTTGGCTTCTAAGATAAAAGGAACCTTTGAAGCAGCATGGAATAATCAGGTAGCAAATGCAAGTCAATCTTCTTCCAGTGGGACAATATCTTCCCAGAGTACACAGGCTACTTCCCCAGAAAATCAAAAAAATCCAGTTCCTCCACAGGCAAGTACCCAAGTACAGACCTCTAATGTAATAACTCCCCAAAAACGTATTACATATATTGTATACCCCGCTGCAAAAGCGGTGGATGAACCAAATGCAGCACGGGATGCATTGACAACTCTTGCTACCAGTAAAAAGAATATGGAGCGAACCCTTGCCTTCTATAAGGCTGCTTTACAAAATCCTAATATTAAAATAGCTTCTTATGAACAAATTGTATTAGGTTGGCGGGATGCGTTCCTAAAAAACTTAGGAACGGGGGGACCTAAAGGAACAAATCTCCAATACAGGGAAGCTGTATTTTATGCATTCTTAGTTATTTATACTCTGAAAACTTCCAAAGATGTATTCTCTATGAAAGCCATAAAAAATGGATTAAAGGCATTATTTGCTTCAGAAATAGAAGCATTCAGGGATTTGGGCTCTCAAGTGGGGGCTACTCAAATCGCTGATGCTATTGGGGCAGCTAAGAAAGCTGTAAAAGAGCAATAATTATGTAGGTTTACAACGTATGAATAACCAAACGATTCCGAATTTCTAAAAGAATTAGTTCAAAAACTTCTTCTTCCTTGGGAGTTAGAAATCGTTCCTTGAATGAATTCATTACAAAACGAATTTTTGGTCGTCGCAATCGTAATAAAACATACGAATAAAGCAATATTACCTGAGATGGAGTGAGCACTTCTTCACTTTCTTTAAGAATTCCCTGAATCTCTGAAGGGGCACTATCCAATATCTTAAAGCATCGCTCCTGGGGGTTCCCAATTTCCTGTTGCCAAATTGGCGTAAACCCTATACTGGAAAGAGCATCCTCCAGCTCATGAGGTGATGAATCACCAATAAGAAGATTTAAGGATTGAGCCGTATCTTCAAGATAGTCCCCATACAGAGCTTCCATAATTTTATAATTAAGAATCCCCGCAAAAGAGCCCCATACTTTCCATCCAGGTTTTTTATACTGGTCTAACACCTTGAGAGCAGCTTCTGTCGCAATTCCATCTACATGGTCAATATCCAGATAAATTTTTGTTTTTAGTTTCTTTAATGTTAAAGATTTTGCATAAGATTTTAAGAGGAGTAAAAACTCCTGAAAAACCGCAGTATCTGAACGATTGGCAAGATATTTCGTTTGCAGTTCTTCAAGGCGTAATTCAGTTTTTGGTTTATTTTCAAATTGATTTTCCATAAAATAAGTTCCTTTTTAAGATATTTTTGCAAATATTATAAGATAATTTTCCCCAATTATGCAAGTAACTCCAAGAGAATCCTTATCAAATTTAAAGCTAAAGATTTCCTCATTTTGAGTATCCACTTGAGATAATACCTTTCCAAGATTTTCTGAGCTTATCGTAAAAGACCCTGATGCTGAAGACCGTACTGTAATCTCCTTTTGAAGCTCAGTGGTTTGCTGGCTGAATCGTAAGAAAGCCTGAGAATCTTGCAGGTCAAAGGTAATTGGTTTCCAGATGCTACGCTCGTAGAATCCGTTAAAGAAATCAAGCTTTTTCTTTAATTCAGAATAAGCTATTTCAAAAATTTCACAAGATTCATCTTTTGGAGTAATTGCCCTGATATCATCAGGAGAAGGAATTGCAATTTCTATTGGGTCCCCTGCAAGGATACACTGAAGGTCTGGATTTGCTTCCCAAAATAATACATTAAAGTCTGCTGAAAAATAAAATGTAGTATTATATTTTCGGGCATTTTGCATGAAGTCTACAGTATATTTTGGGAGGATAATAGTGTCCGTTGCAGGAATAGAGGTAAGAATTTGAGAAGGGTACCTTGCCTGAACAATAATAGACCTGTCAGAGTAAATAACTATATTACCCCTGATTGCTATAGCATTATTTTTGATAACAGGAGAAACCACTGAAGTTGCTACTGAAAATAAAGTTGAAAGCATATCATCAACAACAAGAGAGGATACAGGCTTCCATGTATTTGGAATAAAATTATTTATAATATCAATTTCTGATGAAGTTATATCTTTATAAGTAATAATGCCTAATGTAATAGTGTCTAAGCCTACTGATAGGGTAAAGGCTGTTTCAGTCGCTTCAAATTGAATAGGTAAGGAGCTTCGTAGCTTCAAAATAGCATTATTCCACTTAGGAAAATCAAGTTGGGCATAAATAACTTCGTCAGAGGGAGAAACTTCTTCCGACTGTACGGGGAAGGAATACCGAAGAATGCCTTTAGGCCCTTTTAGATACATGCTCACTTGATGAGGTTCAACCTTAAAAAAGGTTTTTGTGAATGTATTATTCAGAAAGAAAAAAAGTTTTTGTTTTTCCACAAAAGACTCTACTATTTCTGGACTAATAGTTACTCGCATATATATCTCCTTGCTCTATAATATACAAAGGATTTTCTATAATTTAAATAAGTTTTAAATTTTTCTTTTATTTTATTGACAAAAATAAAAATTTCTTATATACTTTGTTACAGAGGGTATATAGGAGTTGTATACTCTTTACCTTCATTTTAACCTTAGGAGGCCTAAAATGGCACACGTTGAAGGGTTATCAGATTTTGAAATAATTGCAAGGATTAAGAGGGAGGATATTCCTCTTAATCAAAAAAAAGTACTGGAATACTTGTTGTATTCCAGGTATTTAAACTTGGTTCACAAGAATTGGTCCATCTTGTTGAACCAATTAAACCGGTCTTCCTTAGCCCAAGAGGTCAAGGAAGACTTTTACGAGGACAGCTATTTGGCCTTTCTAAAGGCCCTAAAAGCTGTCAATCTTGAAAAAGTACAGAGTAACTATCAGTTTACTGTGTACTTTAATTATTATTTGAAGGGCTTACGGGCCCAATATATCTCAAAATTGTTACGACAATATAAAAAAGAAGCCTATTTAGAGGACCTTTCCCAAAAGCGGGATGCCTCATATTTGAGGGCAGTTACATCCTATCGGGATAATCCCGATGAGCAGTTCTCTAAGACTCTGAAAAGCCTCCTAGCTAATAAATGTATTCACCAAGCGTATGAGGGCTGGTCTGCTATTAAAAAGACAATTTTTGACCTTCGCTGTGAAGGAGTTCCAAAAAAAGAAATTGCTCAGGTTTTGGGAATTACTCCTTCCGCAATTTCTTATCATTTAAAAATGATGAAACAGGACTTACGTCTTTCTTATCAATTCTAGTATCTTTTCTCCTTAATGTATACTAATTATGAGTATACATTAAGGAGATTTTATTTTATGCCTAGAAGTCCAGCATCGTATAGTATCCCTACTATTTTGCTAAATCCTCCAGACCCAAGATATGGGTACAATCTTGTCTTAAAAACTGAAAAAATAAAACAAAAAGATTCCTTCTTAGAAGGAACTTATACTTCTGTATATATTTGCGAAAATAGTAAAATCGCAAATATGCTTATTGGGGATTTAAGTTCCCATTATTATCCTAAAGGACTTCCTGCTCATCAGGTTAATCCAATTATTCAGCAAATTTCAAAATATAGATTTTTTAATAATCTTTTACAATATGGCCATTTAGCTATGTTTCATCAACATAATATAACATATTATATTATTTCTTATAAAGACCAAAAAAAATATAATTTTAAAAAAATTTCTCCAGAAGAAATGCAAACCTTTTCTTCCAGAGAATTACAGCAACTTTTAGCTAATGTAAAACGTTCGTTAATAGAGCGAGTGCAGGTTCTTCTTAAGAAATTAAAATCCCTAAAGGAATTTACAAAAAAGAAATCATCTAAGAAAAGCCTGATAGCCTAATTGTTGTAATTCCATTACAATAGGTTCAATTAATTCTTTGGGGGTACCTGAAAGGGTATTCCATTCAGGATGTAAGCAAGTACCTGGTTTAAATGCACTAAAATACCATGGGATATCCCCTCCCACAAAATTACTCATTTCCTCAATATCTTTTTTAGCAAGGTATTCATTTGGAAAAATGAGTGTTCTATACTCAAAGGGTATCCTGGCCTGTTTAATAGTTGTTACCACTTTCAGATAAGTATCTATATTCATGGATAATTCATTATACCTGAAAAATGGAACTTTAAAATCCAACGCAATATAATCAGGTTTTGTTATTTCAGAGCTACAAAGCGTTTCAATCATTTCAGAATTCTGCCCATTTGTATCTAATTTAACAAAAAAACCAAATGCCTTTAGTTGTGTAATAATTTCGGGGAGCTCTTTATATAAGGTAGGCTCCCCTCCTGTTATTACTACATTGGTAATATGTTTTTTTCTTTTTTCAAGTAGATTAAACACTTCAGATAAAGGAACTAAAGATTCCTGCTTTACTTTTTCAGGATGCACCAAATGGCTATTGTGGCACCACGGACATTTCAGGTTGCAATAGGGGAAAAAAATTACACTTGATATTTTTCCTGGATAATCAATAAAACTGGTTTTTAAAAAACCAACTTTAATGCTTTGCAGTTCGCTCATAGATTCCTTCCTGAATAGTTTTCAAAGCATCCTCCACATACCCAAAGAACTTCCAAGAATATTTTCCTTCACTATTTATAATAGGCTTTGCAAGAACTTTTCCGTTTTCTATCTTAAAACGAACAACAGGGTATCCCTTCCAAAATATAATATGTTTCTCAAGATACTCTGAAATAGAATTCATATTCATATTTGACTGCCTCATAACACATATAATATAGAATAGTGCCATCAGGGGCTATCTTGATGGCAGGATATATTGTTCACTTGTAAGTTACAATACTGTTTTTAAAGTTTTTAATTGCTACAGAGTTTCGAGCAGTAGCCAAAACAGTATGCTCTGCATCCAGAAGAAACGCTGTAGGGGTAGCATACACTCCATAACGTTTAGCAAGAGCAAAGCCTTCTTCAGTATTAACATCAATGTACGTTACAGGAATATCCAGGGTACGGGCCGCTTCCTTTGCAGATGGACATAATGGACAAGAATCCTGCACAAACAATAATACTGAATAAGTTGCAGAAGCCCTCTCCTGTATGGGGGTTGCTTCTGTAGTATTACTGCTTTCAGAGGTTTCGGGAACCTTGAAAAGAACTCTCTCATCATATTCTTCTCGTTTTCCTGCATTCCAGTTGGCAACTGACCGATAGTAACCTACAATACGGGTGTAGACTTCAGTGGGGGTTCCTCTCACTGTTTTTAATTCAGCTCGTTTTTTTTCCAGTTGTTTTGAAATAGCTTCTAGCGTGGTCATACATACACTCCTTATAATATATAATGTGCCATTATTCTAAATTATTTTTAGAATAATGGCATAATAGTACCAAATTATATTATTCTGATTTTTCTTTTTGTAGATATATTGCTTGCTTTTTCTCTAATACCCTAATTTCATGCTGAAGAATATCAATAGCTTCTTGTTTGCATATAAGGCATTCAAAATGCTCACCTCGTATATACCCATGTACTGGACAAATGGAGAACGTTGGGGATATCGTAAAATAAGGAATTCTATAATTATTGGCTATTGTTTTTACCAAGTCTCGACATACCTTCCAATCAGAAATAGACTCCCCAATAAATGCATGAAATACCGTTCCCCCAGTATAGGTAGCTTGAAGTTCTTCTTGAAGGTCTAGTGCTTCAAAAATATCATCTGTCAGCATGACAGGAAGCTGTGTAGAATTAGTGTAATAGGGTTCCGTACTTCCCGCAGTGATAATATCAGGGTATCGCTTTTTATCATGCTTTGCAAGCCGATACGAAGTAGATTCAGCTGGGGTTGCTTCTAAATTAAAGAGTTCCCCAGTTTCTTCCTGATAATCTGCAAGACGGTTCTTCATAAAATTAAGAACCTGTAATGCAAAAGTCCTCCCTTTGTCGGTAGCTATAGTGCAAGAGTGCCCAAAGAAGTTTTGCAGGCATTCATTCATTCCTACAAGACCAATCGTATTAAAATGATTATTTAAATTTTTGAGATATCTCTTAGTATAGGGGAACAAACCTGCTTCAAGCAAATGATTTACCATTTTTCGCTTTAATATAAGGCTTTCCTTTGCTAAATCCATAAGATGGGCAAGTCGATTAAAAAATTCTTCTTCAGTTTTAGAGAGATAGCCAATACGAGGTAAATTAATGGTTACTACACCAATAGAGCCAGTCAGCTCATCAGAACCAAAGAGGCCACCACCCCGTTTTCGCAATTCTCGTTTATCAAGCTGTAAACGACAACACATGGAGCGAACATCTCCAGGATTAAGGTCGGAGTTAATAAAGTTTTGGAAATAAGGAGTTCCATATAAACTGGTCATTTTAAACAAAAGTTCTGCATTAGGGCTATCCCAATTAAAATTAGAGGTAATATTGTAAGTAGGAATAGGATATTGAAAACCTCTTCCATATGCATCCCCTTGAAGCATGAGTTCAATAAAAATTCGGTTTATACGGTCCATTTCCGCTTGACAATCCCCATACGTAAATGGCATTTCCTTGCCCCCTACAATAGCAGGCATATCCTCTAAATCTTCTGGAACCGTCCAATCAAGGGTGATGTTCGAGAATGGACTCTGTGTTCCCCATCGACTGGGGGTATTTACTCCAAATAAGAAGCTTTGAAGGGCCTGAGCAATTTCTTTATCAGAGAGCTTATCGGCCTTAACAAAGGGTGCTGTGTAGGTATCAAAGGAACTAAATGCCTGAGCGCCTGCCCATTCATTCTGGAGACACCCTAAAAAATTGACTACTTGTTGCATAAGAGTATTCAAATGGCGAGCTGGCCGTGAGGTAATCTTATCAGGGACACCACCAAGTCCCTCTTTAATAAGGTCTCTGAGGGACCAACCGGCACAGTATCCTGAAAACATGGAGAGGTCATGAATATGGAAATCAGCATTTTTATGGGCTTTTGCAATTTCTGGGGTATATACATTTTTAAGCCAATAATTTGCAGTAACTGCTCCTGAATTATGGAGAATAAGACCCCCCACAGAATAGGTAACATTGGCATTTTCTTTTACTCGCCAATCAGACTGTTCAAGGTAACTCCCCATAGTAGCATCAATATCTAAGAGTAACTTTTTACCATCCCTATATTGTTTGTGTTGATGCCTATACAGAATATAGGCTTTTGCTACTTCATACTCATGTGTTTCCATTAAAGCTATTTCTACTGCATCTTGTATCATTTCAATAGAAGGGGTTTCCACTTTTCTGGATACAAGAATATCCTCAATTCGGGGCAGAAGCATAGCAATCTTTTGGTCTATGACCTCTGGGATAGTATCAGGCTTTGTAGCCTGAAAAGCTTTAATAAGGGCAGACCTGATTTTTTGTACATTATAGACTTCTTGCTCTCCCGACCGCTTAACCACTGATGTAAACATACACGGCTCCTTAGATATAAAATTTGGTAATAATTTATTTTACAATAATTTTGATATCATATTTAATATCTTTTTGGCCCCCATCTTGGGAAATTAAAAATGAAAATATAAGGGGGTTATTCAATAATTTTGTTCGATTTAATTTTCTTATAGTAAGAGAAAGATATTGCTCTCCTGCCTCATTTTCAATAATGAAAGGGATATCCTCAAGTTTTCCAGTATAAATATTCCCGTAAGGAATCTGAGTATCATATACACTAAATAGTGTAGAATATGGGTCTTGCCTAAATAAGGCAATATGATTAGTGTCTCTTAATTTATATTCTACAGAATATATGGGTTCATAGTTAGTATCATCAGATATGTAATGATTGAGATAATAAACAGTCATTATTGTGAGAATAATACCCAACCCAGCAAAGATGACAACTAAAAATTCAATTTCGAAGATATCAAGCTTAACTACTTTACTTAGTACTAAAGCAAATTCTACAATTAAAACTACACTAAAGATTCCCAGAAATAAAAGCATATTAGCCTCCTAATATTGTTATTTTATGGTACTATAGTTAGTACCTTTATAATATAAGGATTGAGTCATACTAATTTAAGAGAGGCGACCACTAATGAATAAAGAACCTACTGGAGCACAACTCAAAGCATTCATTAAAAAAATCATGGATAAATGTGCCATAAATAATACCATGGCAATTACATCCTTATTGGAAGGGCTATCAACCCTTAAAGACTTTAAGGAAGCAAGTCAAGAATTCTTAAAGGCAAAAGCGGAGTACATTCAATATCTTGAAAAATACCAAGGGGAATATAATAAAGGAACTCTTCCTCTGGATGTATTCCCTGGCTTAAACCAGGGTAAACCAACCTATTCCAAAGAAACCATGCAACAGGATAGTAAAGAAATGCAAGAATTAGCCTCAACTATCCAGGAACTTGGTTCCTATATTGAACTATTAGAGGACCAGTTGCTAGGTTCTCTGAAAAAAATACAAGAAACAATAAAAAGCTCTATAACTCTAACTGACCAGGCATCCACGTACTTAGACCAATATATCACTAATTTAGACTCCGCCTACGACGTAGGGGGAGTAACCGCAGAAAAATAGCTCATATAGCCAAAATATCGGTTTCCTCAAGGTCCCGTGCAAAAATTTCTCCTCGGTTTTTTGTTTGCACAAGTTCCCCTCCCAGAAAAGTATACTTATTCCCATCTTGCTCTACTTCAACAATAGTAACATCCCATTCCTTATTTTGCACAAAAAGTCCATAGGCAGTTTTTGAATGGATATCTGCCTTTTTTGGATTGTCCTTGAATAGCTTACAAAGAATTGCATCATCCCCATCAATAGCAGCTAATCGGAGTTGTAACGCAGAAAAGTCAATAGTTACCATGTAATATTGGTCATCATTAGGAGTACACAAACATTCTTTAACTTCTTTTGCAAAAAGCCCATGAGTAGGCACATTTTGCATATTTGGCTTAGAACATCGGGAGCGACCTGACTCTGTTGCCATTACCCCAAAATTAGGATGCATGCGCCAAGAGTTATCTTCAGGATGAAACTCTAAATACTGGGGCCATCCTGTTTTACCATCATCGGTACCAATAAAAGCATTAAGAATTACCTGACAAGTACGCAGTTCCTGAATCCATTGAGCTTCCTTATGTTTCTTGGCCCAACGAGTTAACTGAAAGTCTGAACATTGGTATAATCCATTTTTCTGACGACCGAGGTCCTCCCAGCCTTTAGCTTCCAGAATACGAGCTAACTCTTGGTTTGACTGCAAGTTAGCATCATACATTCCCGCTCCAAAATTACTTTCACGTTCTCCAGCTATATCACTGAAATCCAGTGAAACCCCTAACGCTTTAGCTAGTTTCTTTTGAAGGGTATTAATTTTTGTAATAAGTTTTTTACGGGTTTCCAGCAATTTTGAAAGATTGATATATACCCCATTGTATTCTATTTTGGCGTACATATTTATAGCAGGAATAACAATCTTTTTATAAAAGTCATACATTGCCCAAGAAGTTCCCTTTTCATTTGGATAAGTTATATCCAAGGTACGGCAATGCTCCTGTTCCTTAATGAAAACTTGATAAGTAACAATAGCATCAAGGGTTGCATACTTTACTAAGAATGGCCGAGGAATTTCCAAATAATTACTATCTGGATGTTGCGCAAGGTATCGTTGCAATTCTGCGTCATACCCTCCATACGGGGTATAATAGTATGTAAGAGCTTTTAGGGCATTAGTACGAGTTTCATCGAGAACATGCCCCAGGGCAATAACATCTTCATGTACCCGAGCAGAAGGAATACCCTGTTTCCATAAAAACTTAATATCAAATTTTAGGTTTGCACCAATCTGAATGTTATTTTTAAGAATATCATTAAGTTTTTGAGGGTCAATGACAGCCCAATCAATAAAATACCCCGTTTTTCCATCAAAACTACACGTAAAGCATCCAATAGTATCCCGTAAAAAATTAAAACCACTTGTTTCCAAGTCCCAAGCTATGTAACGATTTTTCATGGTTTTATACTTTTCATAAAAAGTATGAAAAGCTTCTTTTGTGGTAATCTCTATAATCTCAGGGGTAACAATATCTGGATAGGTAAAATCCTTACAGGAGATAGCATCCCGCAATTGAAGTTGTACTAGTTTAGTTTTATAAGAATCAAGGGGAGCTGTAAAAGAATTATCAGCAAAAATATCATAGATAGTTTCAATGGGATACACCCATCGGCCCTCGGCAAAATTATTGGAGAAAGGGTCTCTGGGACACCAGATACGAGCTTTTCCAAAAATACGTTGTTGTATATCTGAAGGGTAAATGTGTCCCAATTTGGTAACAGAGTATAAAGCAGACCCTATAGTAACAATAACTGCATCTTTAGGGATATATTCCCAAAAATTACTAGCATTTGTAGCATAATACGAAATAAGACCACCTGGAATATTTTTTGCTTCAGCATGAGAACATTTTGTAAGTATAGATGCAAGAAGAATATACTTACTAACACCATTTTGCAGAAGAAACCGATGAAGTCCTTCCAGCTGAGAAGGAGTATAGAATTCATCCGCAAGAATAACAACTGTATGAGGATAGCGAGCATATGAATTTCGTTTATCCTGCAATACGATAGAATCCGCCACTTCAAACTTTAAAATATGTTTTGATTGCTGGGAAGATATTCCCCCGAATGAAAATCCTGCCATAATATGCTAATATAGTGGTAACGTAATGATAATTAAAGAGTGAACTAGCTCCAGCCTAAAGGCTGGAACCTTCTTTTTCGCTTCTGCGACTTAGCTTACTATGTCGGAATTAACTTCCAACGCAGCAGAGGCTAATGTCTCCACGGAGGCTTGTTCCAAGCACTCAGCTCTTTTAGTTGAGCCAAACAATTTTACGTTTTTAGCTGCGTGAACATCTCTATCAAAAGAATATCCGCAGTCGCAGTGATAAGTCCTTTCATTTAATCCAATTTTATTCAAGCATCCACAATTTGGACAAAACTTGGTGGTCGGAGACCACTTAGAGACCTTGAAAGACTTATTATTTTCTAATGAAACTAACTTTGCTTTTACCCTTCCCAAGTATGAACTTTGAATTTGCTTTCCAAAAGCAAATTTTTTCCATTTGGAAATTTGTTCATCTTGAAAGTATATGATGTCATAGTGGTGCGTAAGATAATGAACTAGCTTATTAGTTTCATCAGTTTTTTTATTAGACAAATGCTCATATTCTTTCTGAATTTGATTTCGTAACTTGTAATAATGCTTTGACCCTTTTTGTTTTCTTTTCAGTTGTTTTTGAAGAAACTTCAAGTAGTCACTTTCTGGCACTTTACAATTAAACTTTTCCCCATCAGAAGTTATGATATTGTCTTTAATCCCAAAGTCTAAACCTACCTCTTTGTAGTTCTTTTTTGGAATGTTATTTACTTTTGGTATACAAATAGTAATATGAATATAGAATCCGCTTGGTTTTCTTATGAATTTTGCATTTGCAAGTTCGTATTCATTATACTTTTTAAGTTGGTCTAAACCATAAACTTTAAGGTTTGCAAAACCGGGGATTGTAATATGTGAATTGTCTCTTATTTTAAGCCAGGGTCCAGTAAGAATGTCAATTGAATTGATTTCTTTTTTATATTTTAATTTCCCTACATTTCTTCCTTTTTTCTTAGCCTTAGATTCATTTACAATGTCTTGTTTTTTCTGATTAACAATTCCCCTATGCAAAATAGATGGTAACGCTATTTTAGACTTAATTTCATTTCCATCCTTATCTAAGTGAACTACTTCTTTGTGTTCAAGGTAATTATAATCAAAAAAGTTTTGTGTTTCACCTAACCGAATCATTTCATTTACAATCCATTTTGCTTGTGTGAATACGAAGTTCATCTTTTGAAACGTTTCTTTAGAAGTCTGATGACAATTCACTTTAGCTCAATGACCTTGATAGACTGATTTTTTCGTCTTTCACGAGTTTCTATAAGAGAATTTTTAATTTTTTGTTTTTCTTCTAAAGTTTTCATCTATTTAATTAGTTAGTTATTTTCAAAAAGTTTAACATAAATTTAGTGTGTTCAACACTATGTTAATACATAATAATTAGTATTTTTGATTAAAAAGACTATAGGAACTTCTAAATGTCCACCTTAAAAGGTGGAATCTTACGAAGTTCCAATTAAAGAGTTAATACAAAAAATTATAATCTATATAGTATTTTTACTATATAGTAATTTCTATATTCAGAGTTTCTAAGAATCTAAGAAACTCGTATTATATATAA